>ENA-OSEO01003648-OSEO01003648.1-sediment-metagenome-genome-assembly--contig:-NODE-3648-length-17630-cov-5.504928_pt1 | contig 17630 bp, 14 predicted proteins | sample MGYA00237883_ERZ534232 | MGnify/ENA metagenome assembly ERZ534232
GCCGAAGCTGAGCGCACAGCCGCAGAACATCTTCGTCCGCGTGTTGAGCTGGACGTGGATCTCCAGGCCGACAATCACCCTGTAAGTCAGATCGCTCATAGTCACTCGGCGACAGCGGGTCTCCTCGCGTGCCAGTCCGTTCGGGCTTCGTACATCCGGGCGATTCGCAGAAGCTTGGCTTCGCTGAAAGCCGGGCCGATGATCTGCAGGCCGATCGGCAGTCCGGCGTCGTCGAAACCACAAGGGATACTGATCCCAGGGACGCCCGACAGGTTTACCGCAATCGTGTAGATGTCCGAAAGGTACATTTTCAGCGGGTCGTTGGCCTTCTCGCCGATCCTGAACGCCGTCGTGGGTGCGACCGGCATGCAAATCACATCGCACTGCTCGAACGCCCGCACGAAGTCGCTGCGGATGAGGTTGCGCACCTTCAGGGCCTTGAGGTAGTAGGCGTCGTAATAGCCGCTCGACAGTGCGTAGGTCCCGAGCATGATCCGGCGTTTGACCTCTTGGCCGAAGGCCTCCTCGCGCGACTTTGAATAAACTTCGATATAATCTGCCGGGTTCTCAGTCCGATGGCCATAGTGGACACCGTCGTATCGGGCCAGATTGCTGGAGGCCTCGGCCGTCGCGATGACATAGTAGGCCGCGATGGCGTAGTCCAGATGCGGCATGCCCACCTCGATCACCTGAGCCCCGGCAGCGCGGTAACTGTCCACCGCCTGACTGACCGCATGCTGGACCGCGGGGTCCGCTCCGGCGTTGAAACCCGAGGCGACACCGATCCGCAGCCCTTCGACAGGCTCGTTCAGCTTCTCCAGATAGTCGCTCACAGGAGCGACGTCCTCGCGGACACTGGTGCTGTCGGCCGGGTCGTGCCCGGCGATCACGTTGAGCATAAGAGCGGCGTCCGCCACGTTCTGCGCGACCGGTCCGATCTGGTCGAGGCTGGAGCCATAGGCGACCAGACCATAACGGGAGACCCGTCCGTACGTAGGTTTCAGACCGACGACGCCGCAGAAGCTGGCGGGCTGGCGAATCGAGCCGCCGGTATCCGAGCCCAGGGCAGCGAAGCAGGTTCGGGCCGCGACGGCCGCCGCCGAACCGCCGCTGCTGCCGCCCGGCACGCGGGAGACATCCCAGGGATTGACGGTCCTCTTGAGACCCGAGTTCTCCGTGCTCGAGCCCATGGCGAACTCGTCCATATTGGTCTTGCCAACGATGATGGCGTCGGCCGCCAGCAGCTTCCGTACCGCCGTTGCGTCGTATGGAGCGTGGAAATCCTCGAGAATCCGCGAGCCGCAGGTCGTCGCACCGAAGCTCGTGCACATCACGTCCTTGATCGCGACGGGCACTCCCGCCAGCACGCCGACGGGCTGGCCGGCCGCGATGCGCCGATCCACCGCTTCGGCCCCCTGGATCGCCCGGTCGGGAAAGACCGAAAGATATGCACCTACCGTCGGATCGATACGTTCGATCCGCTGCAGGACCACCCGGGTCGCCTCCACACTGGTGATCTGTCTGGCGGCGATCCGGTCCCGCAACTCCATTGCTGTCAACTCGTATACCGACATCGTCTGGTCTTATTTGCTCTCCCGGGTCTTGCGGTGGCTCAGGAACCACTCGTAGAGCTTGGGGTTGTTGTACGTCTCGCTCCAAGAGTCGTGCTGGGCCTCCGGGTAGACGGTCAACTGCGCATTTCCGCCGGCCCGCTGGAGGGCCGTGACCATCTCCTGGGATTCCCGCAGGGGAACGACCGTGTCCTTGGCCCCATGGAACGCCCAAACCGGCACATTCTTGAGCCTCTCGGCCAGGAACCACTCGCCACCGCCACAGATCGGCACGATGGCCGCAAACCGCTCCGGATGACGGCAGCCCAGAGCCCACGAGCCAAATCCGCCCATGCTCAGACCCGTCAGGTAGACCCGATCCGGGTCCACCGCGTGTTTCGATTGGACCTCATCCAGCAGGGCCATCAGGGCGTCCAGTTGCTCCGTCCACCAGCTTCCCGACGGGCACTGCGGCGACACGACGATGAACGGCAGGTCCTTGCCCTGCTCGATCAGCTTGGGCGGGCCGTGCACCTTGACTTTGTTGATATCGTTACCCCGCTCGCCGGCCCCGTGCAGAAACAGCATCAAAGGCCACTTCTGCTCCCGGTTCTCGCCGTAGCCTTTGGGCAGGTACAGCAGGTAGCGGAGACCCACGGTTTTGGTGATTTCCTTCTCGAACACCTGCTCGCTCTGCCCGCCAGGTTTGCCCGGCTCTCCGGCCGCCACCGTCCGCCCTGCCATACCGTAAATCCCCACGAAGGAAGTCAACACCAGACATGCCAGCCTGAAGATCCGCATTTCTCTCAACTCCTTCCACCGCGCCGCAGGGGTATTCGACTCCCGTCCGCTTCTACGCAGAACTGTCTTCCAGGATTTTGGGAACCCGGAAGAAAGACCCGTCACGGTCCGGCGCGTTGGCCAGGGTCTTTTCCGTTCCCAGGGATTCCTGCACCTCGTCCGCCCGGAAGACATTGTGGATCGGCAGACAGTGCGCCAGCGGCTCGACGTCGGCCGTATCCAGCTCGTTCATCTTCTCGACGTACTGAAGGATCGCCCCGAGTTGGCCGGTGAACTCCTCGATTTCTGTGTCGGTCAGGGCCAATCGGGCCAGCTTGGCCACCTTGCGAACCTGCTGTGCATCGATCTTCCGGTTCATGCCATACCTAAAAAAACAGCGAGGCAGATCGCGCCCCGCTGGGAAAGGACGATCATAGGGTCGCCCGCTCTGAGGCCGGCGACTCAAACCAAGACCTCGAAGCGGGCCTGTGCAACCGTTCAGACACTCAACCGGCCTTCTCGGCGGGCTTGTACGTGCGTTTCGGGGGCTTCTGGATCAGGCCCATGCGGATGGCCTTGGCCGACACCCGAATCCGGCAGACCCTGCCGTCGACGACGGCGCGGACCTTCTGAATGTTCGGCTTGAACTTCCGACGGCTGATTCCGGTCACCTTCTTGCCGACGCCACCGAGACGCTTGGCCTTGCCGCGCCGGGTAATGCTGTTCCCGAAAATCGTTCTCTTGCCCGTAAAAGGACATTCTCTCGACATAAGGACTACTCCTGCACCGTTCTGCAACGAATCATCGTTCCGGTGTTCCACCATAAGTCCGGAGACCCCTGGCGGGCACAAAGCCGATATTTTACCGGCTTGCCGACGTTTTGCAACAGTTACCTGCCAGGAACTGGAAGAATCTTGGGTAGCCGGCCCGTTCACGGATGCAGACCCTCAACGAGACGGATTTCACAAAATTCCCCATGATCCGGAAGCTTGGGTGCTCTCGGGCGATCCGCACAGGTGTATAATACAGGCTGACTCAGTTTTGCGAGGGGCATGGACGCCGACTCAGAGGTCCTCTCTCCGGATTCCGCGGCCGGGGAGCAGAGGGAGTCGCTTCGGAGATCAATATGAACATACTGGGCATCTCAGCTTTCTACCACGACAGTGCAGCCGCTGTCGTGCGCGATGGGGAGATCATCGCGGCCGCGCAGGAGGAGCGATTCACACGCGTCAAGCACGATAGCCGGTTCCCCTCACACGCCGTCGATTACTGCCTCGAAGCCGCGGGTCTGACCCCGGAGATGGTGGACTACGTCGTGTTCTATGAGAAGCCCTTGTTGAAATTCGAACGGCTTCTCGAAACGTACCTGGCATACGCACCACGCGGATTCGGACAGTTCCTGGCGGGTCTGCCGGTGTGGCTCACACAGAAGCTGCACCTGCCCCGCGAGATGGACAAGGCCCTGAACTACCGATACAAGGGTCGGTACATATTCACCGAGCACCACGAGTCCCATGCGGCCAGTGCGTTCTTTCCGTCGCCGTTCGAGGAGGCCGCGATTCTCACGATGGATGGCGTGGGGGAATGGGCGACCGCCAGCTTCGGTATCGGGCGTGGCAATAAGGTGCAACTCAGCCACGAACTGCGTTTTCCACACTCGTTGGGCCTGCTCTATTCGGCATTCACGTATTTCACGGGATTCAAGGTCAATTCCGGCGAGTATAAGCTCATGGGACTGGCCCCCTACGGTGAGCCAAAGTACCGCGATTTGATCTTGGAGAAGCTGCTTGACCTCAAGCCCGACGGCTCGTTTCGGATGAACATGGATTACTTCGGGTACTGCCATACGATGTTCATGACGAACCGGCGGTTCGAGAGGCTCTTCGGCGGCCCCGCCCGAAAACCCGAGAGCCCTCTAACCCAGCGGGAAATGGACCTGGCCGCCTCGATCCAGGCCGTCACGGAGGAGGCCATGCTACGAGCGACCCTGCATGTCCACAGCGTCACCGGGATGAAGAACCTCGCCTTGGCCGGCGGCGTGGCCCTCAACTGCGTCGCGAACGGCCGAATCCTGCGAGAGACGCCCTTCGAGAACATCTGGATCCAGCCGGCGGCCGGCGATGCCGGCGGTTCGCTGGGCGCGGCCCTGTTTGTCTGGTACCAGCTCCTGGACAACCCTCGACAGACGGAAGGACGGGACAAGCAGCGGGCTTCTCTGCTCGGTCCGGCGTACACCGACGACTACATCCGCCGATTCCTCACGGGACGAGGCGCCAGGTTCCACGCCTACGAGGATGAGCCGACTCTGATCGGGGAAGTGGCCGACTTGATCGATCAGGGCAAGGTCATCGGCTGGTTCCAGGGCCCCATGGAGTTCGGGCCCCGGGCCCTGGGCAACCGCAGCATCATCGGCGACGCGCGGAGCCAGGACATGCAGACGACCATGAACCTCAAGATCAAGTTCCGCGAGTCCTTCCGGCCGTTCGCGCCATGTGTGCTCCGGGAGGACGTGGCCGACTACTTCCAGATGCGTCCGCAGGAGGACAGCCCTTACATGCTGCTCGTGGCCGGTGTGCAGGAAAGCAAGCGTCTCAACTCGTTCCCGACGTCCCTAAAGGGGCTCGACAAGCTCAAGGCCCGGCGCAGCGTCGTGCCCGCCATCACCCACGTGGACTATTCGGCCCGCATCCAGACGGTCGATCCCGAGCGGCATCCGAGGCTGCACAGGCTGATGACTGCCTTCAAACAGAAGACCGGCTGCCCGGTGATCATCAATACGAGCTTCAACATCCGCGGCGAGCCCATTGTCTGCTCGCCCGAGGACGCCTATCGGTGTTTCCTGGCGACCAACATGGATGTGTTGGTGCTGGAGAATCAAATCCTGTACAAAGAGGAGCAGCCACAGGCAAAACAGCACGAGATCGACGAGTACAAGGCCCGGTTTGCGCTGGATTGATTTGCGTGAAGCGCGGCTCTCGCACTTCGCTTCACGAGGCACGAAGAAATCAAGTGATTATGGCACTGATGGAAATCGAATGGCATCCGAGCGGCAGGCAGTTGCGCGTGTTCGGCGTCAGCGGCCTGGTAGCGTCGATCCTCGCCGCACTGATTCTGCACTTCGTCTGGGGTGTCGCGGCCTTCTGGGCGTGGATCGTCCTGGCCGCCGGCGCGGTCATCTTTCTCTGCAGTCTGGTCTCGCCGACGGTTACGCGAATCCTGTATATCGGTCTGACCCTCGTCGCGATGCCGATTGGTATCGTGGTCAGCTTCATTCTGCTGGGCGTCTTCTATTTCCTGCTGCTGCTGCCTCTGGCGATCGTCTTCAAGCTGATCGGCAGGGACCCGCTGCATCGCAGGTATGAACCGGGCGTCGAGAGTTACTGGGTACCGCACAAACCCAGCGAGAACATGGAACGTTATCTGCATCAATTCTGACGCAAAACAGCGTGAAGCATGGTCGGCATACTCCGCTTCACACTTCACGAGGTACGTCTTTCATGGCATCTGCGAATGAAAAAGAAGTGAAACTCGGTGATCTGGCCCAGCAGAAACGGCCGCCACTGCTGCTGGAGTTCTGGTACTTCCTCAAGCACAACAAGAAGTGGTGGCTCCTGCCGATCCTTCTGACGCTCCTGATCCTGTGCCTGCTCGTCCTGCTGGGCGGCTCGGGCGCCGCGGTATTCATCTACCCGCTGTTTTAGACGAACTCTGGAACGACGGAGTCGCGGGGGAACGCCCGCCAGCAAAACAGCAGGGCCCCTCCCAGGAAGGAGAGGCCCTGTGGTAGTCGAGAACACGCGGTGTTACCGGCCTTCGAGATCGGCCAGTCGCACGTTGTCCAACCCGATCCAGCTCTCGCCGTTAGCCGTGATGTTGTCGAACTCGACGCCGATCCGCTTGCCCACCGCGTCGGGGGCCTCCTGGGCATCGAACACCAGGGAGAACGTCTGCATGTCGTCGGCGACCGTTACGTCTTCAAACGCCACCGGAATGCGAACGCCCTCCTCGTCATAGAACAGGATGATCCGCAGCGTCGTGCCCTGCCAGGTATTGCGGGCATCCACCTGCAGTTCGAAGACGTCTACGGCATCGATCACGTAGTCCGTCAGTTGCCAGACCGAAGGATCGGCGCCCATCAGGAAGGCGGTCCACTGCCCGTCGGTCGGCGTATAACCCGTCTCGACGCCGGAGTCGGAGACCACACTATCACTGACCCAGCCGGGGATGTCGACGGCCGGCGTGCCCGCGACGCCTTCTCCGTTCCAGCCCTTGATCTTCTCGGTGCCAGGCTGTTCGAAGCTGGCGTTCTCGACGGTGACCGCGATCGGCTCCCGGATCATCAGATAGTCGATCGCATTGGCGAGCATCCGCAGACCGGCCTCGTTCAGATTCAGCGCACCCTGCGGCGTGGCGCCGACTTCCTGGGTACCGGCCATGAACATCATCCGCTTGCCGCCGGCAAACTGGCCGGCGCCCTCATAGTACTCGACCCCAGCGGGCCATTCGGCGATCCAGGCGTAATCACCGCCGATACCCATGGCGATCAACGTGCCGTTGCCCATGTCCAACGTCGTGAGGAAAGAGGTCTGGCCCGTCCCCACGGTCGGGTCCAGGATGTCCACGATGCCGTCCTCGTCCAGTTCTACACCGGCAAACACCGGGTGGTTCGGCTCGACCGCCATCAACAAAGGCGTGACATTCACGTTCGTGCCGGTATTGACCAGCTTCCACCGGCTGTTCCGGACGAGATACGCCGTCAGGTTCAGCATCGGCGCCGTGACCGCGTTCCAGGCGGCAATCTCTTCGGCGCTGTCGTCGTAGTTTCCGCTGCTGGTCGCCCGGCTGACAAGGACCACGTCGGCGGCATTGAGTTCGGCAATCTTGTTGGGATCGAGCTCCATCCAGTAGCCCGGCCGCGCATCCACCGTGTACCCCTCGGCGATCAGCCAGTCCTCCAGGGCCTGGTCGTCCCGGACCCCATCGGCGTCCGCGTCCCGCGCCTCAGTGACCAGGATAACATTGCCTTTCGATGCGACCGGTGTCACGATGCTGAAACCGTCGAACGCGACGTAGCCGGCATCCGCTGCATACGTGGCGTTGAACAATCCGACCTGGAGCGTCTCGGGCAGGTCAGGCCGGTTCACGACCAGAGGCACTTGATTGCCGTCGTAGATGCCCTGGTACGCCGGGTCCGTTAGGGGGATGAAGTCCACCCCATCGGCGCTGATCCGGAAGAAGAAGTCGGCCCCCTTTCGCTCCAACTGGAGATAGGGATACTGCGCCGCCAACGCGTATGTGTCGGCGCCGGTCCAGCGGCCGACCGTCTGACCCATCTCGGCACGAGCGCCGCCCACCGTGCTGCGGGCGATGAACGCTGTCCAGGTGGGGAAGAAGTTCACGGAGACCCAGTTCTCCCCGGCCGCGTCGTTCGGGTCCCGGGCCATGATGCCGGCATCGTTGTGCAGCATCGGCGCTTCCAGCGTCCCGGCGAAATCCACGACCTTGACGGTCGCGACGAAGTCACCGGTCACTTCGAGGTAGAGCAATGGGCCCGGTCCCGGCTCCCACGAAGCGCCGGCGGTCTGCATATACAGCGCGCCGGGGCTGGTGGTGTTCGCGTCGAGCACCTGGACGGTCCCGTTGAGCAAGCCGGCGTAGGCGCCGAGGCCGTCCACCAGGTAGTTGTGAGCGGCGTCGAAATCATCGCTGAATCCAGCGGCCCGCGCCGGCGCGCTCACGGCCAGCACAGAGATAAGAGAAATCAGGCAAACGAGTCTTTGGGACATAATGATCCTCCTTCCGAGTAAGATGGAACAGACACCCTCGCCGGCAGCCGAACGCCCCAGGTGTGAGGCCCCTCCCGGCGCCGCCACACTGCCGACCGGCGCACACAATCACTGGCCCAGAGAATGACCGATCATCGCAGGTAATGCCACCTTTAGTTATACGAATTGCCCCCGCGCGATTTCAAGCAAAATCCCCGCAATCTCAGGCTCCCACACGGAAATCGGCCCTCGTTTGCGTTCGCCATTTTGCGACAATTTGTAACCAAATTGCGAAGGTGTCACGGTGTAAGGAAATCCCGCACGGATTTACACCCCGTGGAGTCGATTTCCCTTGACCCAATAAAGGTCAATTTGGTAGAGATAGACATGCGGGAAGTACCGATCCGTGTGCGGCGCCGGTCTGGGATCTGATGTCCGACAACAACCATGCATTTTTCTTGTGCACAGGATGCATGATCGTTCGTTGGCCTGGCTTGGAAGGAGGAACGTCATGTGCGGCAAATCGATCTGCCTAATCTCTGTGGCCCTGCTAATCACATCCACGATCGCCCCCGCCCAATTGCTGGTACACTACCAGTTTGATGAAACCGCCGGCCTCGTCGCGGTGGACACGAGCGGCAAAGGCAACGACGGCACACTCAAAGCGGTGGACGCGGCGGCGACCACCGTGGATGTCAACTGGGTATCCACGGGCTGGCGTGATGGAGCTCTCAGCTTCAACGGCACTTTCGGCGTCGTCCTGCCGGCGGAGGACCTGGGATTGCGGTCGGATGTCGGCACGGTGGCTTTCTGGATGAACAAGCCTTCCCTGGCGGGGGCGATCAACACCATCTGGTGGGGTGGCGACAACACCACCGGCGGCGGCTTCGGCGCCGAGAACGAGATGCATATCCATACGGAGGCCGTCGCCACCGGCGTTTGGACGGGAGGCGAGCTCTCCTTCCACGGGCAGAACAACCCGAATTTCCACCTGTACTCGGACCCGAACAAGAGCGAGGCCGGGGCAGCACCTATCGCCCCGATCCTGCTGACCGACGGCCAGTGGCATCACGTCGCCGGCACGTGGGGCAACGAGGACGGGAACGTGAAGCTCTACCTCGACGGCGTCTTGCTGCACGAGATCGCCTACGGCGACAGGAGCTATGCCCTCAATCATATGTACCTGGGCCAGATGGCCAACGGCAGCCGTACGTACAACGGCCTGCTCGACGAGGTGCAAATCTACGGCCGGGCGCTGACGGCCGACGAGGTGCAATCCGTCATGCAGGGAGTTCTGGCCCTGAGCTACACGGCGTCCCTGCCGGACCCGGCCCATCAGATCACCGAGGTGCCCCGCGATGCCTCTCTGCGCTGGATGACCGGCGACACCGCTCGCACGCACAACGTGTACTTCGGGACAAACGCCACTGATGTCGCCGAAGCCGACGCAGCCGACCCCCGCAGCGTGCTGGTCAGCCCGAACCAGACCGGCGCCGCCTACGATCCTCTCGGCCTGCTCGACTACAACCAGACGTACTACTGGCGGGTGGACGAGGTCGAAGCCGATGGCGCAACGGTCCACACGGGCGAGGTCTGGCGTTTCACGACGGTGAGTTTCATCGTCGTGGACGACTTCGAACGCTACACCGCGGACGAACCCGAGAGGCTGTTCGACACGTGGATCGACGGATGGGGCACCGAGAACAACGGTGCCGTGGTCGGACACGTGAAACCACCCTATGTCGAGCAGACCATCCTGCACAAGGGCGTGCAGTCGATGCCGTTGTACTACGACACCGACCACAGATTCTCCGAAGCGGTGATGGCTCTGGCGGGTCCGGCCGGGGACTGGACCGCCGACGGCGTGCAGGAACTGGCCCTGTGGTTCAGAGGCTATCCCGCCTACCTGGGCGGATTCGTCGAGCAGCCCGTCGGCACATACACGATGCGCGGCGCCGGGACGGACATCTGGGGCGCTGCGGATGAGTTCCATTTCGCGTTCAAGGAGCTGACCGGCGCGGTCACGATCACCGCGCGGGTGGAGAGCGTCTCAGCGACGCACGACTACGCCAAGGCCGGCGTGATGGTCCGCGATACACTCGATCCGAACTCCCGCAACGCCGCGGTGTTCGTCACGCCCACGCAGGGGGTGCGGTTCCAGTACCGCAACGTGGTCGCCGCCGCGTCGGTAAGCGAGTTTGCAGCCGACCTGACGGCCCCCTACTGGGTGAAGGTCGAACGAACCGCCGGCGGGCTCATCCGGGCGTATCACTCCCCCGACGGCGCGACGTGGACGCGGTTCTCGCTGCAGAGCGTAGGCATGACGATGCCCGTGTACGTAGGTCTGGCGGTAACCAGCCACACGCCCAACGTGGTCTGCGAAAGCGTCTTCTCCCATGTCACGATCACCGGCGCCGGCAGCGACCAGCCCTGGAGGGATCAGGACGTCGGGATCCGCGGCAACTGGGCCGAGCGGATCTACGTGGCCCTCGACGACGCGGTCGTGTACCATGAGGACCCCAACGCCACGCTCATGGAGACCTGGACCGAGTGGAGAATCCCCCTGCAGGAATTCGCGGATCAGGGCGTGAACCTGTCCGCCGTCGGCAGCATTGCCATCGGCATCGGCGAGAAGGACAACGCGGCAGCGCCCGGCGGGCAGGGCCTGCTGTATTTCGACGATATTCGACTATATCGGCCCCAAGACTGAGAAAGGAGATAGTGTCCTATGTGGCGGCGTAAGAGAGCGTTTACTCTGATTGAGCTTCTGGTGGTCATTGCCATCATTGCGTTGCTGATGTCGATCCTCATGCCGGCGCTGCAACGCGTCAAGAAACACGCACAGAACGTCATGTGCCAATCCAATCTCAAGCAATGGGGCACCTTCTTCGCCATGTACACGGACGACAACAACACGAGGTTCCCCGTCCGGAGCACGAGCAGCGGCCGATGGATCGACGTGCTAAGGGATTACTACATCAGCAACCCTGATATCCGTTTGTGCGCCCTGGTCACGAAGATCGCCAACCCGGAGATGACGACGGGAATCGATTGGTGGGGCAGCACGTTCCGCGCCTGGGGCAAGGTCCCACCCTGGGATTCAGGCGGGGGCCGGACCGAAGGGTACTACGGCAGCTACGGCGTCAACGGCTACATCTATCAGCCGTATCAGAACCAGCCGCTCTATGCCAAACCTATCTCGCGCTTCTGGCGGACGACCAACGTCAAGGGCGGCGCAGAGGTGCCGCTGCTCCTGGACTGCTACTTCTGGTGCGGCTGGCCCGATGAGGACGACACCCCGCCGGCGACGGAGGACGCGCAGATTCGCGGCGACGACAACGCGATGAACCGCTACTGTCTCAATCGCCACCAGGCCCGCATCAACGCCATCTTCCTGGATTACAGCACGCGGTTCGTCGATCTGAAGGAGTTGTGGACGATTCGTTGGCACAGGGATTGGAATCGGGCCGGACCCTGGACCACCGCCGGCGGGATACTGCAGAGCGATTGGCCCGAGTGGATGCGACAATTCAAGGAGAACTGAAGCCACCTGATTTCGGAGGAACGATCATGTTGGGGAGAACGTGGGTGAGAATGGCACTGTGCCTCGCGGCAACACTGGGTTTTTCGGTCACCACCGCCTTCGGGGCCAACATCTTGTTTATCTCCGCGATGGACCCGGCGATGCAGCCGGGGGATGATGCGCTCAAGACGTTTCTGGAGGGTCTCGGGCATACGGTGACCTATCTCGATGACGACGCCGATGAAAAGGAGACTGAGGACGCCGCCGCGGCCGCGGATCTGGTCTACATCTCGGAATCCGTGGGCTCGGCGAAGGTCCGACTGGAGATCCCGGAGGTGGAGGTCCCCATGGTCATCACCGAGGCCTGGGCCTACGACGAAATGGGACTGACGATCGGCACCGGCGAGGGCATCGAGGTCTCCAGCACGGACATCGAGATCGTCCTGCCCGGCCACCCGCTCACCGGGGGCCTCACCGGGACGGTGACTGTGCTCACCGACCTGCAGAGCACCCGCGGTCCGGCCCGTTTCTCCACCGGCCGAGCCAGCGAGGATGCCACCGTCGTCGCGCAGGCCACTCTCAGCGACGGAGCGACGTACGACGTGCTCTGGGTCTACGAGAAAGGCGCGAAACTGGCGGTGCCCCCTGCCGACGGAAGTCCCCAGGTGGCGGCGGATATCCGCATCTGCCTGGGCTTCGACGAGCAGTCCTACCTGGCCTGGAACGAGAACGCCTACAAGCTGTTTCAGGCGGCCATCAACTTCGGACTGGGCATCCGAATGCAGCCGCAGGCCTACGCCCCGACGCCCGCCGACGGCCAGACGGAAGTCCGGCGCACCACCGGCCTCAGTTGGAGGGCAGGGACTTTCGCCAAGAAACACAACGTGTACTTCGGCACGGATTTCAACGACGTCAACGAGGCCACCGTGTCCGACCCCCGCGATGTGCTGCTCAGCGAGAATCTGGACGAAACCGTTCTCGATCTCCGCTGGGTCCTCGATTACGGGCAGACCTATTACTGGCGCGTGGACGAAGTGAACGACGCGCCGGACTTCACCGTCTACAAGGGCGACGTCTGGAGCTTCACCATTCTTGATTTCCTCGTGATCGACGACTTCGAGAGCTACACCGACGACGCAGGCAACCGGATCTTTGAGAAATGGATCGACGGCTGGGGCACTACGACCAACGGCGCGGTCGTGGGCTACGCCGACCCGAAAGTCGACGCCGGGGAACACTTCATCGAGACGTTCATCGCTCACGGCGGCGAGCAGTCCATGCCGTTCTTCTACGACAACGATCACAAATACTCGGAGGCCACGCTGGTCCTGGGCGACACGCTGCGCGACTGGACGCAGGATGAGGTCCTGACCCTGTCCCTGTGGTTCCGCGGCTACACGCCGTATGTCGGTGATTTCACGGAACGCAGCGGCGGCCTCTATGATCTGACGGGAGCGGGCGCCGATATCTGGGACAACAAGGACGAGTTCCACTTCGCGTTCAAAGAGGTCACCGGCGCCGCGACGATCATCGCCAAGGTCGAGCGCGTGGAGAACACCGATCCGTTTGCCAAGGCGGGCGTGATGATCCGCGACTCGCTCGATCCGGGTTCACGCAACGTCGCGGTTTTCATCACCCCGGAAAACGGCGTGCGCTTCCAGTATCGCCTGACGGACAAAGGCGCGACGGACCGGCAATTCGCGGAAGGCCTCACGGCTCCCTACTGGGTGAGACTGGAGCGCACCGCCGGCGGGCTCGTCCGCGCGTACCACTCTCCGGACGGTGCCGCGTGGACCCAGTTCACGTTGCAGTCCGTCGCAATGACGATGCCTATATACGTGGGCTTGGCGGTGACGAGTCACGCCGCCAACGTCCCCTGCGAGGCCGCGTTCTCCAACGTCAAGATGACCGGAACCGGCAGCGACACGCCGTGGGCGGATCAGGATGTCGGCCTGATTACTAACGTCGCAGAGCCCTTGTATGTCGTGCTCAATGACAGTGCCGTGGTCTCTCACCCCGACCCCGACATCACGGTGAAAGATGCCTGGACGCAGTGGGTCATCCCGTTGCAGGCGTTCGCGGATCAGGGTGTGGATTTGACCGGCGTTGAGACGATCGGCCTAGGCGTGGGCAACCGCGGGGATACGACTCTCTCCGGTGGCCAGGGCCGCCTGTACTTCGACGACATCCGACTCTATCGCGCGGAACCGTAGCATTCCGCCCCGTGTGCCCGGCTCGTTGGTAGCGTGTCCGCAGGGGCATGTCTTCAATCAGAGACAGGAAGGATCAGCCGGTAATAGCCTTCGCCTTTTCTCCGCAGGCATCCATGATGCAGGCGAGGCCGGAGACCCGGGTTGCTTCCGGAGTCAGAGTAACGATGTCGTCGCGGCTGATCGCGGAGACCTGGGAGTTGCGACTGCCGGCCATGAGCCGCTGCAGTCCGATTTTCGTCTTGCTGCAGTACGCATACAGGCCGACCGCGCCGAGAGGCAGCTTGCCAGCCGTCTCCTTGCCGTACCTGGCGGCAAGCTCATCATAGCAGGCTATAGTCTCTTGGGCCGTGATACCGAACGAGTTGAAAGCCTCGGGCAGTGCCACAGGGCCTTGCCGGAGGCACGAACCCATGTTCCGGCCAACTATGTCGGGCATCATCCACGTTCGCCCCATGCAGACGGCTTTGGTATACGGCGCCCCCATCGCCAGGATCTTGAAAAGATGGTCTGCGGAATTGAACCCGCCGGCAACGACGATATCCGGAACGAACCGACCGCGCGCCGCCAGCTTGCGGCACAGATCATAGGTCATCGATTGGAGATGGAACAGGGGAACGCCCCATCCTTCGGCTGTCCGCCACGGGCTCGGGCCGATCCCACCGGGGACGCCGTCCATGATCACCAGATCAAGCCTGGCGTCGGAAGCCCACTGAATGGCCGTGGCCAGTTCGCACATGGGGTAGGCGCCGGTCCTGAGAGCGATGCGCCTGGCGCCGAGTGTGCGGACTCGCTGGACCTCGTTCACGAAGCGGTCCTGATCGATGACCCCCCAACGCACGTGCCTCTCGAAATGCCCCAGCACGCCCGTTTTGAACGCCGCTTGGCTGGCCGGATCCGAGGGATCGGGGGTAACCAGGTAACCCCTTCTCTGCAATTCCAGGGCCTGATTCAGCGAGTCGACCCGGGTCTGGTCGTCGAGACACCCGGAGTCGCGCCCCCATTTGAACTCGATGCACTCGATCCCAAGCCGGTCGATCACGTATTCCGGCACGCCCAAGTGGATGTCCTCGACATTCATCTGGACGACCATGTCGCCGTACCCTTCGTGATACCGGCGATACTGCTCGACTCGGCACGTCATGTCCGGCGATTTCCTCACCCTGCCGTCGGCGTGCAGTTCGAGCCCAGGATCGAGGCCGCAGACATTCGAGCCGCAGAGGATCGTGAGGCCGGAGACCGCAGCGCCGGCCGCGATGTGCTCCCAGTTCACGCGCGCCGTCGCGGTCGAGCCCAACGTGCCGGTGAAGACCGGCAGACGCAGCCGGACCCTGCTCTGAACGCCGTACTCGGTCTCCGTGTTCACCCTCGGCAACGCAGTGCCGTCCAGGTGGCCTATCTCCTCTCGGGCAAGTCCTTTGGCCGCGCCGGTGTGACCGGCAATCTCCAGGTGAGAGTAGTCTGCGGGACCGCTCTTGCCGTCGACCGTAAGGTTGCTGAAGAACCGGGGATCGACGGCCTCCCGGGTACGCAGCACGGTTCTGCACGCCCTGCTATCGCTTCGACAGACGTCGACGAGGCAGGCATTGCCCCCCGGAACAGGCGAGACACCGCGGGAGCGGCTCGCCCTCCGCATAGCCTTGCCCGTACGAGGCCGTGGCAGATTCACTGTGCGACTCCTTACCCTGGTCTGGACTTGTGTTCTATTAGCGGAACTGATATTATGACAGGTAACACCTAATGGGAGAAGCCGTTTATGGTGATACATCGTATTAGGAACGTTAATAGTGCATATAGAAACGCTTAAGATGTTCTGCGATCTCGCCGATTCGCACAGCTTTTCGAAGACGGCGGAAAAGCACCTTCTGAGCCAGTCGGCGATCTCGCAGCAGTTGGCCCAGTTGGAGCTGGCCCACAGATGCCAGTTGATCACGCGTAAGAAACGCCCGATCGAGCTGACGCCTGCCGGTCAGGCATTCTATCGGGCCGCCAGGGATATCCTGGAACGATACGATCAGCTCAGAAACGAGCTGCACAGCCTCCAAACCGGCATGGACGTTCGCATCAACCTGGCCGCCATCTTCAGTATCGGGATGCACAGCCTGCCCGACTACATCAAGAAGTTCATGATCCGCTATCCGAACGTCAACGTGCACGTCGAATACCTCAACGCCGACCAGATCTACGAAATGGTGCTCACCGGCGACGTGGATATCGGCCTGGTGGCCATTCCCAAGAAGGACAAACGCCTGGAGGTATATGAATTCCAGGAGGAGCCGCTCGTGCTGGCGTGCAGTCCGAAACACCCCCTGGCCACCGATGGCCCGGTGGACATCCACAAACTCCAGTTCGAGCGGTTCATCGCGTTTGAACGAGCGGTCCCCACCCGGATCTGGATCGACGGAATTTTGTCCCGCTACAACATCGTCGCACGTCCGGTCATGGAATTCGACAACATCGAAACGATCAAGCGCGCGGTGGAGATCAATGCCGGGGTGAGCATCCTGCCGGAGGCCACGATCGTGCAGGAACTCGCCGGCGGCACGTTGAAGGCCCTGCCCTTCTCGAACGAACGGTTCGTCCGCCCCACTGGCATCCTGGTCCGCAAAGGACGCATGCTGAGCCAGGCCACTCGCTATCTGCTGAGCCTGTTGCGAAAACAGGCCCGGTGAATTCGCCCGGGCGGACCTGTAATACCCCCTGCCTCGCACGGGGCTTGACAAAACTCCGTCGTTCGACCAACGTAGTAGTAAGCAAAGGGAGCGTATCGAGGTCGTTTTGCCTCTTTTTTGTGAGTGGTGTGGAAGAGATCGATTGGGTATGCCGATAAAAGCAGTGATCTTCGACTTGGATGGAACCATTACCGAGCCGTATTTCGATTTCGATGCGATTCGGGAAGAAATCGGGCTCGGCCGGAATAGCGGCCCTATCCTGGAGGCCATGCAGAGCATGACACCGCAGCAACGTCAGCGCGCCGAGGCAATCCTCCACCGCCACGAGGAGAAGGCCGTAACAGCCTCGGCACTGAACCCAGGGGCACGAGAAACACTCGACGCACTGCGGGAGCGCGGCATCCCGATCGGCATTCTGACCCGTAACCGCAAGCGCAACGCCCTGGCGGTCGCAGACAAGCACAAGCTGCGTTTCGATGCCGTCGTCGGTCGGGAAGACGGCCCGGTGAAACCCGATGCCTTCGGCGTGTTGCACCTGTGTCGCCGGTTTGCCGTCCCGCCCGCCCACACCATGGTCGTCGGCGATTACCTGTTCGATCTGGTCTGCGCCCGAACCGCAGGAGCCATCGCAGTCCTGATCGCCAATCACGACCGGGCCGCGGAATTCTCTCGCCAGGCCGACTTCACCGTCCAGACTCTCAGTGAACTGCTCCCGATCATCGACAATCATGACGACATGGGAGAATCCCTTTTATAGGGCAGGAGCGACAATGCACAGGATCATCATAGCGGGATTCATGGCGAGCCTCGCAGGGGCAGGAGCAACATGCACCCAAGTCAGTGGCTCGGACACACCCGCCGTCCAGAGTCAGCAAGCAGCCGAGCCCAATGAGGTCGAATCGGCTATCCGGAACCTCCAGAGCAAGGCGTCGGATCTGAAATCCTACCAGGCCCGCGTAGATTATACGACGACGCAACCGTTGCTCGAATCGAGGGCACGCCGCGAGGGCGTCCTCTACTACACGAAATCAGGCAACCAGTCGAGTCTGCGGATGGATTTCCTGACCCTGCAACAGGACGACGAGCCCAGGCAGAAATACGTGGAGCAATTCCTCTTCGACGGGGTCTGG
>ENA-OSEO01003650-OSEO01003650.1-sediment-metagenome-genome-assembly--contig:-NODE-3650-length-17624-cov-5.747592_pt1 | contig 17624 bp, 16 predicted proteins | sample MGYA00237883_ERZ534232 | MGnify/ENA metagenome assembly ERZ534232
CGCAGGCTCGTATTACCCGATAGTAGTTAAAATGAGAAATACAGTTTCCGAATTGAAAAATATCCTGCCGGTTTTAAGAAATCGTATCTCTTTTGGAAGTATTATCAATAAAGAATTACACAAAACCCGGTATCATTTTTTTACGTCAGATGGTATCATTAAAAAGCGGCTCTGAAACTCCAACAGGGATAAATGCTGGTATCAACGGCAAAAAACTACCTTTTAGTTACTATTAAGCTCAAACGAGGTAGTGGTTAGATATCTTTCATTATAAATGAATATGGATCAATCCTCTGAAATACAACTGGTACTGTATCTAATTCAAAACTTGTGCATCTTTTTTTTAAACCGATTCTGGACGTTTTTACATTGTTATCGACAATAAAATTCAATAATTCTTTTTTTTCATTCATGTATTTTGTATCAGGTGTGATTGCCAAAACATAAAAATTATCCCCGCCATATTTGTTCAATCGCTCAATAAACTTAAATCCTAAAATTATTTCTTTAATTGCTTCAACAGGAAATTTAAATTTTCGTTTTTCAACTGATATTTCATCTTCCATAAATAGTGGAATTGACATTCCTGGATTTATTGCAATATATCTCCACTCATCTTCATATTTCCACTTATCAGATTTAATGTTGGTTAAATATAAAAAGGATAATAAAAGACCTTCATTTAAATTAATTTGTTCCCAATCAGGCTGATAATTAATGGGTAACGGCCCAATTAATTTTTTTGACAAACTATTTGTGTTAAATTTTACAACAAATCCATGATGTGCTGATGAATAGTGTGCCCACATTTGTGTGTTTAGATAATTTTTTGTCATTGAAATTATACCATAGCCTGGAGAAAGAAATAATGATAGTTCTGTTTGTAATTTGTTTCTGAAAAGATCCGGATCAGCCTTTATTTCTTCTTCTGAATATCCAAATTCAGTATAAAAAGTCAGAAGATAATTAATATTGGCATCTTGTGTATTTATTAAAAGATTCATACAATCGAATGGATCATTAATCTCTATAAGTGATGAGGCATAGAGATAATTTTTTTTGAGCGCATCAATATTGTATGGAATTAGATTGTAATATTTATAAAGAAAATCAGGCTCTTCAACGGGTTTTTCCGAAACAACTTGTAATTTTTTATTTAGTTGAGCATCAGGATTAGAGATATATTTCCATTTTCTAAACTCATAAAAATCAACAGCTTCCATCGTAAAAAATTATATTATTCGACAATATTAGGCGCTTTATATGCCCGCCATTTTTTAGGCTTGTTGATTTTAAAATATTCAATGCCAGACATACCTTGAAATCCATCGGTATTCTCAAATTTTTTCAAATACCAATCATTACCAGTCCATATACCTATTACATAATCTTCGCTTTTTTCAGTTTTGTCTGAAGCCAGTTCAATCCAAAATTCATAGGCATTACCATAAATTTTGGGGGGCTCCCTTTTTTCAAAATCAATCCAGTCTTCCATTTTCCTAAAAAAATAAATTAATAATAAATCAATCTTTAATGCATCGAATACTAAATCCATAATTCTGTCTAAAAGTACCTCTACCCAATATACCCTCTGATGATATACCTAAAAATATCATAACCGAACTCTCATTAGTACTCTCTGTAGAACTCCACCAATAACCTGAATCTCCAATACCAGTAAATAAACCTTCGGGATATCTTCTTCCACCTGGGAGAGCTGTGAATCCACTTGAATTTGTCACCCATGTTGGTGAGCTGTTCCATCCTGTTGTTGATATTAATTTCCCAGAAGTATTAGTAGTTCCATACCCCAAATAGACATCTAAAATGAACCATTCATTACTTGTAGGTACATGCCATCCATCAGGGCAAAGTTTACCGGTATTAACAGCATGCCAATTATAAAGAGCGCCATAAATAGCTTTATTTTCAATGTCGTTATTATACCAGCAATAAGCACCAGTGGTCAATTGAGTCCAGTCTGAATTATCCGTAACATTGGGTATTGAAGTTCCATCATTGTATTTTGTAGTTTTTAAATTTTCAGCCATCCATATCTGTGTTCCTATAGTTATAGTTTGGTAAACATTGCCGTCAATATCTGTGACATTTTCTCCTTCAGACGAAATTGTTACAAATGTCATATCTGACCCACAGCTTTCACCTCCCGCACTTCCAGCACATACTCTAAAATGATATGTTATGCCAGATGTTAATCCAGATATGAAAGTGCTGACGTCTATAATATTATTACCTGTCACAGGACTTTGAGATGCCATTTTAACAAAACCATAAGACGTTGTTTCTCCAAACTCGAAAAATACAATAGTAGATGCTCCATTAGGATTAACACTTCCGTTAAGAGTTACACTATTAGACGTATGGTTGGTTACGGCTATAGTAATAGCTGTTGGTGGCAAATATTTGGTATTAAATGTTAAGTCCGAACCATGTGCAGTGCTTCCTGAATTTACAGCCTTCACTCTGTAATGATATGTTTTCCCTGTTGTCAAACCACTTATTGTTGCACTTACATTTATTTCTGTTGTTCCTGTTAAGGGACTTTGTGATGCAGTAACTGTCTGACCATATGCAGCTGTTTCACCATATTCGAAAGTCACTGTAGTCAAAGCACCGTGGGGATTTACCTTTCCGTTCAATGTTGCATAGGTGGTTCCTGTGTTGGTAGCAGCAAGAGTTGTCGCAACTGATACAATTAAAGGTGTAATCTGTGTAGATAATCTATTACTTTCATTTTGTCCTGCAAAGGCATATATTCGATAATTATGAAGTTCACCATTAGTAATTGCATTATCGTTCCAAGTATTAATGGATTTATCTAAAGATACAACTTCTATCCACGAGTTATTCCCAACTTTTCTTTCAATCTTATATCCTGAAATACGAGTATTTAATAGGCTCCAAGATAACTTTACAACATATCCTTGTTGTTCCGCCTCAAATCCTGTTGGTGTAAAAATTTCTTTGGGACATTCAGGATCAAAGGGATTGTTCCATTTTCGATTTTCACAAGCAGAAATACCAACTAAAAAAATGAAAATAAAATATTTAATTGCTTCCATTTCGATTTAATTTTTAACGCAACGGACATTAAGTCCATTTTTTTTAGCGTAAGGCAAACGACATACAGTGCTGCGGCTATAAAATAAATAACGACCCCAAGCGTGAACTGTTGAGTATTCACTTGAGGACCACCAATAACAGGATAATCCAATGTCGTAGAACAACCCATTTTCATCGCTACGATAACCTTCAGGAAGCGCTGAAAAACCACTGTTATTTGTTCCATTGCCGTTATTTAACCAACCACTTGTCGTTTTCATCTGTTTACCCAAGTCTCCTCCACGCCATTCTTTATCATCAGCTTCATTCCATGTCATAGCAGGGCAAATATTCATTTCCAGTATTTTCCATTCATAATCATCTGGGACATGCCAACCTTTCGGACATAGTTTGTTGGTTTTAACGGCATACCAATTGTATAATGCACCATAGGTTTCTTTATGGTTGATGTTATTGTTGTAGTAACAAAAGGCTCCAGTATTTAAGTTTGACCATTCCGTGCCACTCGTAATATTGGGAATTGAATTACCATCATTATATTTTGTGGTCTTCAGATTTTCTGCCATCCAGGTTTTGCCATATATTCGAATTGTTTTATAATTATTACCTTCAATATCGGATACAGATCCATAAATAATTTCGTCGCGGTTAGGATCGTTGGGATTATCCCATTCTCGGTTTTCACAAGCGATAATCCCAACTAATAAAGAAAAAATACAATATTTAACTGTTGTTTTCATTTTAGTTTAATCTTTTATGCAACGAACGCTATGACCAGCCTTCTTCCTATGATAAGTTCCGTAATGGTTAAAAAGACTAGCACTATTATAAAAAATATGATATTCCCACGCATTATTTATATCAACTTCAGTACTTGTCCACCAATATGCCATACGACCTACATAATAATAAAAAAGGCCATCTTCACCACGCCATGAACCTCCAAGAGCTGTATAGCCACTACTGTTATCCGCTCCAGTATTTGGACTTTCCCAGTGAGCAGTGCCTGTTTCTTTTAGTTTACCACCTGCTACATTTTCACCTCCCAGATATTCTCGTAATATTGACCATTCTTCATCTGAGGGTACATGCCATCCGTTTGGACACAAATTGTGGTTGTTAATAACTGTATAAAAATTATAAAGTCCTCCATAAACAGATCCATTTGATGTACTATTTAGAAAATAGCAATATGCCCCAGTTGTTAATCCAGCCCATGTAGTTTTATCTGTTAAATAAGAAATTGCTGTTCCATCTCGATATTTTGTAGTTTTCAAATTTTCTGCCATCCAAACCTGATCGCCAATAATAACTGTTTTATAAACATTTCCTTCCACATCAGTGAGCGGTTCATCGGTTGTAAAACTCACTTCCTCCCCGTAAGATACTCCTTTGTTATTTATAACGTAGGCCCGCACATAATATGTTGTTCCCGGATCCAATGATTCAATTTTTCCACTAAACTCACTTATAAAACCCGAAATGTTAATTCTGTTATCATTCAGATCAGGATTTGGCAATTTACTATAACATATTCCGGTTTCAGTAATAACTGAATGCCCATCATGTATTACTGTTCCTCCTGTAACCGCAGCAACATTAGAAAAAACAGTTATTTCGTTAGTTTTAATCGTAGCATAAAATTCCCATTCCCGTTCTTTACAGGTGACTAAAAACAATAAAATAACACCTATAATCCATTTATTATAACTCGAAAAAAATTCAGGTTTCATCAGTTTTAGAATTAAATTTAAAACCTAAACGAAACAGCCAGCCCGCCACCATTATGTAAAGGAACTGGTTGTATAGATAACTCTTTTTTTGCCTTAGTATGTTTTGCTGCATGGATAATAAATGAAACTGTACTGGCCCCGGCTATGGCAAAAGCTAGTGGATAAATTTTATCGTATGTTTCGACTTTTGAGCGCAAATCAGCCGCATTATCAGTGGCAGTTTTGTATTCATCGTAGAGTTTATTACCCTGCAAATAACTGTAGATACCCGTACCGATGGATGCTAATCCCAATGTTAAAGAAATAGTTTTTCCTGTCTTGTACTTCCTAACACTGATATCTGCCATTGAAATTTTAGTTGTCACTTCTGTTGTCTCAGGTAATTCAGCTGTCTCAGCAATAACCATAAACTGCATATAACCTTCCTCTATTTCAGGTTCGGAGAGAACATCCCATATAATATGTTTATTATTTCCCGGCTTAACATTTATGCCTATATTCCCCGTTACTCCTTTTAATGGGCCTTCCCAATTTTTGCCCTCATCGATAGAATAAAACAAATCCACTTTAAAGGCATGGCCTTTGCCAGTAAGGTCATATAAAATACTAACCTGATTATCCTTCTGCATTACACGAATATTCTTTATCTCCTGTGCATTGGAAGAAAAGATTAATCCTGTCAATAATATGAATATAGACACAATGTAAGTTTGTTTTGTAATATTCATTATTGTTAATTTAAAAAGTTAAATTTTGCCACTGTTGTCTCATTTGTGGGCTCACTGTGGTAACAGGGTCTTGCACCTTGCCGTTAATTCGCAGAGAGAAAATACCCACCTGATTCCTCAAATAGCTGTTGAGTTCACCAAAAGTAACGGTGCCGTTGGTTTCCTTGAGTTTTTTTAATAAAAAGTAAGTAAACATCCCGTGTTTTTGGTCGTGGTAGGGTAACGCGGTTTGTTCACCGGTTGAGGCCGAAAAAACTACCATGTTGCCCATAAGTTCCTCTTCTTTAGGTTTAATTCTCACCCCTCTGGCGGCAATTAATCCCTGGTTTCGTCCTCCTCCCGAAAAACATGCATCGAGAATTACCGTGATCTTTTTTACACCAGTCTCTCCAAACTTTTTATAAACATCTTTTAAGGCAATGGCAGAGCCCAGGTTAGTTGCATTAACATCCACCGGGATAAGATAGGGTGAATTGTTGTGTTCATCAGGTAATCCGTGTCCTGCATAATAAAATATTAGTTCGGTTTCAGTTCCCATTCGCTTAATGAGTTCACAAACCCTGTCTATTTCAGTGTTCATTGTTCCCGCAGTGGCATCGGTATTGAACCAAATGTTGTTTTTTACTAAACCAAGAGTCGTTACCGCATATTCATAAAAAATTGCAGCATCACGACGTGCATAATCAACATTTACTTCAGCACTAACAGATCTTGAATAGTCTTCATTGCCAAAAATCAGCGCCACTTTATTTGGATATTTTTCAGAGGATACAGGAATATTTTTATCGACATCAGAAGATAAGGATGCAATAGCAATGTCAACTTCTTTTTCGTTAATACCTTTTACAACGAGCTTCTCGGCAGATACCTGCTGGTTCATAGTAAGCACTACTTTACTATCTTCAGAGTACTTATAATACTTTTCTCTGATTTCAAAATCAAATCCTATAGTATCGTTTCTATATTCATTGTTGGATACAAAGGTATATGATACAAGTTTTTGTTCACCAGGTTTTAGTTGATCAATAATCTCCATCTGATTTGCTGTGATGCAAAAAATGTTTTCAGGGATCTTTGCTATAATTGAAATATCCTCTCCAATCCCTTGTCCAAGGTTTTGTATCAAAATTTCCAAATCGAACGGCCTGCGTTTTTCTAGTGTGCTGCCTGACTGGCTGCTAACCTGGTAATCTACCATTTTCACCATCGGAGGGCGAAAAGCCTGAGTCTCAATTTCCACTTCCAGAGGATCAGTACCAAATCCATTGGGTTCATCAATCATTATTCTGAAAGAGGCCATCTCATCTGGTAAGTATAAACTTCCTTCAATAGGAATTTCTATGTGCTTTGATTCACCTTTCTTTAATTCAGGCAGGTTCTTAGGTTTTATAAAGTTTATGCCCTTAACTTCGTTCTTTTCCTCAATTACCAGCTTTAATCCGGTGGCAGTTCCATTACCAGAATTACTCAAATCGAAAGTAATCTTTACAGTTTCTCCTGCATCTATCTTATTATTGCCGTTGTAATCGGAAAAATTGTAATTGGTAATTTCAAGATAAGGAGGCTCCACGATAATTTTGTTATTTTCAGGTACCTTAATTTGCTGGACAGGTGCAGATTTGGTAATTGAAATATAAACTTTTTTGCTTACAGCCGATACTTGCTTAGTTGTCTGTGCAAAAAGCACTTGAACTCCCGGAATGATAATTAATAAAAATAATGTAGAGAATTTTTCCATCGCTATTGGTTTTTTAGAAACAATGAACCAAGGTTTATTTTGTTATAAAAGTATGAAAATTAAATATCTTAAAAAATAATTTCTAATTATCTAATAATCTTTCCGGTGTCCTTAAATTAAATACTAAAATTTCATCAGTTGCTCCAGCTTGTCCTGAAGAATTTCAGTTTCTTCTTCGAGACTCTTGCGAATTACTTTTTTTGCCACTTCCATTGCCATATCACTATTATATGCAATGCGTACATTGGCTTCCTTATTTTTACCTATATTACGATATAGTTCAACCAAAGGCAATACTCTTCCCAATTCCTGGGCTATGATATTTTTAGAGGCGGCAACAGTTTTTGTCACGGAAGCAGCTTCCTCTGTATTTAGCTGACTATTGGCTATATTGTTTTCAATCAAAGCAGCAATGTTAGATGAAACTTGTCCGGCCAAATCCAGCTTTGCAGCTTCAGTAGCTTGAAGTTTTGCAGCTATCTGTGTTTCTCCTACTGAGTTCCCCGTAGCCACTATGTATTTCGGATAACCGTTTTCATCGGTCTCTACTTCGCGCATCCAGGCCGTTGTTAGTTGCCTTCTTAATATAGGAGCACCAACTGCAACAATGTACCCCTGTTTTTCATAGTCCCGTGTTTCTTTTCTTACTTCACGGGGCGGACGCATTTTAAGGGTTTTACGAATTTGTCTGTTTGAAACCTGGGCAAAACCGTTCTGAGAAGCTAATACTACAAGAAAAGAAGTCACAATAGTAAGTACTAAATTTTTCATGATCTTAAATTTTTAATGTTTAACAATTATTCATTTCTGTCTTTTGTTCCAGGAGATTATACTTTGTGACAGAATCGCAGAAAAATTTTTATAATGTTATCACTTTTCCCCTGAGCCTATATTAAGTACATCGAGATGGCATCATAAATAAAATTGTATCTGGAAAGAATAAAAATGCACTGTCTTTCAATAAGTATTATCCAACCTCTCGTAATTTTTCATAATTATTTGTATTTTAGAGGCAAGCTTTAAACATATGACCAAAAATGGCTAAAAAGAATAAAACCAACAATGAACCAATCGAGAAACTGCTTTGGAAAACTGCCGATAAATTAAGAAAGAACATTTTTATTCCATGAAATAATATTTTTAGACGATATAAAATAATATATAATATTGTTCTTACAGGAATCTATGAATTATACTAATATGAAAAATATGCAATCATATAAGGGAAGGATATTTAAATATATTGATATCGAAGGAGCAATCAAATCATTAAATAATAAAACATTGCTTTTCCAAAAGCCAAGGGCTTTGAATGATCCTTTTGAATGTTATCCCGGACTATTACAAATAAGTAACCCAGATAAATATATTGATAATTATATTTCAAGACGTTTTCCAAACTGGAGTTACAATAAAAGAAGGAAAGAAAAACCCAAAATGATGGTGCACTTTAAGAAAACCGGGGTTGAATATGTATATTCACTTGAGAGAGATCAAATTAGTATAGCATCATTTTCTAAAAAAAATGATATTGCTTTGATGTGGTCATATTATTGTGATAAACATAACGGCATAACGATAGGATATGATATACCATACGGATTATTTCCCTTTGAAAAAAGTGAATATCCTGCATATTTGTACGAAGTTGACTATATGAAAGAAATTCAAAAAATAGAAATTATTCCAGGGGAAGGTGAATTTATGTTAAAATGGATAACTTCCAAATCTTTTGAATGGCAACATGAGAAAGAGGTAAGGCTGTTTCATTTTTCTGATTTTTCTAAAGAAGATAGACAATATATCAAATACGATCCGAATATTGTAAAAAAAATAACATTTGGAGTTAATTCAACTGATGATGATGTAAAAAAAATTATAAACTTAATAGAATTGGAATATAGGGATAATGATATTGAGTTAACTAGAATGATTATCGGAGAGGATTTGTTTACAATAAAAGAAATACCATTTGAATAAAAAGGACTATCTTATATTACTGCTTGAATGTTATACTTTCATGGCTAATAAGGTTATGATATAAGGCGTGAGTTAATATCATCTAATCAGAATTCACATTCCGATGAGCTTTTTTATAAATAACCTTCAATATTAAAACAGAATCCTTAATTTTACCATATAAAAATATATTTAACATATGTCCGGAGAACAGAAGAAATTATTTATACATACGAGATACTTTTAGTAATTTTATTTATTCTTGTTTCTCGGAGAAAGTATCTATTGAGTTGAGCCTAAGATGATAATATAGACCATTATGACAGAACTTATATGGGAAGGGAAATATAAGGATGGCAAGAAAACCACGCCCATCCGTATAGCGTTACCATTCCAGACTATTGAAACTGTAAATGAGAGTTCGCAGCAACGACAAAAAACTCTGGATTTCTTCGCAGCAGACCCTGCTACCGTCTATAGCCATGAATGGCGAAATCGTTTGATATGGGGTGATAAAAAATACGTGCTGCCAAGTCTATTACCAGAATTTGCCGGTAAGGTGAACCTCATTTATATTGATCCTCCCTTCAATGTTGGAGCTGATTTTTCTTTCACAGCAACCATACCTGACAACCCAGAAACTGACGAAGATGAATCAACTCAATTTATTAAAGAACCCAGTATTATTGAACAAAAGGCTTATCGAGATACTTGGGGAAAAGGATTAGACAGTTATATGCAATGGTTTTATGAAACATGCCTGTTATTAAAAGAATTATTAGCAGATGACGGCAGTATTTACATTCACCTTGATTGGCATGTCGGGCACTATGCTAAAGCAGTAATAGATGAGGTTTTTGGTTATAACAATTTCTTAAATGAAATAATCTGGTATTACAAAACAGGTGGTGCAACCAAAGATAGATGGTCAAGGAAACACGATGTAATCTTCTTTTATACCAAAGGGTCAAATTGGGTATTCAATCCACAGATGGAGCGGTCTTACATGATGCACAAATATGGCTTTAAAAAAAGTGATTTTAAAATTGACGATGAAACAGGACTCCAATATTCTATGGTTTATGCAAGGGATGTATGGGAGATTCCTTCTGTTGGTTCTGCAACAAGTGAAAGAGTCGATTATGCTACTCAAAAACCCGAATTATTGCTTGAAAGAATAATTAAAGCTTGTAGTAATGAGGGTGATATGGTACTTGATTGTTTTTGTGGAAGTGGTACAACCGCAGCAACTGCTGAAAAACTAAACCGTAGATGGATTGCATGCGACCTTGGTAGATTTGCCATACATACAACTCGTAAAAGGCTTCTTGGTATTGATAAAGTGAAACCTTTTATTGTCCAAAATCTTGGAAAATATGAACGTCAGCAATGGATGCTTTCAGAATTCGAGAATCTGGAAAATAGGATTCAACAGGAAAAGGCATACAGACATTTCCTTATTGAATTATACCATGCAAAGCCTTTAAGTGGGTACACTTGGATACATGGATCAAAGTCAGGCAGGATGGTACATATTGGTAGTGTAGATGCACCGGTTGCAGTGGAAGATATTAAATCCACTATAAGAGAGTTCTGGCAATTGGTCGGTAAAGAAAAATCAGTTCAAACTAATGGTATTGATTTTTTTGGATGGGATTTTGCATTTGATATTAATGAAACTGCAAAACAATTTGCTGCTGAGAACAAAGTGAATGTTACTTTTAAAAAGATACCTCGTGAAGTTTTAGAAAAAAAAGCAGTGGAGCAAGGTGACATCAAGTTTTATGAATTAGCATCGCTTTCGATTAACACCAAAACTGAGAATAAAAAACTAACTGTTTCCCTTGATAATTTTATAATACCACCAGATGATGTGCCACAGGAAATTCAGGGGAAAATAACACATTGGAGTCAATGGATTGATTATTGGGCAGTTGACTGGAATTACAAGGATGATACTTTCCACAATGAATGGCAAAGTTACCGTTCAAAACAGAATCCAAAGATTGATTTATCTGTTGGTCATGTCTACGATAAAACAGGGAAATATACTGTATTGATAAAGGTAATTGATATACTTGGAAATGATACAACTAAGGTTATTTATATTGAAATTAAATAATGGCACGCAAAAAAAAACCTGACACCCAGAAAGACCTGTTTAATATTCAGGAACAGTTAAGTACGGCTGCATGTGTTCCTGCCATAAGAGAGGCAGTAAAAGCATGGCGGGCTGAAAAGTACAAAGGTGTTACTGATACAACAAGAGAATTATTGAATTACTGGTTCTTTACAGACCATATTCTGCCCAATGGACAGAGTTTCAGATACCATACTGCCCAGCGTGAAGCCATTGAAACGCTCATTTATATTTATGAGGTTCGAAAAATCAGGTCACGTAAAGACTTATTGGAAACCTTTGCATTCACGGTAAAAGATTTACGTTTGCCACCTTATGATGATTTCGCACGTTATTGCATCAAAATGGCGACTGGCAGTGGCAAAACGAAGGTTTTTGCTTTGGCAGTTGTATGGCAATTTGCAAATGCCATAAAAGAGAATACTTCACAATTCGCAAAAACATTCCTGATTCTTGCACCCAATGTCATTGTATTTGACAGGTTAAAAAGCGATTTTGAGAGTGGAAAAATCTTCAGGAATGACCCATTAATACCAAAACATTTTCAATGGTGGTGGGAAATGGAATATTACATGCGTGGAGACACTGAACGGACACAGAGTGAAGGTGCGCTTTATCTTACCAATATACAGCAGTTCTATGAAAGAAACACTAAAGGCAAAAATGAAGAAACCGATATAATGACTTCCATGCTCGGTTCAAAACCACCATCAACCAAAATGGAAATCACTGATTTTGATGACCGTATTGCCAAACGGGATGGATTATTAATGGTTTTAAATGATGAAGCACACCACACTCATGATGAAGAAAGCGAGTGGAGTAAATTAATCAGGAAATTAAATGAACGGAAGAACCTAACTGCACAACTCGATTTTTCAGCTACACCTCGATATAGTAAGGGAAGTCTTTTTGCATGGACTGTATTTGATTATCCATTGAAACAGGCGATACTTGACCGAATAGTTAAAAGACCTATAAAAGGTATCTCGCATATTGAGGAAGCAAAATCCGATGTTGCAAGTGTCCGGTATAGGGGTTTTATTACGGCAGGTGTAGAACGCTGGAAAGAATATACTCAAGAATTGGAACCATTGCGAAAGAAGCCAATATTATTTGTAATGATGAATAATACTCAGGAAGCAGATGATATTGGAGATTGGTTAAGGGTTAAATATCCGGCATTATTCAGTGGTGATAAAACACTGATCATTCATACCGACAAAACAGGTGAAGTCAGTAAAAAAGATCTTGATCTTGCGCGGAAAGCAGCAAAAGAAGTGGATAAAGATACAAGTCCGGTTAACGCTATTGTATCTGTTTTGATGCTTCGTGAAGGTTGGGATGTTCAGAATGTAACAGTAGTTGTTGGATTGAGGCCATATACTGCAAAGGCAAATATATTACCGGAACAAACCATTGGCAGGGGATTACGGTTAATGTTCCGAAATATGAGAGAGAGTTACACAGAACGTGTGGACATCATTGGGAACAATGCTTTTATGGAGTTTGTAGAGGATTTAGAGCGTCTTGAAGACTTAAAGTTTGAAACATTCCAGATAGGAAAGGATAAACTAAAAATACTCACCGTACAGCCTGTTGAGGAGAAAAAGGACTTTGATATTGGCATACCTGATATTTCCTCTATGATTGCGCGGAAAAAATCATTGGCTGAAGAGATCTCAAAAATAAACGTAATGGATTTCGACATTAATACATTACCGTTTAAGGGTAAGGATATTGGTGAAACAAAAACCTTTGTTTATGAAGGAAGAGATATTTTGACAGATGAAAAGTTGCTGGAGCGTGAGTATGCCATACCACCCGCTCAAACGGTGGAAGAAGTTATCGGTTATTATGCCAGACGTATTGCCCAGAACATTAAACTGCCTTCACATTTTGCTCTGATCGCACCGAAAATACATGAGTTTTTTAAGCACAAAGCTTTTGGCAAAACAATAGATATGAATGATACTACCATTATTCCTGCGATAAGCAGTAATGTAGCAAGTTTTGTGGTTATTAAAGAATTCAAGAAGGCACTTCGGGAAATTATTATTGAGCACAAAGAACCCCAGCTGCTTTCTGTTGATCGTTTTCTTTCAGTCACATTGCCATTTCCTACCTCAAAAAAAGTCCTGGAAGCAAAGAAAACAATATTCAATTATACCCCATGTGATAACGAGTTTGAGTACAATTTTGCAAAGTTCCTTGAAAAGGCAGATGATATTAAGGCATTCGCAAAATTGCCAGAACAATTTGGCTTTTGCATCCAATATACTGATACACTGGCCAACATAAGAAATTACTTCCCTGATTTTATCGCTATTACGGAAAATGATACAAAATGGGTCATTGAAACCAAAGGAAGAGAAGATGTTGAAGTGAAGATGAAAGACAATGCTGCTTTTAACTGGTGCAGGGTAGCAACAGAATTAACTGGTTCATCATGGGAATATATTAAGATACCACAACGGAAATTTGAACAGTTACACCCGGATAGTTATGAAAAGCTTATAACAGGGATAAACCCACCAAAACTATCTTATTAAGATAGAATAAACATTTGGAACAGCCCTGTAAAGTTATTGTCATACTAACCAAATTGTCTATCTGCCTATTGGAAAGTACCTTAAAACGTCTCTAATGAGCCCTGGAAGGTACTATAATAAAAACAGGCTGAGATGCTGGCGGAAGAGCTGATAAGATAAATTTTAATCATCCTTTTTGTTTGATCATATTCATCCTAAATTATATAATATGGAAACATTAATAAAATGGATAAAAGATATCATGCATATACTTGCTGTAGGTATATTTTACTTTTTCGATTTGATAATGTTAGTGATTATATGTTCAAACGAAGATGTTTTAAACAATTTCAGTAATATTGATTACAGTAATAATATTTTGATAATTATCATAACTATACTTTTTATATCCTATATTATCGGAATAGTTATGCAGAAGGCTGCTCAGAGAATTATATGGATTTGGCCTCCTCAGCTATTTATTTGGCTTTGTTGGGGAGAAAAAAAGAAAAAAATGAAGGGGGATAAAAATAGGGACAATCCATGTGAAGCTAGATTTAGAAAAATCGTTGAAGATGGTAAACTGGAGAATAAAGATGGTTATTATAGGACATTAACTGTGCTGAGACATCTTATAATATCTATACCAACATTAGAAATTCTTATTCTAATCTACTTATTTACAAGAGATGATTATTTCAAATTTGGCTCATTCTTATTATTACCATTTATATTATTTGGGTGTTGTTTATTCGTTGCGCATAAACAACAGCAAAGGCAACAGCAAATAATCAATGAATGCAACAATTAGTATATTTAAAAACTTACGATATTATCTTGTTTCAGCGAATTATTCTTATTACCTCATGAATTAATTGCTACCAGGAAGGAATATTATGAATAATTTAGCAAAACATGTCTATGATATGTCAATATAGTCATGATTCTGCATTCAATCCTCTCAATAGCCCTTTTTACTTAAACCCGAATAAGCATTTCAGCCTTTGCTCAATTGATCCAAGGTTTAATCTTTTTTGATGTAGAAGACATATTTTTTATAAAAAGCCGGCAAGAAATTTTTGATAACCTCTTCATTTTTAATCACAATAATAGCAATAACTTCATCTTTACCCAGCATATCTACAGCAGATTCATAATTATCAACAATTTTGGGATCCGGTTTTTTTTGTTCCTTTCTATTAGATTTTACTCTGTAAGAAGCATTGAAAATTGAAATCCTTCCGCTATCCAATTCACCTAAAAGTTCAGGCGTTCCTTTTTCATAAACTCTTATATACCTTTTGGCTGTTTCCCGTGATACCCCAGCCATATTACCAATTTCCTGAGCTGTGTCAATTTTTTGGTTCACTCTTATCTTTTTACCCGCCTTTGAAAGGTTTTCCTTTGCCCTGGCTTCAATGGTATCTTTATGTTCCATTGCCAAACGCAACTTTTGAGGAGCAGAAAGGTTCCTCCTTTGAAACTGGTGTTTCAGCATCCAAAGTTTTATGTCATTCAGGCTGCCAAAATCTTCAACAACCTTTAATTTAGGTAATGATTTTCCTGTTAACCCTAATTCAATGGCAGCTTTAAGTCTTGTGTGTCCTTCAATCACCAATTTTCTGCCTTCTTCAGGTTCATAAAAAAGTATGGGATCATGAATGCCATTGACTTTAATATCTGCTTTTAATTGATCGAATAATTTAGGTTCCATTGATGGAAGATAATCTTGTAGTTCTGAAATGGTGATTAGGTCATCGTGTTTGCTTGAAATAGGAAATTTTTTTCCAAAAAGAGAAATGTTTTCGATTGATTCAGTTGTCATAACAGTTTTAATTTTGATTTATTCAAATTTATACGATCCATTTCATAAATGCAATAGCCATCAGATAATTTCGTAAGCTTAATTTTAAGACGTTGTTATTTAAAGCAAGGGGAATTGTCAACTCAGGGTTAAAAGTATCTAAAAAAGAAGCTATAGTGGTTTAGATGATGGGTGTTATCTGTTCAGGATTTTTGGTTGCACACAGAAGGGAAAATATGAAATGTACAATTTTTCCACAGGAGATTATTATTGTTCCTAATCATACTTACATCCCAACCTGGCAATCAATTATTACAACAGATTATTATTTTTACGTATTTCTTTTACCCTTGCGACTAATAACAATGATAATTTTGATGATTTTTGCATTGGGTTCTCTGTATGTAAATATATGGAGAGAAAAAAAGCCCACCCGAAGGCAGGCTTGATTTCAAATAATAAATTTCCTTTTACAACTGGCTGTTACGTGCAATATTTTTCAACCAGTTCAGCTAATACATCCCCATGGCAGCTTTTCGGTTTGCACCAGCAGCCGAGGGTTTTCCCTTTTAGTTCGTGCAAATCCTTTAATAAATACTGTCCTTCACCCTCAGTAATCCACTTTCGGAAAGCTTCAATGCTCTCTTCACGTGTATTTACAAAATATTTTGCCAAAGTCTTTTTTCGCAGGTGCGAGAAAGGGTTCCCCCAAAGGGAGGGGCGGCCGATGTAAATATCGTAAGGCTCTTTCCGGCAGTGTACAACCCTGCATTTTCCATTTTCAACCGGCATGTCACTTGTTTCTGTTAATTTTTCTTTCATAATATTACGTTTTAAAAATTTTCACTAATAAATTCCATCCCACCCGCCCAACATTATTATCTATAAATCCAGACCTTTTACGGTTGGTCTTTCAATCTTTAGACCCTTTTTAAAGCCAGGATATTCTTGAATCCGTAAATGAGGTGGAAATTCATTTATATCCCTGCCATGTCTGTCTTTTAATCCCATAAGTTTCGCCTGATAGGTTCCCATCTGTTTTATAAAAATAGGAATGTTATGGAGTCTTGCATCGTCAACTAATTTTTCCATCCATCCTATTTTCATTGGTCTGTAAAGGTGATCTCCATTATCATTACCACTTTCTCCACCGATAATAATCCAGTCCAGATCATTCATATTTTCAGTCCAGTTGATTTCTTCGAGCAACGGTTCAAAAGAAACAAATTTAATGCATGGTAAATCCAGCAGGTAGTCAATTCTGTCAACATAGTCCTGACTTTCAATTGACACTCCCATCCAAACTCTATCTGCAATTTCATCAAAGAATTTTGGCAAATTTTCATGTATACGTTCTGGCCTTTTGGTAAGCAATTGGTAAGTATGTCTCGGAGTCTGCCTGATTATCTCCCATGCTTCAGGTCTCCATTCGTCTGCTTCATCAATAAACCAGTCCGACCACGAACATGTAAAAATTAATCTGTCGTCCTTCCATTTTAGTGGCTCATAAAATTTTGTTTTACTCTTCGAAACAATTTTCGGTGTCTGACCGTACTTTCCTTTATCCCGATACATATAGCAAAACTTGCACCCTGGAGAAACTTTTTTGCAACCATGCCAGGGATTCCAGGTGTCATCTGTCCAGGCAATTTTTGAATTTTTACTCATAATTATAATATTTATTTGTTAAACATATTGTTCCTATAAATAATAGGAATTGACTGTAATTTTTCACTCTACTGGAAGCCTGTTCCCCAGTCCCTGAAACTGGCTTTCCTTTTCTTGATTTTGATTTTTCTGTTTTCATATTGATACTTTTTAAATTAATACATGAGTCCAGTTTAAAAACATATTTAATTTAAAGTTTGCATCATTGGCATATTTGACCCGGGAACACCCTTCGAATA
>ENA-OSEO01003651-OSEO01003651.1-sediment-metagenome-genome-assembly--contig:-NODE-3651-length-17624-cov-4.229099_pt1 | contig 17624 bp, 13 predicted proteins | sample MGYA00237883_ERZ534232 | MGnify/ENA metagenome assembly ERZ534232
TGCGTCGCCTCGTCCAGCCCCAAACGCTCAGCCGCGTCGTCCAGCTGCGCCTGGGCCATCTCGAACGGATTGTATTCGCCTGTGGACACGAAAGAATCCTCCCGCCGTCGAGCTCGGCTAAAAGACCTGCTCGTCGGCACCGCCCCTGGCCCGAGCCTAAGGTCGGACCGGCTGGAGCGTTGCCACGCCCCAGCCGATGATCAAGAACGGCGGGGCCGTCTGAATCGAAGCCGGCGCCTTCGGCTCGGTCTCAGGGACGAGTCATGAGATCTTCAACCTATTTTCGAGTCGACGAAAGAAAGGGTCTCATCGACAACCTTGAGACCCTCTCGCAACTGTTCCAGGTTTATGACCAGAGGCGGCGCCAGGAAGATCCAGTTCCAGCGAACCTGGGTGGAGACGCCGCCGCGCATCAGTCGGCCGTTGATCTCCTTGGTCAGGGCCCCGGCCGGACCTTTGGCGTTCCAGGGGATGAGAGGCTCCTTGGTCTGCCTGTCCTTGACCAGATCAATGGCCGCGAACAGCCCCTTGCCCCTGACGTCCCCGACGCAGGGGTGCTTCTGCTTGAGGGCCTCTAGCTCCTTGAGGAGCTCCCCGCCGAGCTTGCGGGCGTTCTCGACCAGGCCCTCTTCCTTGTAGACATCCAGGCAGGCGGCCGCCGCTCCGCAGGCCAGGGGGTGCGCGTTGTACGTCAGGCCGCACCAGAGCATTTTGTTGCGGAAGTGCTCCCAGATCTTCTTGCTGACGGCCACGGCCCCCAGGGGCACGTAGCCGCAGGTCAGGCCCTTGGCCATGACCATGATGTCCGGAACGACGCCGAAATTGTCGATGCCGAACCAGGCCCCGGTCCGGCCGAAGCCCGACATGACCTCGTCGGATATCAGGAGCACGTTGTTCTTGTCACAGATCTGGCGCAGGCGCTGGTAGTACTCGGTCGGCGGCACGAAGATCCCGTTGGAGCCGGTGATGCCCTCCACGATCACCGCCGCCACGGTGTCCGGCTCCTCGTAGGCGATGACGTCCTCGATCTCCTTGGCGCACTGAATGCCGCAGCCCGGATAGGTCAACCCGTAGGGGCAGCGGTAACAGAAAGGATCCCTCACGTGCAGCACGCCCGGGATGCCGGGCTCCACGGGAGGCCGCCGGGGGTCGCCGGTGAGGGAGATGGCCCCGTAGCTGGCCCCGTGGTAGGACAGGTAGCGGGCGATTATTTTCTGCTTCCCGGTGTAGAGCCTGGCTATTTTGATGGCGTTCTCGTTGGACTCGGCGCCGCTCAAGGTGAAGAAGAAGTAATCCAGGTCGCCGGGCGTGATCTTGATCAGGCGGGCAAGCACCTCTGATCTGGAACTCAGGGCGAACCCAGGCCCGCAGTAAGCGGCTTTTTCGGCCTGCTCCTTTATCGCGGCGACGACGCGGGGGTGGTTGTAGCCAATGTTAAGGTTCATCAACTGGGAGGACATGTCCAGATAGCGCTTGCCCTCGCCGTCCCAGAAATAGACCCCCTCGCCGTGATCGAAGATCAGCGGGTTCAGAGCATCCTGGACGGACCAGGAGTGGAGGTGATGTTCCCTGTCTATTCTTTTGATTTCCTCTTTTTCCATCTCATCCTCCTGATGAAATTGTTTAGACTCGGCTCCCAGGGCTGAAAAATGGACCGTTTGGTCCCAGCCGTTTAATCAAGGGCTCAGCCCTTCAGGCCGGCCCGGACCCCTGAGGGCGCCCGTCCCGCGAGACCAGGCCCTGGGGGGGTATGAGATTGATCACGAACTGAAGCAGTCTGGACAGACGCCTTTCCACTATCCAGATGGCCTCTTTCATTTCCTGGAAGGAGACCTCCGGCCGGCCCCTCCTCAGGGCCAGGGTCGCGGCCTCTCCCTCCAGGACCTGGGCGGCCAGAACCACGAGAAAGCTCTCCGCGTCCACGGGCAGGCTCGTGGACTCCGGGCCGAAGCGCCCCTGCCTTTCGGTGAGCTCCCTCAGGTAACTCTCCTCGGCCCTGGCCGCCTGGGGGGCGATCCGGCGGAAGTCCCTGGCTGGCCCGGCCCCGGCGGCGGCGCTATCGCCCATTGCCATAGCTCCTCTCGAGCGCCGCCTCTCGGCGGCCGCTGCCTCGGACAGGAGCCTGACCAGGCTGGGCTGGCAGAGGTCGAAGGTCTCCCTGAGGCCGGCCTGGTCGATGAAGAGAGCGGCCGACTCCGGCGACCGCCTGGCCCGGCAGGTCAAGGCGCTGAAATAGACGGGCAGGACGTCGTAGAAGAGACACTCCATTCTCTGGCGCGGGGTCAAAGTCGCCAGGCCGTCCTGTCCGGCCAGAGACCAGAACTGCTCTTTCGCCTTCATCCGGGTGGGCCAGTCGGAATGAATGACCGCCCCGGCCGAATAGAGCAGCGGCACCGGGGGCCGCTTGGTCGGGCCCAGGTAGGCGCCCAGGAGATCCAGGAAACCCGGACTCTCGAGTTGGGTCAAGGTCAGGTCCGCCCAGGCCAGATAGTGCCGGTCTATCATTCTCGCCCCGGCGGCGTTGACGCCGGGACAGTGCTCCAGGCACCAGAGCAGCCCCCCCTTCCAGTCCAGGTGGATCTGGAGGGGGTAGAGCCGGCAGAGCAGAGGCCGAGAGTTATAGACGCTGCAGCGTCCCTTTTCGTTCAGAAAAAGGCAGGCCCGGTTCACGGTCCTGAGGCGGTAAGGAAAGACCGGGTGCTCCCTGGGTTCGGCGAAGTCCAGTCCGGGTCGGCAGCGGCTCAGCCTTTTCCGGTCGCTCTCGGTCAGGGCCACTCCTTCCGCCCGTCGGCAGCAGGCGTCGCAACTCTCAACACAGCCGAACGAGGCGTCGGAAAAAGAGGCGGCCGGATCGGCGGGCGGCTTGGCTTTGGTCCGGCACTGGTCTTCGCCGGCCTGAGCGAGCATCTCCTGGCCTCCGGCCTCAGCGCCCCCTGAACCGGCTGAGAACCCCTCCCACGGGGACCATGTTCCGGCCGAGCATCAGAGCCTCCGGATCCAGGCCCAGGGCGAGTCCAATAAGCTGGGGCAGGTGAAATACGGGCAGATTGATGATGGTCTTAAGTTTTTTTTCGGCCTCGGCCTGGTAACCGTCCAGCATGGTAAAGCAGAGGGGACAGGGTGTGACCAGGCACTCGGCCCCGGCCTTCTTGGCCTCGAGCAGGTACTGGCCGGTCAGGGCAATGGCCAGATCCTTGTCGTAGGGCAGATTGTGGAAGCCGCAGCACTTGATTTTACCCGGGTAGTCCACGGGCACGGCTTTCATGAGGTTGATCAAGTCCTCGAGAGAGTGCGGCTCGTCCGGGTCTTCAAAGCCGAGCGCCTCCTTGGGTCTCAGGATGTGACAGCCGTAGAAGGGGGCCACCTTCAGCCCCGAGGCAGGTTTGCTTATCCGCTCCGCCAGTCTCTCCAGGCCCAGGTCGTTGAGCAGCAGCCAGAGGTAGTGCTTGACCTCCACCCGGCCCTCGTACTTCAGGCCCATCCCGGCCAGGACCCGGTTGGCTCTCTCTCGCATCTCCCCGTCGGCCTTCAGCCGTCTGTTGGCCTGGGAGAGCATCAGCTGGCAGGTATTGCAGACGGTCATCAGGATGTCGCTCTCGCGCTCGGCCATGGCCAGGGTTCTGGCGTTGAGGGAGTAAAATAGATCGTCATTATTCAGCTTCAACTCGACCGATCCGCAGCAGGTGGCCTCCCGCAGCTCCTTGAGCTGAAAACCAAGGGCCTGGGCGGTTCTTCTGGTGGAGGCGTCGAGCTCCTTGGTCGTGCTCTGGGGGGAGCATCCCGCGAAGTAGGCGACGTTCATTGCTTTTCTCCAATTTCTTTCGCGATCAGCCGGACCTCGTCAATCTTGTTCAGCCGCTTGCTGCCGAGGCTGATCTTCCCTTTAGAGAAGAATCTGAGACCGATGGCCATGTTGGACAAAAGGCCGCCCAGGCTCGAGGTTCGTCTCATCAGAATGAATGGATTGACCAGCCCGTTGGTGACGACCAGGTCCTTCCAGACCTGGTTGTACTTGGCGTAACCTTTCTTCTCGCCGGCCACGAACTTCTGTCTGATGTTCTCTATGGCCCCTTCGAGGACCCCGATCTCCACCGGGCAGGCATTGACGCAGGAGTAGCAGGAGACGCAGTGCTGGAACCCGGCGCGCGCGGCGTCGGGCAGGCGGTCCAGTCCATCCCTGGGATCGAAGAGACGTCGGGCCAGCTGGATCAGGGTGGTCGGACCCGCGAAGCCAGGCCACTTGAGGCCGTTGACCGGACAGGCATTCATGCAGGAGAAGCACTCGATGCACTGATTGAGGGGCCGGACCGTGGTGAAGTCGCGCGGGAAGAGTTTTTCCGGCTCTCTGGCGGGCGGTTTGTCCCTTTGTAAAAAGGGGCTGATCTCCTGGATGCGCTCCTCGTATTCCGCCGTTTCCACCACCAGGTCCCGGATAATCGGCAGATTCGGCGAAGGCTCCAGGACCATATTTTCCTTGGCCTCGGCCGTGCAGGCCAGGACCGGTTTGCCGTTGAGCATGAGCGCGCAGGAGCCGCAGCGCCGCCGGCGGCAGCAGTAGCGGAAGGCCAGGGAAGCATCCAGGTTCTCCTGGATGTATAACAGGACGTCCAGGACCCTCATCCCGGGTTCGTGGGGGACCTCGAAGGTCTCGTAGCGGGCCTCGGCGTCGGTGGTCGGATCGTACCTGAAGACCTTTGCGGTTACCTTTTCCATGATCATCAATCCTCCGTAGGCCCGACGTAGGTCAGCTCGATGGGAACCGCTTCCAGGTTGATCCGGCCGTCTTCCCTGCGGACCACGAGGTGCTTCAGCCAGTTTTTATTGTCTGTCTCCGGGTAATCTTCCCTGAAGAACAGCGTCCTGGTCTCCTTCCTGGTCATGGCCGTCCTGAGCATGATCTCGGCGATAAGGAAGAGGTTCTGCATCTCCAGAACGCCCCGCCACTCCAGGTTGAACCTTCTGGTCCTGGAGGAAGGGCTCATCCGGCCCTCCTTCTCGGCCTTCAATTGCAGGACTTCTTTAAGCCCCGCCTCGAGGTCGGCCTGGTTCTTGATCGTCTGGAAGCGTCGACTCATGATCGCCTGGAGTTCCTTGAGGGCGTCAATGGGGCGCAAGTCCGACTCCAGCTCAAGGGGCTCAAAGATGCGCCTTCTCTCGGCCTCGATCTGGTCGGCCAGCCGGTCGAGCGAAACCGGCGCCTTGGCCCGGGCCCGCTCGGCGGCGTACTCGCCGGCTCTCTTGCCGAAAACCAGGGCGTGGCCGGTGCCGCGGCCGGGGATGCCGTCGTTGCCGTAGATGGCGGCCACGGCGCTGCCGGCGGCGAACAGACCTGGAACAGAGGACTCACACTGCTCGTTGATTCTGATCCCGCCCATGGTCTCATGCACGGCCGGCCGGATCGGGATCAGTTCCTTGGTGATGTCAATGCCCGCCTTCTCCATGCAGAAGACCAGGTCGGCCAGCTTGCTCTTGGCCGACTGGTAGGGCAGGTGGCGGAGATCGGCGTAGAGGGTGTCTCCTTCCTCCCCGCCGCCCCGGCCTTCTCTTATCTCGGTGTGCAGGGAGCGGGCGATGACGTCCTTGGTGGCCATTTCGAGGTGGACCGGGTCATACCGCTCCATGATCCGCTCGCCCTTGGCGTTGAGGATATGAAGCGTGTCGTCACCGACCTTGAACAGGGTGGGAACCAGGATGCCCCTGAAGGTCCGCGGATAGGCCGGCGTGGTGACGAATATGGCGAACTCCATGTTCATCAGCTCGGCGCCGGCCCGAAAGGCCGCGGTCGTACCGTCGCCGGTTCCCTCCGGCGGGGGGGTGGCCACCGGAAAAACCTGGTGGTGCGATCCGGTGGACATGACGACCGACTTGGCCCCGATAGTCAGAAATTCCCCGTTCAGGTAATCCAGGGCGCAGACGCCCGCGACCTGTCCGTCGTCCAGGAGCAGGCCGGTGACCATGATGTCTTCCAGGAGCCGGATCCGGCGCCGCCTCACCTCGGCCCTGAGGGCGTGAATCATGTCCACGCCGCCCTGGCGCATCCAGGTGGACAGGGTTCTCGGCTTGGAGTGGCCGGCTCCGAGGTAGGGCTCGACGTCGCCCTCCTCGTCCCGGTTCCACATCAGCCCGTACCTCTCCATCTCCAGGCACCTGTCGAGCAGCTCATCGATCATTATCTTGCAGAGCTTCTGGTCCGCCAGATAACCCCCCACCTCGATCACGTCGTGGAGGTGGAGCTCTCGGCTGTCTTCCGGGTCTCCCCACGGGCCGACCGCGGCGCAGTGGTAGGAGCAGATCCCGGCGTTCATCTTGCCCAGTTTGCCCTTGAGGGCCATCAGGACCTTGGCCCCGCGATCGTGAGCTTCGATGGCCGCCCGCATGCCGGCCAATCCCGCGCCGATTACCAGAACGTCAGTCTCCAGTTTCTTGATGTCCGTCATCTTCCTTGTTTCTCCCATCACACCTGACTGGCCCGGGCTCTCCGCCTCAAGACCTTCCCGGACTTGGCCCCCAGAACTCTCCCCTGATCCACGGCGATTTCGCCGTTGACCAGAACCCAGCGAATTCCTTCGGGCGGGCGGTCCGGGTCAGCATAGTCAGCCTTGTCGATGATTGTGTCGGGGTCAAAAATGGTGATGTCGGCGTCAAACCCTTCCTTGAGCAGGCCCTTTCGTCCGAGTCCAAAGGTCTGGGCCGGCAGGGAAGTCATTTTCCTGACGGCCTCTTCCAGGGACAGAGCGCCCTGCTCCCTGACGTACCGGCCCAGAATCCGGGGGAAGGTTCCCAGGAACCTGGGATGGACCCGGCTCTGCCCGAACTTGGGAAAGGCGTCGGTGCCGATCATGGTGGTCGGGTGCTTCAATATTCTGGTGATGTCCTGCTCGTCCATGACGTAGATGAGCATGACCGTGGCCCGCTTCTCCTCGACGATGAGGTCGAAGACGACGTCGTAGGGGTCCCTGCCCTCCGAGGCGGCGATATCGGCGATGGAGCGGCCCACGTACTCCGGGTGCTTGGGGGACACGGAGATGACCGTCCCCTGGAAGCCGGCGGCCTGGAGGTAGTTCTCCCACTGGCAGTCCTGGCGCTCGATCTCCTCGATGGCCCGGCGCCTTACCGCGGGGTCCTTCAGCCGCTCGGCAAAGACCTCCGGCCCGCCGGACAGGAGCGTGGGCGGCAGCACGGCCGCCAGGAAGGTGCTTCCCGCCCGGTAAGGGTACTGGTCGGAGGTGACCTCCAGTCCCCTGTCCCTGGCCTGGTCGATCAGGGCCAGGCTCTGCTCGCTCTTGCCCCAGTTCGACTGGCCGATGGCCTTGTGGTGGGAGATGTGCACCGGTACCCCGGCCACCTCTCCGATCTGGATCGCCTCGGCCACCGCGGGCAGAAGGGTCGCCCCCTCCCCTCTCACGTGAGTCAGGTAGAGGGCGTGGAATTCCCTCAGGACCACGGCCAGATCAATCAATTCATTGGTCTTGGCGTAGGTGCCGGGAGCATAGACCAGGCCGCTGGACAGACCGAAGGCGCCGTCCTGGAGGGCTTCCCTCAGCAAAGCCCTCATCTCCAGCCTTTCCTGAGGCGCGGGCTCCCGCTCGGCGGAACCCATGACCGCAGTCCGAATGGTGTTGTGCCCGACCAGGGGCAGGACGTTTATGCCCGGCTTGGCCGCCTCCAGCTTGTCCAGGTAGTCGCCCAGGGTGCGGAACCGCCAGTCTTCCTCGCTCAGGTGATTGCCGCCGAAGGCTGCCATGAGGTCCCGGTTCTCCGCCTTGAACCTCTCGCTCACCGGGCCCATGGAGAAGCCGCAGTTGCCGATGACGGTGGTGGTCACGCCCATCAGAACCTTGCCGTCGCAAGGCGGCCGGTGAAGGAGGTAGGCGTCGTCGTGGCTGTGGGCGTCGAAAAAGCCGGGGCTGACCACCAGCCCGTCGGCTCGGAGGACCCGCCGGGCCGAGGCCTCCTTGAGGCCCTTGGCGATCTCGGAGATCCTACCCCCGACGATGCCCACGTCGGCGCGGGAATAAGGATTCCCCGTCCCGTCGAGGAGACGGCCCCCCGTGATAAGAAGGTCAAATCCGGACATCTCGGACATCTCTCCCCTGAGCCCTGTAAAATCGGGCCCCAAAACCTGGCCTGGCCGAAGTCGTTCCCGCGATTCCTTCCGGCGAAGGCGGCTACCCCCCGAAGCAGGGGGTTGACGGAAGAGGGCGAGGAGTCTGGGGGCTCATCGCCCTCCTCTTCGGTGGCGGCTCGTTGAAGCGGCAGCCGTCTCGAACCGTCAGACCGGCTCGGGAATCAGGCCGCCTGGGCGCTCGGGAATTGGATCGCGCCGTCAGGGCACAGGTCCACGCAGGTGCCACACTCGATGCAAGAGGCCTCAATAATCACGGCCACCTTGTCATCCAGGCCCACGGCTTCCTGCGGGCAGGCCTCGACGCACATGCCGCAACCCGTGCATTTTTCCCTCGTGACGTGGACCATGTCTATTTCCTCCTTCCCAACGAAAGCATCACTCGGCCACGCCGCAATACTCAATGGCGGCGGCGAGAAAGACTTTAACCGTGTCGACCAGTTCCTGGACGGTGACGTGCTCATCCGGCCGCAGATAACGAGCCAGACCCGGCCCGGTCCAGGTGCCGGGGATGCCGCGCTTGAGGGCCAGCATGGGCGGCAGGTCAGTACAGTACATATTGGCCTTGAACTCCGGTTCCTTGCCCAGAGCCTGGGAGATGCTCTTTCTGAGGAGCTGCACCGCCGGGCTGTCCTCGGGAATCTCCATCGGCAGGTTGCGATCGATGTAGACTTCCACCTTGGCCTCGACGCTGGGGTCTTCCCGGCTGACCTCCTCGATGTACTTTTTGATTACCTGGACGATCTCCTCGGTGGTGCCGCCTCCGGGGAAGGTCCGCACCCCCATGCGCAGCCGGCACCATTCCGGGCACATGTAGGCGTTGGCCAGCTTGCCCCGTCCCGGGCCGACCGGCCGGAGAGGATCCCCCACGGCCTTGAAGCCGCCGATGATGGGGCCGATGTAGAGAACGTTGCCCCGGCCGAGCATGGGATGGGAAAGGTTGAAGAGCGGGTCCCTTTCCTGCATCTCATACAGTTTGTTGATTATCTTGTTCATGGAGGCCACGGCGTTGGCGTACTTGAAGCCGAGGTTTATGTGGGACGGGTGCCCGGCGTAGCCCTTGGTTTCAACGATCATCTCGATGATACCGGTGTGGGCGGCGCCGATGTTGAAGTCATTGGGTTCACCGATCAGGACCAAGTCAGCGCCGAAGCAATCGGTCTCGGCCAGCGCCTTTGTTCCGGTCATGTACATCTCTTCGTCGATGACCTGGGCCCAGAGCAGGTCGCCCTTGAGGCGGAGCCCGGCTCTCTTCAAGGTGTCCATCACCCCCCAAAAGCCGGCCACGGGGGCCAGCTGATCGCCCGTGCCGGGCCCGTAGATCTTGCCGTCCTTGAGGCTGCCGTCGGCGATGCCGGCCAGTTCCTGCTCTCGCGTGCTGGGCCAGCCGTCGATGTGGGCGTGAATCATGAGATTCTTGCCGCCGCCGGCGCCCTTGAGGACGCCGATCTGGTTGCCCCCCCGACCCGGCTCCACGATCTGGGTAATCACCTCCAGGTCAAGCTCTTCCATGAGCGACTTGATGTATTCGGACCTGGCCTCTTCCTCGCCGGTTTCGGCCGGGATTCGTATCAGGTTCAGGATGACGTTGACCAGTCGCGCCTCATCTATGTGGGCGAATATTTTTTGCAGTTCTTCCTTGTCCACCTAAGGAGTCCCCTTTCAATTCTCACCGTGGCGAAGTCTCTCCCTTGTCCCCTGACCCGGGCCTGGAGGGCCGGGTCAGGGGACAAGCCGCCGGTTCGAGCCAGATAGGGACTAGATGTCCCAGTATTCGGTCTTGGTGAGCACCTCCGGGCCGGATTCGGTCACGTAGATGTTGTCCTCGATGCGGATGCCGCCCAGGCCGATCTTGTGGATGCCCGGCTCCACGGCGACGAACATGCCGGCCTCGATGACGTCCTCGCTTCCCGGATAGATGCCCGGGTATTCCCAGCAGGCGATGCCCAGGCCGTGGCCGACCGCGTAAGCGTTCTGCCACTCGCCCCAGCCGCGCTTCTCGATCACTTCACGAGCCGCCTTGTCCACGTCGCCGGCCTTGGCTCCGGGCACCAGGGCCTTGATGGCCGTCTGTTCGGCCTCCAGGACCACTGCGTAAGCCTCCCTCTGTTCGGCGGAAGGCCTGCCCACGATGCCGGTCCGGCAGTACTCGGAGTTGTAGCCCTCGAACATGGCGCCCTGGTCGATCATGACCGTTTCGCCATTGCGCAGCCGCTTGTCCGAAGAGGTTTCCTTGACGATGGCCCCGTTGTAACCGGAGGCGACAATGGCCGAGAAGGCCGGCGCCTCGGCCCCGGCGCTTCTCATGGCGTATTCAGCCGCCGCGGCCACCTCGTACTCCAGCCACCCCTCGAGGCAGCTGTCCAGGGCCGTTTTCATGCCCATCTCGGCCAGAGCCGCGGCCTCGCGAATGACCTCCATCTCGAAGGGACTCTTGATGGAGCGGGCGCGCATCATTACATCGTCGCCGGCGATCTCGCAGCCGAACTCCTTGGCCGCTTCGGCCAGGCCTTTCCCCTCGCCGTAGTTGACGAAGGGGTCCAGGGCGATCCTGGCGTTCCTGATCTGGCTGTCCTTAATGAAGGCGCTCACGTCCGCGACCAGGTTCATGGAAAAGACCCGGACGTCCTTGATCCAGGGCGCGGAGTCCTTCACGTAATCAGGGTAGTAGTTGAGCGTGTACAGCGTCGGCTGTTCCGCATTCACCGGAAAGATGACCAGATGAGTCTTGGTCATGGGCATGGCGTTGAACGGGGAGAACGCGAGGAGATATCTGACGTTCTCCATACCGTTGCAGACCAGGAGATCGATCCGCTTTTCCTTCATGAGCGAACGGGTTCGCTCGACATTGGCCTGCGAGAGAGCGGGCCAGTCGAACTGGATGAAGCGTTGTTGTGCCACCAGTCACCTCCAAGGTGAGTCCGGCGCCCTCTGCCCCGGTGCCTGCAAATCCCGCCGGGGCACGGGCGCAAGACTTCTACTGTCAGCTGAGGGAACGCCCGGCGACTTCGGGCCCGTTGAATCCGCTTTTGATCCTCAGCGACATCAGGATCCAATAAAGGATTATCGTCGTCAGAATCCCCCAGACAGGGGCCATGCCAAAGATGATCTTGTTGTGGGCCAGAGTGGCCATGAGGACGCCCGCGGCCAAGCTGATCACCCCGACCCAGTTGAAGGCCTCCGGCGGCTTGCTCAGGTCGGAGTAGCGGCCCGAAACAAGCCAGAAATGGGCGATGAAGGTGCCGCCGAGAGGCGGAAGCATGATGGCCAGGATGTTGCACCAGGAACCGACGTACTGGAGCAGATTCATGGCCGCAATGATGGTGGCCACGATCCCGATGATGATGCTCCACCACTTCCGGCCCGAGCTCTCCTGGGGGAGATGGCGGAGGACGCTGTTAATGTTGGCGATGGACAGTGAGGCCAGGTAGACGCAGTAGTTGGCCGTGGTGATGGTGATCAGGCATATGACCAGGGCGGCCACCAGGCCGGTCGACTTGGTCAGGACCACCACCGGGTCCCACTCGCCCGAGGCGATGCCCAGCACCGCGCCGGCGAAGGGCTGGAAGATCAGGCCCAGCAGGGAGCCGATCAGGGTGGCGATGAAGGTGATCTTGAAAGTTTTAGCGTAACGGGTGATGTCGGCCATCAGCACCGAGCCGCCGATGAACAGGCCCGTGGCGATGGTCACCCCCTCGTTGAAGGTCATGGTCTTGGGCGGCGTCTTGGCGGCCAGTCCGCTCAGACCGCCGTAGCCGGCGACCGCCTTGATCACGGCGTAAATCATCAGCAGGAGGAAGATGGGCAGGGCCCAGTTGGCCACCTTCTCCAGGCCGGCGTAACCGTAGATCGTGATCACCGTGACGCAGGCCCCGGCGAGCAGGACGCAGATCCACATGGGCAGGTGAATGATCTGCTGCAGGGCGCTGCCGAAGATGGCGATGTGGAAGCAGAGCCAGCCCCAAGCGGCAAAGCCGACGATGGCCGAGGGAACCAGCGATCCGTAGAACCCGAACCCGACCCAGCGGGAGAAGAATCCGGTGCCGGCGTGAAGCTTGGAGCCTATGGCGCCGACCAGAAACTGGACCGGCCATTGAATGAGCAAGCCGCCTATAAGAATGGCCCCGATGGTCGGCCACAGGGGCAGACCCTGGGCGATCAGCGAACCAGTGCCGAAGTTGATGGCCGAGATTACCGCCGCACCCCAGACAATCGTGACGCTTAGCAATCCCTTGAGGTCAATTTCCGGGATAACGTTGGTGGCGTAGTCTTCCATCAAAATCTGTGATCTTGTCATCTCCACCTTTTGAGAACTCATCAGGCCGTCCCCCTTTGTAGAAGAGATTTCATCTCTCTCGAACTCCGTCTCTCCGGGTCTCAGGCCTCGTATCCGGCCAGGAAACCCTCGTGAATGGCAGGCCCAATCCTTCTCGGCCTGACGCAGTCGCCCACCGCGAAGACGCGACGGGCCAGCCCCCGAAACTTCTCCACCTCTGTTCTTCTCGGCTGGAAGCCGACGGCCAGCAGGACGTTGTCGGCCTTGATTTCGGTTTTTTGATCCCCCGAGATCTTGAAGATCCCGCCTTTGTCAGTCACCTCGATGAGGAAGTGGTCGGGTTTGATGTTGACCTTGAGCTCGTTGAGCAGGCGCAGCAGCATGCCCTTCGAGACCGGCTCGATCTCACCGGCCAGCTGGCTGGACAGCTCGCGCGCCGAGGCCAGGGTGACCTTCTTGCCAATTTTGGCCCAGTGAGCGGCCATCTGGCAGGCGATGAAGCTGCCGCCGATGACCAGGACCTCTTCTCCCAGATTGACGCCGCCGGTCACGGCCTCGACCGCCTGGCTGACCAGAGCGCCTTTTCTGCCCTTGGCCTTGACCGAAGCCGGCTTGGCGCCCAGGGCGAGGACGAGGGTGTCCGGAGCGTCCCGCCGGACCTCCTCGGGAGTGACTTGCTTGCCGAGAACGACCTCGACGCCCATCTTGGCGAGCTGGGTGCCGTAGTAGTTGATGAGTGAACGAAAGTCCTCCATGAAATCCGGCACCGAGGCCGGAATCAGGGCTCCGCCCAGCCTATCCTTGCCCTCGTAGAGCTTGACCTGGCAGCCTCGCAGGGCCGCCACCCTGGCCGCCTCCATGCCCCCCGGTCCGCCGCCGACGACCACGACCTTTCTCTTCTCCCGGACCGGCTGGATGGGGTAGGCCAGCCTCCTGCCGGTCAGGAAGTTCACGTCGCACCTGGTCGGCCTGTCCTGGCCTTCGGATTCCAGGCAGCGGTTGCAGCGAATGCAGGGGATGATGTCCTCGGTCCGCCCCTCGGCCAGCTTCTGGGCCAGGCGAGGATCGGCGTTCATGCCCCGGCCCACGGCGACCATGTCGGCCTTGTCCTCTTCGATGACCTTGACCATGAGATCGACGGTCAGCGCGGCCACGGCGATCACCGGAATATTGACTTCCTTCTTGATCGCCTCGGCCAGATGGACCAGGAACCCCTTGGGCTGGTAGATCGTCGGGCACTGTGTTTCCGCGGTCTCGTAGTTGGAGGCCGAGACGTGGATGTAAACTGCTCCGGCCTCTTCCAGCCACTTGGCCACCTGCTTGGCCTCCTCCAGGGTGATGCCGCCCGGGACGTACTCGTCGCCGTTCAGCCTGAGACCGATCGGGTAGTTCTCCCCGCAGGCTTCCTGGCACTTCCTGAAGACTTCGAGGGCGAATCTGGCCCGGTTCTCCAGGCTGCCGCCGTACTCATCAGTCCTTTTGTTCATGTATGCGGACAGGAACGATCCGACCAGGTAGCCGTGGGCAAAATGCAGCTCAACGCCGTCAAATCCCACTTCCTTGGCCCGTTCACAGGCCTTGGCGAAGTTCTCGACGACCCGCTTTATCTCTTCGACATTGATCTCTTTGGTCGGATTCGGGCCGCCCCAGAGGTAGCTCATGTAGGGACAGGGGATGGCCGAAGGAGCCAGGGTTTCTCGCCCGCCGATGGCCGTGGGCAGGGTCTGGCGGCCCGAGTGGACGAGCTGCAGGAAGGCCTTCGAGCCATAAAGCTTGATCGCCTCTGCGGTCTGGGCCAGGCCCACGTGGCAGTCAACGCCGAAGGCCCCGAGCATGTTCCTCTCGGCCCGGCTGCATTCGTCATCGATGTAGCAAGCTTCGACGATCACTAGGCCGCAGCCGCCGGCGGCCCTCTCCCTCCAGTAATCGATCAGCTCTGGCGTGGCGTACCCCTCGACGGTGGACTGCCTGGTACAGAAGGGCGCGGCGACTATCCGGTTGGGCACGGTCAAAGGACCTATTTTAATTGGACTGAATATTTTTCCATTTGGATAAATTGTTTTCATTTATGACTCCTTTCTTGCTCGCGCAAGCTATCATCCGTTTTCCGAAACTTGATTCCCTTCTGGTTCATTATTAACGTCAAATTATTTATACCATATTGTAGTTTTATATTTATTTTCAGCTCATCATTATCCGACTGAATTCCACTGTCAATTACCCATGACTTTTTTACAGCCGCCGGCATTCTCTTTAAGTTCAAGGGCAAGCTTGTATTCTTATAAAAAGATATCTGATTTTTGATACTGTTTGGGCCATATTTGTCAATCTCCTATCCTGCGCCAATCGCCTTTTATCTTTAATCGTCGTTCGGACGATCAGGGGGCGAAAAAGAGTCTGTCAACTTCCCGAATCACTGTCTCCATCACCCGATCTCTGCCGGCGGCTATGTGTTCGCGGATGGCCTTCCTGAGCCTGTCTTCATCGCGAGCCCTCAACGCTGAGATGATGTTGATGTGTTCCTCGTGGCTTGCCGAAGCTATTTCAGGCTTTTGTATCGACCAACCGATCAAGGTTAACTTGTCATAGCAATGGCCAACGGCTTCAGCTATCATGCGATTGCCGCTCAATTGCATGAACTTGATATGGAGATTCAGGCCCCTGGCCATCGCTTCCGGAGCATTTCCCTGCTTGGCCAGCAACCCGACTTCCTTGACGATATTCTCCAGGTCATTCAGCGCGGCTTCATCGACATTTTCTATGACTAGTTTTGTGCAGGAACATTCAATCAGCTCCCGAAACTGGAAGATATCCTTTATGTCCTTGACGCTGAAAAGACGGATGGTGAAGCCGCGGTTTTCATCGCGCGTGATCAAGCCCTCGGTTTCCAGCATGATCAGGGCTTCCCTGATCGGCGTACGACTCAAACCGAGTACTTCGGAAAGCTGGCTGTCGCTTAGTTTCTTTTTAAAGTCAAGTTTGTTACGAAGTATTAAGTTTTTGATGGTCTCGTAAGAATACTGAGCCCTGCTTATCGACGCGTCGCGGTCTGACTGTGGCTTTTTAGCCATTATATCCTCAGGTACCGCCGGTCCGCCGACGAGGTCGAGTTCAAGTACCAGCGGTACAATGAGTGAATATACATCGTGTATTTACCGTATATCCAGTGCATACCGGTTGTCAAGGGAAATTTCTCGCCGGCCAGCGAGGCCAGTCAGGCCGCATCTAAAAGGGATTAGAGCCGGCTCTGTCTTACCAAATATAACGAAAATATAGCCATACAGGGGCATGGACGGACAGGCCTGCCCGGCCTGCTCCGAGCTGCCGCCCGATGAAAGAGCCTCAGGCGCATCGGAATCCTCGGCCGGGCCTCGAGCCGGCTGGGCGGAAGAGCCGGTCAAGCCCTTCCGCCCGAGTTCGGCGGCTGCGGAGCTTTCCGGAGTCAGCCCGAAAGGGAGGATAGCTTCGGTGAGAGACGCTCCCGGCCCCGTTCCTCGGGGCCGGGAGCGCTGAACCCCGGCCGGCTTCTGGCCGGCCGGGGCCGCGGCTTACCTCAGTTCGGACATGGCCACGGCGTCCATGTCGGTGAAGGTCTGGTTCTCGCCGATCATGGCCCAGATGAAGGGGTAGCTGGTCGTGCCCACCCCGGTGTGAATCGACCAGGAGGGCGAGATGACCGCCTCCTCGTTGCGCATGACCAGGTGCCTGGTCTCCCCGGGCTGGCCCATGAAGTGGAAGACCACGGCCTCGGGGGGCAGGTCGTAGTAGAAGTAGACCTCCATCCGGCGGGCGTGGGTGTGGCAGGGCATGGAGTTCCAGACGCTGTTGGCCGCGATGACCGTGACGCCCATGACCAGCTGGCAGCTCTTGACCCCGTCCGGGTGGATGTACTTTCTTATAGTCCGCAAACTGGCCTGGCCGGCCGAGCCGACCTGGCCGACCTCGGCGTCCTTGGGCTCGATCTTGACGGTGGGGTAGTCCTGGTGGGCCGGGCCCGAGGCCAGGAAGAAATGGGCCGGCCGGCCGGCCGCCTGGCTGGAGAAGACCAGCTCCCTGGCCCCCCGGCCGACGTAGAGGCCGTCGTTCTTGTTGAGGGGGTATTCCCGGCCGTCAACCTTGACCGCGCCCGGGCCGCCGACGTTGATCAGGCCCAGTTCCCGCCTCTCCAGGAAGAAGCCGGTCCCGATCTCCGGACCGAGCTCCAGGGACAGGGGTTCGGTCGGGCAGACGCCGCCGCTGATCATCCGGTCGACGTGGCTGTAGACCAGCCTGGCCTGGCCGGGCCGGAAGAGGTCCTGGATCAGGAACTCCTCCCTCAGCCGCTGGGTGGTGTAGGTCTTGAAGTCCTCGGGGTGGGTGCCGTAGCGGATGTCCATGTCACTGATCCTCCCTCTTGGTCCGCCCGCGGCCCGGGCCAGGGGTTCCCGGCCGGGAGCGCCAGCTCAAAGCGACTTCTGGAAAACCTCCAGGATGTCCGACCTGGTCATGGACCTGGGGCCGGGCACTAGCCCGTCGGCCTGGCCGTAAATGCGGATGATGTCGTCGGCCATCCGCTCGAACTTGTCCGCGCCCAGGCCCAGGCCGGAAAATCTCAGATCCAGCCCGATCCGCTTCAGCCAGCTCCTGACCGCCGGACTCAGGGCCCGGGCGGCCCGCTCGTCGTCCGGGTCGGAGACGCCGAAGACCCGGCGGGCCAGCCTGGCCCAGCGCTCCGGCCTGGCCGAGGCGAAGTGCTCCAGGAAGGCCGGCAGGATGAGGGCCATGCCCCGGCCGTGGCTGAGGTCGTAGTGGCCGCTGATCTGGTGCTCGATGAGGTGGATCGGGATGGAGCCGGTCCGGCCCAGGGCCTGGAGGCCGGACCAGCCCAGCAGGGCGCAGAGAGCCACCTGGCCGCGGGCCTCCAGGTCGTTGCCGTCGGCCAGGACCCGGTCGAGCTGGTCCATCAGGGTCAGGATCAGGCCCTCGGTGATCCGGTCGGCCGCCTCCGAGACCTGGACGCTGGAGAGGTAGTGCTCGATGAGGTGGCTGAAAATGTCCGCCCCGCCGTCGGCGGTGACCTGCCTCGGCACCGAGGCCAGGATCTCGGGATCGATGATCGCCGCCTTGGGGATGCGGTGGACCGAGCGGCTGAAGCTCTTCTCCCTGGTTTCCCAGTTGGTCAGAACGGCCCCGGGGTTGGCCTCAGAGCCGGCGGCAGATCGGAAGAGCGTCGTGTAGGGAAAG
>ENA-OSEO01003658-OSEO01003658.1-sediment-metagenome-genome-assembly--contig:-NODE-3658-length-17580-cov-6.201051_pt1 | contig 17580 bp, 15 predicted proteins | sample MGYA00237883_ERZ534232 | MGnify/ENA metagenome assembly ERZ534232
GGGTCATCTCCATCAGCTTGGACGTCTGCTGCAGTTGGAACAGATTTGCCCTCATTCCTGCGGTTAATGAAATGTCTGCCATAATATTTCTCCTTTTCTAGGTTTGCCTTCGGCATTCTTGCCGAGGGACTGTTGATCCCGATGATGCCATCGGAAAGCCGTGTTCCTTGGTTAGATTCACCCCCTTTCTGGAATAAAACTGACACAGTTTCTGCTCTTGGTTCTATTATCGACCCTTGCATCTGAAACTTTAGACTTTTTCTCTGTAACTTCTCTGCAACGTGCAAAGAAGTTTGCCCGTGGGGGTCTCTGCCCGAGGGCTGCAAAAACCGAATATAACTCCTGGGGACCGCAGCAGGGCTTTCAGAATTGGTATGAATTTTGCTGTGCCCTCAGGACAACAGCAAATTGGTCGCCAAGTCCCTCAGGGCTCTGTGCGGTTCAAGCAAGCCAGCTTCGGTTGTAATTATTTCTGTTGGGTCGCCGGGGGCCTCGGACGATCCTGATAAAAGGCTGACGCGCGTCTGCCATAGGCTCTCAGGATGTATGGCCTTAGTCTGGAGCATGGACAACTACTCGTGTTGGAAGATTCTCCTGGGGTCAAAGGCATTGGCAAGCAGGCCTAACCTGCTGTATTCACTCGTCAGAGTCTTATCCCCTGAATATTGAGATCATGCATTCGAAGCGCAACAGCCTCGCACACCCGACAGTTGTGATTGCACCGCAGGCTTCAGGATTGTTTTTGATTTAGAGCAAGATATGTTATCAGGAGGAATGGGTATGGCCAGCATCGACGCGTTGGATCTTAAAAAATTTGTTACGAATGCCGTGTACGGGGTATTTGACACCATGCTCTCCATGAGCGTTTCCACATCTGACAAAGAGTTCCCTTTGAACGGCGAGGGAAGGCACATCGTGGGCTCTGTCGGATTTGCCGGCAAGGTTATGGGCAGCGTCTGCGTTCACCTGAACGAGGGTTTTGCCCGGCTCATTACCGCTGCCATGTTGGGGATGGAGACAGACGAGATTGAAGGAGATGAAGAGGTCTATGATGTCGTGGGCGAACTGAGCAACATGATTGGGGGAGATCTCAAGTCGCGTTTTTCAGATGCTGATCTCCCATGCAACCTTTCCATCCCTTCCATCACGAGCGGATCTGACTTCACGCTGGAGACAAAGGGCTGGACCCGGCACGAGAGTTTTGTGTTTCAAAACCAAGAGAATTTGGCCCTGGTTGAGGTCTTTGTCAGGGAAGAGAAATGAATCACATGACTGGAGAGACAATATGGCGCTGAAAGTACTGACGGTTGACGACAGCAAAACGATCCGAATGATCGTGAAAAAGGCCTTTAAGCCGTTTGAATGTGAGCTTTTTGAGGCAGAGAACGGTCAGCAGGGCCTGGAGGTGGCCAGGAAGGAGCGACCGGGCCTGATCGTTCTGGATATCACCATGCCGGTGATGAACGGCACAGAGATGCTCGCCAAGTTGAAAAAGGAACCCGACCTGAAGGATACGCCCGTCATCATGTTGACGGCCGAATCGGGCAAAGAAAATGTCCTTGAGATTGTAAAGATGGGCGTCAGCGACTACATGGTCAAGCCCTTTAAAGGGGAACAGCTGATTGAAAGGGTGACCAAAATTTTGACGCTGGAGCCGAAGAAAGGCGCAGAAGCGGAAGATACATCCAGGAAATACTTTTCAGTGGACGGTGAGGTTCAAATACTGACATTCCCTCAAAGAATTGACCGGCCCATCAGCGTTGAGATTGAAGGGCATCTAAAGAGCAGAATCGAGGCCATGCTGGCTTCGGGTCTTAAAAAAATGATCTTGGATATGCAAAAAGTCGTGGGAACCAATGTCATCCTGATCAAACTGATCATTGCCATCATTCAAGGCTGCCAGAAGGCCAACATACGGGTTCGTGTGGTGGGGACCCCTGCATTGCACGCGGAGCTGAAAGAATTTCAGGAAACCAGCGAGATCCCCATTGACCTGTCCATCGAGGAAGCAAAGGAAAGATTTCAGCCAGGTTAATCCCTTCTTTCAGTGGAAGGTAATATCGTTTCGAAGACGCCAATGGTTGCTCCCGAAAAGAATCACTTTAGAGTGAGACCCGTCCCATAAGAAAAGGACGAGGTTCTGGTTCCGCTCCATCCAGAAGCTCTGGCATTGGACCGGATTTCCCAAAGCCGGATCTTTTGGCCCCTCGGCGAGATCGGAAGGCCATTTTGTAAGAGAAGACATCTGCCCCAAGGTGCGGTCGATCTCCATCTTCGCTGCCGGGGCAAAGTCAATATCCTGTATCTCGATGGTGTGCAATGATTCCATTTCAACGTCAAACAGATCACGGATAAGCTCTTTGAGTCGGTGCATCCTTCCCTTCCTTTTGCTGGCATACTACGCTTGGCGCAAAATTAGGTTGCGCCCCTCGGACCGCGAAAAAACGATGCATCGGGTCGCCGCTTTTTGTCGCGCCGGGTCGATGTCTCCCTCAGCTTCCACCGACCGCCTCAGATATGGATATCGGTCGAGCCGGAAAAAACTTGAGCGGTTTCTCCCAGCGGATTGCAATCTTTCCGGCCCAGGGGTCTGCTGCTTCCTGTCCGCAAGGGGGCATTTTTTTCCGACCCTCTGCCCTTTCTTAAACGCCTTGAGCCCTCCATTGTATCGCTTATCTATTTGAAATAACGCCACATTGACTGGCAATTTCAATTGCAGCACGCTTCTTGCATTCAGGTCTTACAGGCTGCCTGGCCCAGTCGCAGCCCGGCACAGAGGGCCGCTTGGGGAACCCGTGCCCCGGTCGTGTCAAGATGGCCAGGGCCGTTCTGGCACAAAAAAGAACAAGGAGAGATGAAGAGATGAAGATCGACATCACCCATGATTTGCTAAAAGCTGTTGATGCAGGAAACGTACACAGGGCCAACACATCCAATGGCGGACAGTTCGGCAGAATTCTCAGGGAAACGATGGGGAGGGAGAACAGCTCCCAGACCGCCTCTGCTCAGCAGCCGGGCCTGACAGCCCCTGTTTGCGGGGTGCGTCTCGACCCGTTTTCCCTCCCCCTCCATCCATCGCCGGTTGAGCAGGCCGAGCAGCTCCTGGATGCACTCGATGCATACCGCCACAAGCTGGGAGACCCGGATGCGGCCTTGGCCGAAGTGAATCCGCTGCTCCAGGAAATCCAGAGAGAGTCGGATCGGCTTAAATCAACCATGGATGCCCTGCCGGATGTGGATCCGCTCAAGGAGATCCTCAATCAGACCCTGGTTGTCTCTTCCCTCGAGGCCTTGAAGTTCAACAGGGGGGATTACGGCGCACTGTGACATACCGCAAGCATGCCCACTCCCTCGCCAGAAACCAAAAGGCGGTGGATCGATGGGTGATGCATGCGATCCATCTGAAGAGAAAGATCTCGTAATACCGGCAGACCTGACCTGAAAGGCCGCGGCTTAAACCTGCATCTATGAGGCGGCAGTAGACATGGAGCGGATTCAGGCGGTGCTCAATGCCGCGTATGGATTTCAACATATTCATCCCGCACTCCCTTGCTGGCAACCCTCTGATGCCTTTATCGACAGAATCCACTCAAAACTTGATTTCTCTCTGCCTCCAGTCGGCTCGGGGCCCCATGCGCTTTGAGCTGGCATGGTAGTTGCTAAAATTCAAATATGCGTCATTTGCGATAAGGAACTTTTATGCAACGACCAAGGATGACAAAAGGCATGCACGTGTTAAAATGGCTCATCTGCCTGACCGCGGGGATCATGGGCGCCTGGACCGGCCATTGTGAAGCCTCTGAAGCCTGGAAGGGCGAGGTGACGGTGAGGCTGAACGTGAGACAGGCTCCGCAGGGAAACAGCCCGGTGATAACACAGCTCGAACAAGGCGCTGCAGTCGCTGTCACCGACGAAAAGGAGGGCTGGTACAAAGTGGTCGTGGAGGAAGAGACCTTCGGATTTATGGGGTGGGTTTATGGAAAATATGTGAAGCAGGCCGAAAAGATAGAGGAGACCCCCCTTGCCGGTCCGGCCTCCACTGGCCCACGGCCCATGGAGGGCACGGCCACGGCCGGCCTCCAGGGCCAGGCCAGCCCGGCTGCGGATCACCAAGAGACGCTGCACGGACAGATGGATTCCCCTCTTTTGGTCCACAAGATCAGCAGCGGCCCCGGGACCCAAAACCAGGAGACCCCGGCAGGACCGAAACCTTCCCTCCAGAAGCAGCGGAACGCGGATCAGCCTCCAGTTGAGACCGCAGTGCCCGGCGCACAGATGAGGCCGAATCAGGGCCCAACCCAGGATGACTCACCACAGGCCGATTTGGATTGCGCCTCCCCTGACCATGGGTGGTCAAGCCATGGGGAACGGTCAGGATCAATCCCGCATCACGACGCTGCATCCCCTCCCGCCCTCCAATTGGAGACCGCCGCCGCTGACCGCACAGACATGGCCCGGCCCCCGCAGGCACCACCCTCGATGGAAGCAGAAACAAATGGGGCAGGTCATCCCCAGGCAGGGCCGGCTTGGGGGGCGGCAATGGGCATAACCGTGAAGATTGTCACGGTTGCTTTTTCATGCCTTGCCCTCCTGTTCGCCTACCGGGCATGGCAGATTGCCCGGCGAAACAGGGACTGACAATCCCCCAAAAGTCTCCCAAGGCAACTGCGTTTCTCCCTTGGAACATCCACCCTGCGACACGGCAAATAATGCTTGAAAGCCACAGGAGTTCCTGCTACAAGGCAGAACGTGCAAAGACTCTCGGGCCGGGCGAGTCTTTGTGTCGGCAAAGCAAATCGTATGATCTCAATATTCAGGGGATAAAACCCTGACGGGTAAATTCCGGAGTTTAGACTCTTTATTTGTAGCCTCTCTGCAACGTGCGAAGAAGTTTGCCCGTGGGGCGGGCAGAACCCTGTTTGGTTGCGGCCGTCAGGCCGCCTTGGGCGTGAGCCTTTTATCTGGGGTCTTGGTCCGACCGGCAATGCTCCCCCGGTTTATTGAGATGATACAGTAAATTCAAGTCGTTGTAATGAGGGTATCTATGTGCTATACCAATTTTTACCGAGGGGAATCCTGAGGGAAACAGCCAAGGAGGAATTACATATGAAAAAATATGAAATCAAGGCAGTTGGGGTTGTCCTGCTGGCGATTCTCGTGTGCGTGGGTTGCGCCTCAAGCCGCTCGGGCAAGGTCTATACGCGGGATCAGGCCCAGAAGAGCCAGACGGTCTACATGGGCACGGTTGAGCGGGTTGAGCCGGTCCAGATCGAGGGGACCAAAGGTCCCTGGGGGACCATTGTGGGAGGGGCCCTCGGCGCGGCAGTGGGCGCTTCCATCGGACGCGGGTGGGGCCAGGTCATCGGCGGGACCGTGGGCGCGGTCGGCGGCGGGCTGGCCGGCTCTGCAGTGGAGGAAGAGGTGACCAAAAAGGACGGGCTCGAGATCGGCGTCAGGTTGGACAACGGCAATTCCGTGTCCATCGTTCAGGAAGCGGATACCATGTTTCATGTGGGGGACCGGGTCCGGGTCCTGACCGGACCGGACGGCACGGCACGGGTCGCGTATTAGCTTCCGGCCCCTGCCTGGTGCGGGGTCGGGCATGACAGGAAAACTTCTGACTCTCAAGGCCGATATGGAGAGGAGATCCAAATGAAGCTTAATGCAATTGATTTCAGAGACATTGATCCGGGTCAGCGGGTCCTGATGGGTCCGGGCCCCAGCGACGTGCCGGCGCGTGTGCTCCAGGCCATGTCCGCCCCCTGCATTGGACACCTGGATCCGGCCTTTCTTTCCATTATGGATGAGACCCAGCAGCTCCTCCGGTTTGTTTTTCAGACAGACAATGCCCTCACCATCCCGGTTTCCGGGACCGGCAGCGCCGGCATGGAGGCCTGTTTCGTCAACCTGGTGGAACCGGGAGACGAGGTCGTGGTCTGTGTAAACGGCGTTTTTGGCGCCCGCATGTGCGATATTGTCGGCCGGCTGGGCGCAAACCTCATCCGGGTGGACGCGGAATGGGGCAAGACTGTTGATCCGGAGACGGTCCGCCAGGCTGTAAGGGAAAGGCAGCCCAAACTCCTGGCCGTTGTCCATGCCGAGACCTCCACAGGCGTGTGCCAGCCCCTCGAGGATCTCCATGACATCGCAAAGGAGTCCGGGGCCCTTTTTCTGGTGGACATGGTCACCTCCCTCGGCGGCATGGATGCGGCCCTGGACCGGAAGGGAATTGACGCCGCCTACAGCGGCACCCAGAAATGCATCTCCTGTCCGCCGGGTCTCTCTCCCGTCTCATTCAGCCCTGCAGCCATGAAGGTCCTTGAGGAAAGAAAGACCCCTGTGGTCAGCTGGTATCTGGACATGAGCATGGTCAGCAGCTACTGGGGAGCGGAAAGAAAATACCACCATACAGCCCCCATCAACATGATCTATGCACTTAGGGAGGCCCTCCGGATCATTGCCGAAGAGGGGCTGGAGACACGCTTTGCCCGGCATCTGGTGAACCACCGGGCACTGGTGGCAGGGGTCGAGGCCATGGGCCTTTCCATGCTCGTGGCAGAAGGCGAGCGGCTCCCCATGCTGAACGCCGTGCGCATACCCGAAGGCGCCGACGATCTGAAGGTCCGCAAGACCCTGTTGAACAATTTCGGGCTGGAGATCGGCGGGGGCCTTGGGGCGCTGGCAGGGAAGGTGTGGCGGGTAGGCCTGATGGGGCACTCATCCCGCCGCAGAAACGTTTTCCTGTTTTTATCGGCACTGGAGACCATTCTGAAAGACCAGGGCGTCCGGGTCAAGACAGGGGCGCTTGAAGCGGCCGCATCAGTGTACGCATCTGAAACAGCTTCAGGTTCGGCATGAGGTCCATGGCAGCCGGGGGGCAAAAGGAAAAACAGGTCGGAAGGGTGGTGGTGGGACAGCGCTGCAATTCGGGCGGCGCTCCTGACAACAGGATTAATGGTTCTCTGCGAACGTGTCCTGACGCCCCAGGACTTTGACCCGATCCCGGTACTTGGACCCGCAGTCGCCGTCCCACCTGATGGAAGCTTAACATATCCCCAAAGATCTGGCAACTTTTTTTAATAGAACACCATCTTTGATGGTCTCGTAAAAAGTCGAATTTCTCACAGAGCCCTCAGAGAACACAGAGATAACATGCTAAAATTATTTTATCTATATTTGCGAGCTTTGCGTCTTTGCGTCTTTGCGCAAGATTTTTACTTTCTACGAATGCATCATCTTTAAAAGGAAATCAATGGGACTCATGCGAGGGGCCGCGGCGTTTACGCGGTATATGGCAGAAAAAAAACTTCCGGACGGTTTCATGGAAGGTCTCTCCGAAAATATGGCCCGATACGCCTTCAGGGATCTGGATGAACAATCCATGGATGAACGCTCAGCCGGGTGGGTCAATATCATGGATATGTTCGACAGCCGGTTTGAAGGGCTGGAGTTCCTTAAGGAACCCTACATTGCCATCTCCCTGAGGATTGACGAGAGAAAGATCCCGTCCACGGCCCTGAGGCAGTATGCAAAGCAGGCCGAAGAAAAAATCAAAGAGGAGGAGCATCTGGAGTTCCTTTCCAGAAACCGGCGCGAAGACGTTAGGGAGGCCGTCAGGCTGCGGCTCTTAAAGCGGGCCATTCCCGTGGCCAGGACCTATGACATGATCTGGAACACCCTCACCGGCCTGGTCATATTCGGCTGCGTGAGACCCAGGATCTGCGATGAGTTTGCGCACCGGTTCTACCTGACCTTTGGAATGCAGCTCGAGGCCCTCTGCCCTTACACCCTTGGGGAATTGCATCTCGGAAGAGACGAGGCCTCCCCTGAGCTCATGGACGGGCTGAGCCCCACACGTTTTCTGGAGGACCACTGATCATGCAGGTCTTGGACAGGGTACGTAAGACGGCCTTTCTGGGGAGGGAATTCCTCCTGTGGCTCTGGTTCATGTCAGATACAGGGGAGGGCGTATTTGACCTGGGGGAGAAGGGAAAGGCCGAAATCTGGCTCGACGGGAAGATAACGCTCCAGTCGGAAACCGATCGGGGCCTGGAGACCGTCACGTGCGCGGGCGAGGACGTGAGCATGAAGGAAGCCCGCTTTGCACTGGCCGAAGAAAAGGAAATCCGCGAGGCCGCCATCAAACTGGCCGTTGGCGACAATGAGTGGTCGTTTGTCCTTGATTCCGCCTGGATGAACTTCCGCTCCTTCAAGACCCCCCGGGTCATAAATGACGGCAGGGAAGATCCCGATGGTCTCTTTTACGAAAAGGCCTTTTTGATCGAAGAGGCCGTCTCTGCCGTAGACCAGATTTATTCTGCCTTTCTCAAGCGCCGCCTTTCTCCTGAATGGGAGTCCCAGGATCGCGCTGTCATCGGAAGGTGGATCAGAGAGGGGGGAACGGGTTCGGCCAAACAGCGCCAGGAAACAGACATCTAAAAGGCATGGAGAGATTCCTGCCTGAGGTGGACATAGGCCTCCTGCCAGTCTCCCGGGTCGCTTCCCTCAAGCATGCTCTTGGGCATCAACGACTGAAATACTATGCCCCCTGCCTGTACGGATATGGCGAAATAAAAGCCATGGTCCACCACCCGTCTGACCTGGCCCTTAAATGGAGCGGATCCGTTGATCGAGAGGCGCTCCCCGCTGATGATCACGTCTTCCGGTCTGACGGACAGATATTGTCGCCCACTGTCCACCGGCCTGGCCAACTTGATGCGCAGATCGCCCACCCTTGCCGCAGCGCCTTCAAATCGTGCTTGAAAAACATTTTTCATCCCAACGAATTCTGCGGTAAAAACGGAGTTGGGATGCCGCAACAGATCCATGACAGCCCCATTTTGCTCGATGCGGCCCTGGTTGATGACAGCGGCCTGTCCAGCCAGAAACAGGGCGTCGGAAAAATCATGGGTCACCATCAGAAATGTCGTATTCGAGCTTTTGTGGAGCTCTTTCAATGAATCCCTTATCTCCTCCCTGAAATTGGGGTCCAGTGCGGACAGGGGTTCATCCAGGAGAAGGACCTCCGGCGCCGCCATCAGGGCCCTGGCCAGGGCTGCCCGCTGCTTCTCGCCGCCGCTCAAATGGGCCGGAAACCGATTCAGGATAGGGGAAAGCCGCAGGACATCGATCAAGCCCTCGCGCCTCTTGTCTGCATCGGCCTGCTTGAGCCTTCTGAAGTGGAGACCATAGGTGATGTTTTGAAGCACGGTCTGATGCGGAAAAAGGGCATGGTCCTGATACACAAGGCCAATCCCCCTTTTTTCCGGGGGCAGTCCGGTCACATCCCGCTGACCGATGAATATGCGCCCGCTCTGGATGGCAACAAGGCCTGCAACGGCCTCCAGCAAAACCGTCTTGCCTGCGCCGGTAGGGCCCATCAAGGCAAAAAATTCGTTTTCCGCCACGGTCAGATCGATTTCCTGTAAACGAAAATTGACCAGATTCACATTCAGCCCTTCTATGCGGATCATGACTCTCTGGACCTCCTGAGCGTCAGGATGCGAAGCGCCAAAAAGAGACACAGGCACACCAGCACCAGCCACACCGCAACGGGTTGGGAATATTTGAGCCCGTATGCCTCGAAGCGTTCGTAAATCATGACCGGCGCGATCATGGGATGATAGGCCACAATGACCACGGCCCCGAACTCGCTGATGGCACGGGCCGTACACATGATGAGTCCGATGACCATGCTCCGCCACGCCAGGGGAAAGGTGATCCTGAAAAAGGTGCTCGTCATGGAGGCTCCCAGACTGCGCGAGACCTTTTCCAGCCTGGGAGAGATGGCCTCGAAACCGTCCTTTGCCGTATTGATGTAGAAAGGAAGACCTACAAAGGTAAGCACCGTGATGATCCCGGCCACGCTTCCCATGATACGGATTCCCAGATCGCTCAAGGCCTGACCGATCCAGTGGTTTCTCCCGGCAACGCTCAAAATGGCGATGCCAACCACCGGATGGGGGATGACGATGGGGAGGTCAATGATGCTTTCCACCAGCCGCTTCCCCTTGAAGCGGGTGCGGGCCAGGAGATATGCAAGGGGGGTTCCGAACACAAAAGAGATGAGAGCTGCCGTGCCGGAGGCATATATGCTCAGCCAGATGGACCGGAGCACATCCTTGTCTTTAAGGGTTTCCCTGAGCATGGAGAAGGAGGGGGCGGTCACCATATCGACCAGCGGCAAGAGGATAAAGGCCAACACAATGATGCCGCTTGAGATCGTCAACCAGAAAAAGGGTCCCCTCTTTTCCATTCAGTCCACCCCACAGACTCTCCGCACGCCAATTCCCTAATTTCCGCCCCAAACGGTATTTGAGTCGTATATTAGGATTGAGAATCCATTTCTGTCAATTGGATTGTGAGTTAACAGCACAGGCATCTTAAGAAAACCACAAATACCTCTAAATCTCTCAAACAAACCGGAACCTTTCAAAGGAGTCTGCCCTGTTCCCAGCCTGCCACGGCATCAGAGATTGGCGGGCCGGACTAAGGCCTTGGAGCCGACATTGTTCTCAGCCGGATCCATAAAGATTGAAAAAATTTATAGTACAGTTTCATACATAAACTCAGCTTATATATATTATAAGAAAAAAGAATTTGACATAGTTTATTATATTGATGAGCATAAGCCATACGACAACCCTTAATAATCAGGGCAAGAGCCTTGGATTTCCATCCAGAAGATAGAACCCGGCGCCATGCCGCACAAAGAATCTTTCGCTTTATTGAGAAAATGCGCGTTCACACAGAATAGGCAGCGTTTTTTGAGGCAAGGGTTCGCAGACGATAACCCTTGCCTGGTCCCAGGTTTTTTGGCAGAATGGCAATGTCCCCGCGACCCGTTGAACGGGGGAGCGAAAATGGCTGACAACCCCATAAAACAGTAGGAGAAGAACGTGCTATTACCAGATTTTGAGTATTACGAGCCGAAAACAGTCTCAGAGGCCTGTGAGATCATGGGCCGGTTGAGAGAAAAGGCCCGGCCCCTGGCAGGGGGAACAGACCTGATCGTCAACATGAAAAAGAAGCTGATTCGGCCGGATCACGTGGTCTCTCTCGCAAAAATCGAGGATCTCAAGGGCATTGTCCGTGAAAACGGCCTCTTGAAAATCGGCGCCTGCGTCACAGTGGGTGAACTGGCCGCTTCCGAGGCGGTCAGCGGGGCCCTTGACGGCCTCGCTGAAGGCGCAAAGGTTCTGGGATCGCCATTGATCCGGAACCTTGCCACAGTGGCCGGGAATGTGGTCACGGCCAGACCTGCTGCCGACCTGCCGCCCCCCCTCATGGCATATGGGGCCAGCGTGGTGCTGGCAAAGACCTCCGGGCAACGAACGGTTGGTCTCGACGATTTCTTCAGGGGCCCTGGCCAAACCGTCATGGAACCCGATGAAATCCTGACAACCATCCTCGTTCAGATTCCCCAGGGGCACAGGGTCGGCAGCTACATCAAATTGGGCGTGAGACAGACCCTGGAGATCTCTCTGGTGAATGTGGCCGCGGTGATATCCCTGGACGGGCCTGACGGCGTCGTCAGCGAGTCGCGCATTGTCCTGGGATCTGTCGGTCCCATCCCGGTTCGCGCTGTCTCCGCGGAAAAGATCCTCGACGGTCAGATGCCTTCTGAAACCCTTTTTGAACGGGCTGGAGAGGCAGCGGCCGCGGATGCGCAACCCATTGACGATTTCAGGGGCTCGGCCGAATACCGGCGCGACATGGTGAGCGTGTTGACCAAGAGGGCATTGAATGCGGCCTTCCAAAAGGCCAAGGCCCATTAAAGAAGGAGACTGGCATGAAAAAACTGATACATCTCACCGTAAACGACAAGGCGTACGAGATAGCCGTAAAACCCAACAGGACCCTCACCGACGTTATTCGGGAAGATATCGGGCTCACGGGTGTCAAGAAGGGGTGCGAGGTCGGTGAGTGCGGCACCTGCACCGTTCTCTTGGATGGAAAGCCCGTCAACTCCTGCCTGGTCCTGGCCGTCCAGGCCGACGGCAAGAATGTCTTGACCATCGAAGGGCTGGAAACAGAACAAGGCCTTCACCCGATCCAGAAGGCCTTTGTAGAGAAGGGGGCGGTTCAGTGCGGCTTCTGTACGCCCGGGATGATCCTGTCGGCCAAGAGCCTCCTGGATCAAAATCCCAACCCCGATGAAAAGGAAATTCGATCGGCCATATCCGGAAATCTCTGCCGGTGTACCGGCTACCAGAAGATCGTGGAGGCCATTGCGAGCGTCAAGGACCAGCGATCCGGATCCTGAGGCAACAACGAACACATGAGGAGATGCAACATGACTGAATATGACGTGATCAACACCCGGGCCCCCAGACTGGATGCCCCTGACAAGGCTACGGGACGGGCCAAATACGTCGATGACCTGCGCATGCCGGGGATGCTCTTCGGGGCACTCCTCCAGAGTCCGCTTCCCCATGCCAGGATCCTCAACATAGACGTGTCCCAGGCAAGACGCCTTCCGGGCGTCAAGTCGGTGGTAACGGCCGAGGATGCCAGCCCGGTCCGATACGGGGTCAGTCCGGCCCGATACGACGAAAACCTCTTCTGCAAGGAAAAGGTTCGTTACATAGGAGACGAAATCGCTGCAGTGGCTGCCGTGGATCTCGAGACGGCCATGGAGGCGCTCTCCCTGATCAAGGTGGATTATGAGGAACTCCCCGCGGTCTTCACCCCGGAAGAGGCCATGGCCGAAGGGGCTCCCGTGATCCACGACGACTACCCGCGCAATCTCTGCGCCGAGGTGCACCAGGAGTTCGGAGATGTGGAGGCCGCATTCAAGGAATGCGACCTTATCCGGACCGATACCTTTAAAAACAAGCGCCAGGACGGGGCGTTCCTTGAACCCAACGGGTGTCTGGCCAGTTACGATCACCTCGGTTTTTTGACCCTTTATACATCCACACAGGTTCCCCATTACGTACAGCGGACCGTCGCTATGGTCATGGGACTTCCCATCGGCAAGGTGCGGGTGGTGAAACCCTATGTGGGCGGCGGATTCGGGCCCAAGGCCGCTGCAAACCCCATGGAACTGGCGGCCTGCCTCCTCTCCATGAAGACCGGAAAGCCCATCAAGATGAATTACACCCGGGAACAGGTCTTCCTCTATTCCAGGGGTCGGCACCAGTTTACCCACGTCCTCACTACAGGGGTCAAAAAGGACGGGACCCTGATGGCCCTCAAAAATGAATGCTATCTGGAAGGAGGGGCCTATGCCAGCTTCGGCATTGCAACCGTCTATTATGCCGGGTCTCTCCTGGGAGGCCCCTATAAGCTCCCCAACATGAAATATGACGGCTTCCGCGTCTATACCAACAGACCGGCCTGCGGGGCCCAGCGGGGTCACGGGGGGGTGGCGGCCCGGGCGGCCTGGGAGCAGCAACTGGACGTGATTGCCGAAGAACTGGGCATGGATCCCATTGAACTGCGGCTCAAGAACATGATGTCCGCAGGCGATGTCACCTGCAACGATCTCAACATGAGCAGCCTCGGGATGAAAGAATGCATCGAGGCGGTCCGTGACGGTTCGGGCTGGAAAGAGAAACGGGGCAAGATGCCCAAGGGGAAGGGGATCGGCATGGCCTGCGGCTTTTTCGTGTCGGGCGCAGGGTATCCCATCTATCGCTCCGAGACCTATCACTCCACAGTGACCATCAAGCTCAGTGAAGACGGCGGGACCGCCCATGTCTACACTGGGTCTGCAGAGATCGGACAGGGATCGGATACCACCATGGCCATGATCGCGGCAGAGGCCCTGGGCATCCCGTTGAGCGATATCGCCATATCCTCGGGCGACACCGAGTTCGGGGTGGATTTAGGGGCATACTCCAGCCGGCAGACCCTCATGACCGGGCATGCCGCCAAAGAGGCCGCAGAGAGCGTGAAGGCCCAGGTGCTTCAGGTCCTCTCAGAAATCCTCCATGTCCCCGTAGAGGATATGGACGTCAAAAGGGGATTGATTGTCTTCAAGAAGGAAAAGCCCGACTTTGAGCAGATCAGGACCCAGTATGTCAAGGAGCACCGGGGCTGGACAGACCAGCCGAGCGGCGATGAACTGACCTTCAAGGAGGCCGCGCGCATGGCCTATCTGGCCAAAGGGACCATTGTGGGGACCGGCAAGTACAAACCCGGAAAGCTGGGCGGCAAGTTCAAGGGGGCCGCGGTGGGCACCTCGCCGGCCTACGGGTGTTCGGCCCAGGTGGTGCAGCTCAGCGTGGACATGGAGACCGGCAAGGTGATGGTGGACAGGATGACCGACGCACATGACTGCGGCTTTGCCATCAACCGGACCTCTGTGGAGGCCCAGATGGAAGGATCCCTTTCCATGGGCCTGGGCGAGGCCATGTTCGAGGAGGTCAAGTTCGACGACAGAGGGCATGTGCTGAACGCCAACCTGGGCGAGTACAAGATCCCGACGGCCCTGGACATGCCGCCCATCGACGCCATCATTGTGGAGAGCAACGAACCCAACGGACCTTTCGGGGCCAAAGAGGTAGGGGAAGGCGCCATCATGCCCACCATCCCTGCCATCCTGAATGCGGTTTATAACGCAACAGGGGTCCGCATCTGGGAACTTCCTCTGACCCCTGAACGAGTATATATGGCGATCAAAAAGAAGAAGGACGAGCACAAAGAAAAATAGGAGCTCAATGCGGACAGACGCATCATGGAATCCAGGGGATGGTCAGCGTTGTCGCTTTTATTGGAGAAGTCATGAACTCAAGACATGATGCTCAAAACCCAGACAAGGGTCTTGCCGCAGTCTTACGACGGATCGAGCCAATAGCGCTGCCAGCCGGCCCTGGAAAACAGCAGCTATTCGTGGGCGCCTACGGCTGATCGGTTTTCTCAGGCAAGCAACAACAGGAGTTCCTTTTCGATCTCAGGGTATAGGCAATGGTGAGTTTTAGGGCCGTCACGACGATGCGGCATCAGGTGCGGATATCGGCCAGGTCGAGACGGCGCTCGCGCCGGTCCTTGAGCCACTTCTCGCAGACCTGATACCCGCCAATCCGATAAGTTCAGACATCCTCGGGCACAGGTGCGAAATACCGGGTCGCGTTACCGCGATTCATCACATGGTGCATAAAACCCGGGGCATCCCTTGGCGCTGATCTCACCACAAGAGAAGATGCTCATATTCCCAGAAAATAGGCCGCCCTTTTACAAGAGGGCTTCCTACCCCCTCAGATTCCAATGACCGCAAGTGGATACGTGGCTCATATCCCCACCTGACAAAGTGCTGTGTTTGCATTTGGAAGTGACAGGGTTTTGAGGTGCTTTAGAGCGGCATACCATGAAAATATGGGGCATCAGTTTACCTTCGCGATAGATAATATCCCAACCATTCGGCCAGGAAAAATCATTGGGATATGGCCTTCAAGAGGAATGGGTCTGTGTGGGCGGGGGCAGGCAGTTCATAGCAGCGTACTGTTTGGCCCAATCATGAACAAAGAGACGTAGACTATATGAAACGGGCTGTTCCAAGGTGTGATATCCCTGATTAGTTTTATCCATAATCACGCAATACACAATCCCAATCCATCCTCACCAAAAGACCAAACCTCACGTCATCAAAATTTTGGCTTTACTTGCGGCGGGACTATGGATAAAACTAATGCTCTCTAATCAGGTGGCCAACAAATCAACCGCTTTGAGCGGTTCACATATTACAAGCCTCCAGCTTTGCCTGAGGTCGCTGACTGCTTTTCTATCCGCTCGTATAGACAACAGCAATGAGATGACGCTTGTACGTCTTTTCTCCGTGCTGAACCGTCTCCGTGACCTGCTCCCAGTCAATGGTCTCAATTGCTTTCCCAAGAGTGTAAGAGTGCATGATGTCGTCATCCTGCATCTGACCGTAGCCCTGGATCTCTGAGGTAGTGATGTAGTCTCCTGCCTGGATTCTACCGTTGATATCAGTTACCCATACGCGGCCTTCACCTAACGCATTCACCCCCCCGAAACGTTCGCTTTCCTTTGTCTCATACCAGTGATCCCTTGGTAGGGGTCCTTCTGAAACAACGACGCCGAATACAGCCCTATCGTTGGCCTGGGTTGAAAGGGTGACGGTAGGAAGTGTCGAAGAAAGGGATGTTTTGGCGTTTTTATCTTTCCGGACCTGAACATTACCCGTTACCGATACAATGAGTCCCTCTACTGACTCTTCGGGCATGTTCTCTGAAAATTTCACTTCGTGGGCACCTGTAAAGGGGTAGTAATTGATATTTGAGCCGCCTGCATAAAAATCGTAGGCCAATCCTTCGCCGTAAACGCCCATGGTGCCCGGCGCATCGCCCTTTCCGTAAACGCCTGTGCCGAAGGAGTTGGAAGCGTTGCCCCAAACGCCATAGCCGTGGCCGCCGGTTGCATTTCCGCGAACACCATAGCTGTAAGCGCCGGTGGCATCTCCGCGAACGCCCGCGGCGCCGTCGCTGCCGGAAGCAGTGAAATGCCCTCCCATATTGGAAGCGTTGCCCCAAACGCCCACACCGGCGGTGCCGGAGGCATTTCCGTAAACGCCCACGCCGTAAGTACCATTTGCAGCAAAATATCCGCCATAGTTGACTGTATTTGCAGAATTCGAAGCCTCACCGTAGACGCCCACACCGATGGTGCCTAAGGCAGAGAAATATCCCCCGCATGAAAAATAGTAACTGGAATGACTGTTCACACCACTGATAACAGCTCCATAAGGAGAGGGCGAAGTACCTCTAGTAGCAAAGATTCCACTCAGACGAAGTGCAGCGGAGTCATCGGGAGTTGTGACCCCGGTGGGGGTTATTTTCATCTCAGCGTTTGATTGGACTGCAATAGCTAAAAATAATAATAGTATTTCGATAAACATTGATTTCTTCATTTCACGCCCTCCCATCTAAATTGATAAAACGTTGCAATATTCGTCAAAATATCCTGTGGATGGGCTAGGTTACGACCAATGCCTACTGCTCTTTTATGGCATGAGATAATCAAATCCTGGTACAAGGTTAAGGCAGGTACGAGTGTGAAAAGTTTTAGAGAATTTTGAGTCAATGCTCCATAAAATGACCCCCTGCAAAGATGTTATTGGCTTGATAGGATTATTTAGCTTATAGAATAACTTGCCGCCTGAGTCAATATGGATGGCCTTGGCTGGATGGTGAAGAAGAGAGATTAACTACTGACAAATCTTTTGGAAGTCTCAATGATTTCGGGCCAGAGAAAAGTTGACATAGCCTACGCCGGTCAAAAATACAAGGATTTTAGAGTGTTGTCTTTACACATAGCAGATGTTGGGCAGTTTTCCCCATATCGATTCAAGAATTATCGCTAAGATACCGAGCTACGCTTTTCGACGCAACGAAAATCGAAAGACCACAATATGTGGTGTCATTCCTAAATCATTCAGGATTTGGGAAGACGGGATTCTGTGGCTTATGTCACGCTGAAAAAAGCGTGTGATATCAAAGCGATGTCTGAATTTTAGGTAGTCCCGATTCCTTGCTCACTGTGGCAGAATAATCGGGCTAATCAACAAACTGGAGGGTAGGTGCTGACCCCCGTCATTAGCCACCTGAGACCTTT
>ENA-OSEO01003659-OSEO01003659.1-sediment-metagenome-genome-assembly--contig:-NODE-3659-length-17553-cov-3.834230_pt1 | contig 17553 bp, 12 predicted proteins | sample MGYA00237883_ERZ534232 | MGnify/ENA metagenome assembly ERZ534232
GGACATGCCGGCGATCGCCGAGGAAGTGGACGAGGCCGAGGAAGAGGGCGTCAAGTTCCAGTTCCTCGCGGCGCCGCACCGGATCATCGGCGATTCCCAGTACAACGTCACCGCCATCGAGGTGGTCAAGACCGTGCTCGACGAATTCACCGCGTCGGGCCGGCGCAAGCCGGTGCTGACCGACGAGGTGCGGCGGATTTCCTGCGACGCCGTCATCCTCGCCATCGGCGAGCACGTCGACACCGCGTTCACGGACAACGCCGGGCTGACGCTCAACCGCGACGGCAACCGCCGCACCGCCTTTGCGCTGCTGGCCTACCCGGATCTCGACTGGGCGACGCTGGCAAGGATCTGGCCTGAGCTCGCCGCGGTCGATCCGGTGATCGCGGGCCATGTCGAGAGCGGCCAGAGCCCCGTCCTGCTCGCAGCGGGGGACCAGCTCGAGGACGTCGTCGTGGGCGACCTGCTGGACATGACCTGGATGCCGGTCGGTGGTGGGCGTCAGACGGGCGGACTGACCATCGTTGACAAGCAAGGCGCGCTGTTTGACTATGGCGCGATGCAAAAAGTCACCCACCGTCCGCTGGCGGCGACGGACGAGTGGCGCTATGCCCAACTGATCGCTGGCTTCTTCGGGAATCTCTACGTGCTCGATGTGCAGCGCAATCAGTTGTTGAAATACCTGCCCACAGCCGCCGACGGGGGATATAGCAATCCGCCGGTCGATTACCTGAACGCGGATGCAGTAGTAGACTTGAGCGGTGCGGTAGACATGGCGATCGATGGGCACATCTACGTCTTGTACGCCAACGGCACAATAGGCAAGTTCATGAGTGGTGACCCGGTCGCGTTCGAGGTGACCGGTTTGGATGTCCCACTGAACAACCCTTCCGCCCTCTTTGCCAATGCCGATGACGACACTCAATATCTGTATGTAGCTGATCGTGGCAATCAGCGGATTGTGCAGCTGACCAAAGATGGGAGTTTTCAGCGGCAGTTCAAAGTGGATAGCGACAGCAACGCATTCGACGATTTGCGCAGCTTATGGGTTGACGAACTGGAACAAAAGATGTACATTGTCAGTGGTAAGAGCGTGTATATCACCAACCTGTTGGCCGAGTAGTCCGGAGCGGTTCAGTGTAAGTCAGGGCTTCGCTCCTATCTCTCGCAGACGGTTCGGTGAGAATGGTATGTGTCATGGATAAGATCAGGATTGTGTTGGTGGAAGATCACGCTGTAGTGCGCCAGGGCACCAGGCAACTGCTGGAGCGCTACTCCGATATCGAGGTCATCGGCGAGGCAGTCGATGGTGAAGAGGCTGTTGCGCTTACCCGCGACCTCAAACCCGATGTGGTCATCATGGATGTGCGCATGCCACGTATGTCCGGCATCGAGGCGACGCGTCTGATCAAAATGGAGCAGCCGGAAGTGGCGGTTCTCGTGTTGACCGCGCATGACGATGACGAGTATGTGTTTGCTTTGCTGGAGTCGGGCGCGAACGGTTATCTCCTGAAGACCGCGGAAATCGAGGAATTGGTGAAAGCGATCCGCGCTGTGTATGCGGGGCAGCCGGCGCTCGATCCGTTGGTCACCCAAAAGGTGGTCGCGCAATTCGTGAATGGTAAATCGCTGCCCGACGTGATGGCGCAGGTTGGCGACGAAATGGACGGGCTGACCAGCCGTGAGCTCGAGGTGTTGCGCATGGTCGCCAGGGGGCTTACCAACAAAGAAGTCGCTCAGCAGCTCTTCATCAGTGACCGCACGGTACAGGCGCACCTGAGCAGCATTTTCTCCAAGCTACAGGTCGCGTCCCGGACAGAGGCCGTGATGTACGCGGTACGCCACGGCTGGATTACTGTTGACCATAAGGGATAGCGGGCATACTGCCATGTCGGGTTTGACTTCGTGGCTCGCCAGGGTCATCGAAAAACGGCGGGAGCTGCACAGCCAGGCATTCATCTGGATTGTCGCGCCGCTCATGGTCATGCTGGTGTTGATATTCCTCATCAACATGTATGCTTACCAGCAGGTCATCGAATCCCTGGTGAAGGCCCGGAATCAGGAATTGGCCAGGATGACGACGGCTGGCCTTTCGCAGACAGTACAGGCCTACTCCGACATTCTCGAAGCGCTGGCAAGCAGCGACGAGATCCGCAGCGGTGACCCACAGCGCCAGCGCGAAGCTCTGCTTCTGGCCAATAGAGTGGCCGAGCTGTTTGACGGTGGGGTTTTCGTTCTCAATAGCCAGGGTGTGATTACCGCCAGCGACCAGACGCATCAAGACATGATTGGCCGCAACCTGGCAATTGCCTCCTATTTCCAGAATACCCGTGCACTCAGACAATCCACGTTCTCGGACATCGTGTTGGATCCAGCGAGCAATGCTCAGGTAATCGTGCTCGCGGCACCGATCGTGGGCCGTGAGGGCGATTTCCAGGGCATCGTGATGGGTGCTTTCAGACTGCTTTCGCAGAAGCTCGGGCGTGAGCTGCAGGAGCTGAAACTGGGTGAGAAAGGTTTGGCGTACATCGTCGACCGCAACGGGCGTATTATCTTCCACACCGACTACAACGCAATAGGACAGAACTTCAACGATCAAAAAGCGGTCGATCGCCTGCGCCACGGCGAGCCCGGCGGCGCCTTCCTGCAACCCGAACCCGGACAGCAATCGCCGGATGTAGTCGGTTTCTCGCGCGTGCAGGTGACCGGGTGGGGGATGGTGATTCACGAACCCTGGTCGGATGTGATCGCGCCCATCGTGCCCTACGTCCGTTTCACGTTGATCGTGCTGTTCTTGAGCTTCGTTTTGACCACAGCAATGATCCTGATCAGTATCCGGCGGATCACCGAGCCAATTGCGGCGTTGGTCAGGTCGACTACCCGCGTCGCACGCGGCGATTTTTCCAGCCGCGTGCAGGAGAGCAGCATCAAAGAGATCGGTGAGCTCGGACGGTCGTTCAATTTCATGATGGACCAGATCTCACGTTACCGCGCCGGCATGCGCCGGTACGTCGCCGCGATCACGCACAGCCAGGAAGACGAGCGCAAGCGCATCTCGCGCGACTTGCACGACGATACGGTCCAGGCATTGGTAGCGGTCGGTTTGCAGATCGACCTCTGCCGGGCCAAGCTGGCGGATAACGAGGACATCACCGAGGAGCTGAAACAAGTCCGTCACATGGTCACGGAAACAGTGAAGGATGTCCGGCAATTCAGCCGTGACCTGCGCCCCCTGGCCCTCGAGGACCTGGGCCTCGTGGCTGCCCTGCAATATCTCGTGAACGAGTTGTCCGAGAAGGCCGAGCAGGTGGAGACGGTTCTGGAAGTCAGCGGCGATGCCGGTGACCTGCCGTCCGAGCTCGAAGTAGCGATCTATCGGATTGTGCAGGAGACCTTGCAGAATGTGCGCAAGCATGCCGAGGCGACCCGCGTCGTGGTGTCCATCGTGTTTCTACAACACACGGTCGAAATCCGGGTGCAGGATAACGGGCGGGGTTTCGCCGTGCCGGATACGCTTTCCGAATTCACGCGTGATGGCAGTTTTGGTGTGATGGGTATCGAAGAGCGGGTCAGGCTGTTCGAGGGTGATTTCAATGTCGTTTCTCAGTCCGGACAGGGTACGCGGGTTTCAGTCATCTTGCCCAGAACGTTTGCCACAGACTGGAATTTTCCCGAAGAGTGATGGGTTCCCCATCTCCGCCCGTGACACAGGCTCCCCTCTCTTCAAAACCCGATTGTCACGGAAGCTCGTCCACGTTCCCTACCGGTCTGGGAACGGGCGTAAACACTTCTACACTTGTGCTGGCACGATGGGCCATAAGGTTACAAGGGGCAATGGCGTCCTGACATTGAATGTGGTGGCGACCGGGAGTCTTGGCGCTGGTCGTTGTTCGGTCTGAACATCTCGCGAAAGTCAACCAGCTGTGCGGGTGCCGCGAGCCGGATGACCGGACCATGCACGTATGCTGGAGTGTGCACCATTGCCCTGTCGTTGCCGGTTATGCAATGGGGTTCGGTTGTACGGTCACGCTCGGGGAAATCCCGATGTCATCGGAGGTATCGCATCGAGTGCGCACGAGGAGGTGAGTCATGCGCGTAATCATTGCAGGGGGGACGGGTCTGATCGGACGATTCCTGACGGACAGTTTGGCCGCAGATGGGCATGAGGTGGTCATCCTGAGCCGCGGTCCGGCGCGAGTGCGTGCTTTGCCCGCCGGAGTGTTGGTGGAACACTGGAATGGGCGGACTGTAGAGGGCTGGGCCCATTGGGTCAATAGTGCCGGTGCGGTCGTGAACCTGGCGGGTACGAACCTGGCATCCGGACGCTGGACAGCCGCGCGCAAGCAGCTCATCCGCGACAGCCGCTTGCATGCGGGACGAGCGCTCGTCCAGGCTATCGAAGGCGCTGTGCACAAACCGCGCGTGCTCATCCAGTCTTCGGGCGTAGGCTACTACGGTTTCCATGGTGAGGAGCTCGTGCAGGAGGAAGACCCTGCCGGCACTGACTATCTGGCGCGCTTTGCGGTGGATTGGGAAGCGAGCACTGCAGCGGCTGAGGCTCTGGGAGTCCGGCGTGTGGTAATCCGCAGCGGGGCTGTTTTGACCACGCAAGGGGGAGCGCTGCCGAAGATGATGCTTCCGTTCAAATTCTTCGCCGGCGGGCCGGTAGGAAGTGGGAAGCAAGGGTTCTCGTGGATCCACGTGGGCGACGAGATCGGCGCGATCAGGTTCCTGATCGATAGTGATTCGGCCCATGGGCCATTCAACCTGGTTTCTCCGCAGCCGACAACCAACGCCGAATTCGGCAGGGTGCTGGCCAGGGTAATGAAGAGACCATTCTTCATGCCTGTCCCGGCATTTATGCTGCGTCTGGTGTTGGGCGAGCTGTCCAGCGTCCTGCTGGAGGGCCAGCGTGCCGTTCCAAAACGGCTGGGCGAGCTGGGGTTTACGTTCCGTTTTCCTGATGCGGAGTCGGCCTTGACGGACCTGTTGAGCCGCGATAGAGAGGACTGAGCCGGGCGGTGGCTCCGCTGGCCTCGAATCCGCTGCCGAACTGCGCGCGCTGAAGCGACAGAGACACTTGCCCCATCAGTCGAGCTGGCGCACAACTCGCCACGCCCGTCGACTCAGGTGTGCGGTGGGTCGGGTGCAACATCACCGGTTACGGCGGTGGCGATCCACAGCCGCTCGACGTTGGGTTGTGCCCTGGCTGCGGGCCGCCGCTCTGAAGTGGGTTTACGCGCCGCGCGAACGCGCGAAGAAAGTCCGGTCCTCGCGGAACACGACCCAGGCGAGCGCGGCCCACAACACGAGCGTGGCGTAGGTCGCCAGTGATAGCAGCAAGACGTGCTTCAGGAAGACGATCCACAGGACACCATATAGATCGATCGCCAGCAGGCAGCCGACGGCTACCCACACGAGCGCGCGCCGTCGCGGATGGTTTGCGTTGTTCCACAACAATGTGAAGAGCGGGATCAGCAGTAACATCAGGTAGTGGTACCAGCAGATGGATGGAAACAGCAACGTGGCGATGATGACCAACGAAGTTTCTTCCATGAGCAGTCTGCCGACCGGCCTGCCAGGCCAGCATAGCAGAAAGGTCACCCCAAGCAGGATGAGGCCGAGTCCTCGCCCGAGTGCCCATGCCAACGGTGGGTTGTCGGCCCACGATGTGCCCCACGAATACGAAGTGAGGATGCGGCTGAAGAACCCCAACAGCGCTTGGTTTTGTGGCTTGACCTCGAATTGATGCGGATCGGCTTTCAGTGCCATGTGCTGTCCGTAGCTCCACATGGCATCCCAGCCAACGAATGGGATGCAGAGCAGTGCGAGGATGGCTATACCGGCGATGGCCCCGATGACGACACGCCACTGTCTGCGCCACAGGAAATAGACGACGAGTGTGAGCGGCATCAATTTGAGCATGATACCCAGCGAAAGGGCCAGACCGGCCTCGATGGGGCGGTTACGCTGGCTGGCCCACAGTGCCAGTGCGATGGAAAGCAGAACCAGGGCGTTGACCTGGCCCGAATACAGGGTGGAGAGCACCGGGACGAACAGGACCGCGATCAGCCACATCCACGGCAACCGTTTGCGCCCGCCGGGCAAGATCTCGGCCAGTACGGCGACTGCTCCTATGACTGCGATGGTGTTGGCGATGGTCCAGACGAAGCCCGCTACGCGTGGCGGGAGTGCAAGCAGTGGCATGATGAGGACGGCCAGCAGCGGGGGATAGCGATAGGGGGGCGCAAACGCCGGGACGTTGAGCGCGTCGGCGAGGGGCTGCCAGTGTTCGAAATGATGCATGCTATATACGTCCATCCTGCTGCGGAAGGCGCTGGCAGCCAGGTAGTACAGGTAGAAGTCTTCCAGGTTGTTGGTCAGTACCTGGTAGATGCCTCTGGCCATCAGCAGCAAAACAACGACGGCAATGAACAGCAGTACGATCAATAGTGGCTTCTGCAGTTTCTGGGGGACTTCGAGCCGGCTATCGAACATGTCCTGGCTTTCTCCGAGTGGCTTCTCGTCCGGTCAGGCGGGCGTGCTGGCGGTGGCGGCGCTCAAGTATAGCGTTTCACCTCGAAACGGTACAATTGCTTGGGTTCATCGGGGTTGATTCCCGCTTTGCGGCACGCGATCTCGATCTGATACTCGACGGTATCGACCCCTTCCAGATCCGGCAACAGCAGGCCCCTTCTCCAGCCGCTTTCGACAATGACGCCGTATCGTTTGGGATCCAATTGATCCGGACCGGCAATCGGTTCGGGTTCCGTCAATACATCGACTTTGTAATCGAGGCCTTCCAGTTCTTTCGCTTTCACGGGGGAAAAACGCGGGTCCCGCGTTGCGGCACTGATCGCATTCTGAATCACCTCTTCGGCGATGCTGGGCTGGGTCGGTGCTATCGTGCCGATGCACCCGCGGAGGTTACCGCTGCGGTCGTGGAGTGATACGAAAGTCCCGGCCTGGCCCTGCATTTCAGGTGATGGGCCGGCAGGCGACTCGATCGTCTTCCCACTTCGGATGTACGTCTCGACCGATTGTTTTGCAAGCTGAACCAGCGGGTGCATCTTGTCCTCCTCATCTGATATGCCTGACTTGCCATAAACTCTTCAACGGCAGGACATTTCGACCGTGTCCACGCGATTGTCCAAAGACCATTTTAGCATGTTCCAATGTGGAATGCAATGTGTTTTGTCTCCCTGTTCCGCCAAGTCCGCAAGCGCATCACGGTACTCCCTTGCCCTGCATTGGCCCGTTTGAGCGCGCAAATCAACTTGTCGTAGCGGGTCTAAGATGTTACAATGATTCGGACATCACTCATTTTGCGGAGGCTGGGTTTGCAGACAGGCAAGACGTGGATACAGTGGTTCGAAAGACATGGCGTCTGGATGCTTCTGGTTGTTGTGGTGGTAATGAGCGCTGTTCTCCGGCTGTACGATGTGGAATGGGACAGCGGGATTATGGCACATCCTGATGAGCGATCCACGGTTGCTTTCTATGCGCCGACCATTGCGTGGCCTGGCAGCCTCTCCGAAGCGCTCGATCCCCATCGCTCGCCTCTCAACCCCTTTTGGGACACCTACGGGCAACATCGTCGTAGCTATACGTATGGGCATTTCCCCCTGTACCTGCTGGTACTCGTCGGCAGTCTGCTGCGCGCGCTTGCGCCGCTTGCCCAGCATCTGCCCGCGCCCGCGCCGCTCGTGAATTTTCTGTTGAGCGCCGATTCCGCCTCCGGGTTCCTGGTGATCGGGCGTGCACTGACCGCCCTGTTCGACATCGGCTCGGTCTACCTGGTCTTTCTGATCGGGCGGCGGCTCTACGGGCGTTGGGCGGGTCTACTCGCCGCAGTGCTCACAGCGTTTACGGTCATCCAGATCCAGTTAGCACACTTTTTCGCCGTCGATCCCATCTCGACGACGTTCGTCCTGCTCACAATATATGGGGCCATCCGGATGGCAGAGGAGGACTCGACCGGCGCAGCGATTCTCACCGGTGTCGCAGCCGGACTGGCGGTCGCGTCCAAGTTCAGCGCGCTGCCGATCATGATGGCTCCGGCGGTGGCCTCACTCGCCATCGTCCTCTCGCGAAAACGTGAGGGCAGGAGCATCCATGATAGCTTGTTGCGGCTGTGTTTGTGTTGCCTGACGGCCTTCCTGACGTTTGTGGTGACCAGTCCCTATGTCCTGTTGGATTTCGGCGCATTCTTCATCGCAGTGGTCAAAGAGCAGGGCGCGATGGTGCGCGGTGTGGCCGATATGCCGTTCACCCGGCAATATCGTGGAACGCTTCCATACGTCTATTTCATCGAACAGCAGCTCCGCTGGGGAATGGGCTGGCTGTTGGGTATTGTCAGTTTTGCTGGCCTGGGTTGGGTCATCATCCGCGCGTTCACGAGACGTATCCGTATTGGCGAGCTGATCGTACTGGCCTGGCTTATCCCCTACTTCGGCTTCACCGGCTTATTCCTCGCCAAATTCATGCGTTATATGTCTTCGGTTGTGCCGCTGGTGATCGTTTTTGGCGCCGGGATGCTGGTGGCGCTGTGGAGATGGGGAGCGCAGAAAGGCCGGCGTGGTATCGTGGCACGCTGGGCTGCCGTTCTGCTCATCGTGCTGACGTTGGTGACCACGGTATTCTGGTCGTTGGCATTCGTGAATGGCGTATATGGCGCAGAACATCCGTGGGTACAGGCTTCGCGTTGGATCTATGCGCATATCCCGGATGGCTCGGCGCTCGGTCTGGAACACTGGGATGACAATTTGCCCTTTGGCCTGCCCGAGCCGGGCGCCAATATGGGAACACATGGGTATCGTGTCGTCGAGTTCCCACTCTACGAGGAAGACACGGCGGCGAAATACGAGCTGCTGAAGGAACGGGTGCGCCAATCCGACTACATCATTCTGGCGAGCAATCGGCTGTACCGGACAATTCCGCGTCTGCCCGAACGTTACCCGCTGAGTACGAAATACTACGAAGCGTTGTTCTCCGGCGCACTCGGCTTTGAGCGGGTCAAGGAGTTTACGGCCTATCCATCCCTGGGGCCGTTGGTCATCAATGACGATGCCGCAGACGAGAGTTTCACCGTCTATGACCACCCCAAGCCGATCATTTTCCGGAAGGTTCGCGATCTGAGCGATACGGAATGGGAACAGTTGTTCGCCAATTCCTGGGAACATGCGCTCCCAGGCTACGTGGGACAGAAGACCGTGTTAGCGCGCTTGTGGGGTGAGTCGCCACTGCCGGTGCTGGTCCAGGTGAGCGAATCTCCTGCCAACAGCGAGGATACGGAAAGCAAGTCGTTGCTGCTTTCCCAACCTGTGGATACGCTACCGGTGGTCGATGATTTTCGCTGGAACGAGATCGGGAATCGCTCCCCTGTGTTTGCCGTGTTCTTCTGGTGGTTCGTCGTGCAGGCTGTCGGACTCGTGGGTTGGCCGTTGACGTTCGTTGTTTTCCGGAACCTGGCGGATCGAGGACATATCCTGGCGAAAAGCCTGACCCTGCTCCTGGCCGCCTATCTGGTCTGGCTGCCGTCCAGTTTCCGCCTGGCACAGAACCGCCTGCTGTTTATCCTGGTGGTGTTGGGCCTGATCGCCGTCCTGTCTGTGGTGTTGCTGTGGCAACGGCGCGCCGAAGTGCGGTTGTTCCTGAAGTCGCACTGGAAGCTCATCTTGCTCAATGAAGTGGTGTTTGTCGTTGCCTATCTGCTGTTCGTGGGGATTCGTGTATTGAACCCTGACCTCTGGCAACCCTGGTTGGGCGGCGAAAAATTCATGGACTTCGCTTTCCTGAATGCCACTCTGAAGAGCGCCTATTTCCCGCCCTACGATCCTTATTTTGCCGGTGGCTATCTGAACTACTATTATTATGGGCAATATGTGGTGGGCCTCCTCTTCAAGTTGGCTGGGGTCGTTCCTACAGTGGCGTTCAATCTCGTTATCCCCATGCTGTTTGCATTGACCGTCGGTAACAGCTTTTGCCTGGGGTACAATCTGACTGCGAACGGGAAGTGGCACAACATGACAGCACTCGCAACGGGTTTTACCGCCAGTGCGTTCGTAGCCATCCTCGGCAATGTGGAAGGCTTCTTGCAGCTCTGGCGGCAGTTCGGGACGATCAGCGGCTCCTCGTTCCACAGCACCATTCCGGGACTGGAAGGATTGGTGCGAGGGGTGCTTGGCGTCGTCACCGTGCTGCAGGGAAGATCACTCCCATCATACGACTACTGGGGGCCGACACGGGTCATCCCGTACACGATCAATGAGTTTCCCTTCTTCAGTTTTCTGTTCGCGGATTTACACCCGCACATGATCAATATTCCTTTCGTGTTGCTGTTCGTCGCGCTGCTGCTCAACATCGTGCGTGGAATGGATTCCCATATCCTTCGTCCGCACGCTCGCCAGCCGGACCTGCAAGGGGATACCGCTTCCCCCGTTGCGGTCACGGAGCAGCCCCGTGAGGTGCGCGATCTCGCTGGCGCCGCCGCAGGCGGTTGTGACGAGATGCTGTCCCAGCCGGGGCCGCCGTTCGTACCGGACGCGACCCAAGTCCGCCGGCCTGCAGATCACGCTGGTGGACAGCTGAGTCCACGACGCGGCAAGACGTTATGGGTGTGGGTGATGCTTCCGTTGGTCCTCGGAGCGATGTCGGCTATCAATACCTGGGATTTTCCGACGTTCTGGGGATTGGCGGTATTGCTGGTGTTCTTCATGGGCTATTGGCGCCGGGGACGCTTCAATTGGCTGGGCACGCTGCTGTTCGGCATCGCGTTGGGCGGTGTCAGCTTGCTGCTGTACTGGCCCTTTTTCGCCCACTACCAGGCCATCTCGGTGGGAATAGGTCTGGTCGATCTCCGGACCGATCCGGACAAGTTTCTCGCGATCTGGGCACTGTTCTTGTTTGTGGTCGGGTCGTTCCTGTTTGCCATGTTGGTTTCCACGAAAACGCGGTCAGGTGTGGTTCGGCTGGCGAGCCTTTTCTTGCGGCGCTGGTCCATGTGCCCACACTGCGCCATGCTCTACCGCACGTTCGTGCACAGCCCTACAGCCGGCTACCGGCTCACCGTCTTTGGCGTGGTGATGATTCTGATCGTCGCAATGGGACTGAGCGCGTTCGGTTATGGGGTCGTCGCGCTGCTGCTATTCCTGAGCGTTCCGGCGGCCCTGCTCCTGACGCGTCGTCAGGCAGAGACAAACCAGCAGTTCGCGGTCGTGCTGGCGCTGATGGGTTTGCTCGTGCTGATTGGTTGTGAGATCTTCTACATGAAGGATTTTCTCGGCGACGGCGATTGGAAGCGGATGAATACCCTGTTTAAGTTCTACATTCAGGTGTGGCTTCTGCTGGCGATCGCAAGCGCTGCCTTTCTGCCGTGGCTGATGGCGATGCTGGACAAGTGGCGCAGTCCGGCGCTGCGCATCGCGTGGAACGTGGCTTTCGTGGCGCTCCTGGCCGCGACGCTGGTCTATCCGGTTCTGGGCACCGGTATCCGCGTCAATGACCGTTTCCCGGGTGCGCGTCCGCCGATCGGTACGCTGGACGGAATGGCGTTCATGTCGGTCGGTTCCTACACCTGGCCAAGCGAGAACAATCGGATCGAGCTGCGCTATGACTACGATGCAATTCGTTGGTTGCTCGCGAATGTAAGCGGGACGCCGGTCATTGCAGAAGCCAACTTACCCTATTATCGGGAAGGCGGGCTGCGTGTATCCTCGATGACCGGTCTACCTACATTGCTGGGCATGCACCAGAGCGAACAACGCTACGGCTGGCAGGTCGGTGAGCGGGATGGTCTGACTCGCGAGTTCTTCAACACGACCGACCTCGACCGCACGCGCGAGCTGCTGGCCGAGATGCACATTGCTTACATCTACGTTGGGAAATTGGAACGAACGGTTTACGATCAACTTGGCCTCCGGAAATTCGACGAAATGGCCGAAAACGGGGAGGTGAGATTGGTCTTCGAGAATCCTGAGGTCAAGATCTACCGCGTGGTCTGATTCGTTTGGGCTACAACACCAAATTCAACTGAAAGGAGTGCAACATGTCCGAAGAGAAGACGTCTACGAGAGGAAGCGCCTCTGATACGGGTAAGGCTGACACCTGGCGCGAAGTGGGTGAGAACTTCAAGTCACTTGGTGAGAGCCTGGCAGCGGCATTCAAGGACACCTTGGGTAACGAGGAAGTCAAGCAGAAGCTGCGCGCGAGCATGGATTCCCTGGCTGCCGGGATCAACGATGCGGTCAAAGAAGCGGCGGATTCAGAGCACGCGCAACAAGTCCGTGGCGAAGTCGAGAAGGCGGCAAAGTCTGCCCACGAGGCTGGCAAGCAGACATATCAGGACATCAGGCCGCACATCGTTTCGTCTTTGCGCCAGTTGAGCGTGGAATTGCACCGCATGATCGATCGGCTGGAACGCGAGGAAGAAGAGGGTACTTCCGACAGGATGGATGTGACTTGAGAGCCGCGAATACGGGGTGACGTCCGTTGACCTGGGCGAGGTATCGGAACTACGTACTGAACGCGTGGGAACGTGCAGCGCGCAAAACCATACTGCGAAGCCGTCCCTACCGCCTCTACATCGATCCGATCAACATCTGTGAGCTGCGTTGTCCATTGTGCCCTACGGGACAGCGCATCATGCCGTCTCAGGGAAAGATGTCTCTGCCGGACTTTCGCCGCATCTTCGATTTGTTCAGCGACTGTGCCGCGTGGGTGGGGCTGTACAATTGGGGAGAACCCCTGCTTCATCCCGAGCTCTTCGCGATGATTGGGTATGTGGCGGGCTCCCACGTGCGGTCCATCGTCAGTACGCATTTCAGTTTACCTTTTTCCGTTCAAGATGCGCGGGAGATGGTGCGTTCCGGCTTATCCCGGTTGATTGTTTCAGTGGATGGCGCAACCGCCGAGACGTACGCGGTATACCGTATCGGCGGCGATTTCTCGCTGGTGACGGAGAACCTGCGTGTTTTGGCGGACACCAAACGGGATCTCGGGAGCGTCACCCCCGAGATCGTCGTCCAGTTCATTCCCTTTCGTCACAACGAGCACGAGAGCGCCGCGCTGCAGGCGTTGGTACGGAGATGGGGCGCCCATCTGTCGGTTGTGCCGGCCACGTGTGACATGGGCAGCGTGATCGACATGGCGCCGCAGGAGGCCGTGCGTCGTTGTGGCGCATGGCTGCCCACAGGGCCTACTCATCGCAGGTACGACACGGCAGGCCAGTGGACACACCCGGTGGCTGTGTGTGAATCGTTGTGGAACACCGTTGTGTTGCGTTGGGATGGCGAAGTGTACCCGTGTTGCCTGCCGTACAAGGACGAGCACAGCCTGGGCAACATTCATGCTGTGCCCTTCGATTCGATCTGGAACGGGGCACAGATGCAGCATGCCCGCGCGCTGTTCGTGCACGATGCCACCGTGAACGTTGCGTCGCCCGCCGCGTGTGATCTGTGTTACGCCAACCAGGGTTGGAACGTGCAGGACCTGCCTCCTGCCGGTTTGTATGGCATCTGGAGTGCGTGCAGAAATGCGTTGGCTCGCCGCATGTCGTTGTGGAGCGAGGGCCTGCGGCGGTGACTCGATTGACTGGCGAGCGCTACGCTTTCTACGTTCCACTCGAGGTACCCGAAATTTGCAGAAAAGCCCAAACTGAGGTACAATGATTTTCTGAGATACGCAAATTTTTGTCATAATCGGGAGGATCTGTTTATATGCCGAAGCGAACCTGGCAACCCAAGAAACGTCGACGTATGCGAGTGCATGGCTTCCGGGCTCGAATGAGTACCAAGGATGGTCGGAGAGTACTTGCTGCTCGGCGCAGACGGGGTCGGCAACGGTTAACAGTCTAAGCCGGGGCCTGTGATTGGCCCCTGCTTTTTGTCCGCAGCCATTCATTTCATCATATATGGAGAAGGGATTCCGTTTACGTGCACGTGCCGATTTTCAGAAAGTGCGCAGCGAAGGCCGTTCGTGGGTTCACCCACTGATGGTCCTTTGTGTGTTTCCAAACACGTTGGGGTATAACCGGTTCGGATTTTCGGTAAGCCGTCGAATTGGAAACGCAGTCACACGGAATCGCGTCAAACGGCGTATGCGGGAGACAGTCAGGTTACTCCAGGGTGATCTTTGTCGGAGTTGGGATGTTGTACTCATCGCTCGCTCTCCGATAGCTGATGTGAACTTCGATTCGATCAGGCAGGCTACCGAAGCGCTTTTTCGGCGGGCCTGTCTCTTGAAATCGCACGACTGTTCAGCGCGTCTTGATGATTGATCGGATACTTGGGGCCGTAACTCATTTGCGTCAGTGTAGGTTTAGAAATGAAGTATGTGTTGATGGGGCTTATTCGTTTGTACCAGCTCACCCTCTCTCGTGTTTTGCCCCCTTCTTGCCGTTTCACACCGACATGTTCGGTCTATGGTTATCAGGCTATAGAAAAACATGGCGCAGTCAAAGGGAGCTGGCTGGCGATCAGACGGATAGCCCGGTGCAATCCTTTCAATCCGGGCGGTTACGATCCTGTGCCCTGATCCAACTCGTATATTGAATACACAAAATGGAGGTTCACGTTTTGATAAAGAGCCTGTTGAAACTGGTGCTGTTGTCCTTGATGCTTGTTGCCATCCTGTCTCTGGCGGGATGTGAGGGGCAACCGACGGAAAGTTGGCCGGGGCTGGGAATGGATGGCGACACGCTGTACGTGTCATTGGGGGCCAAGGTGCATGCGCTCGACCGGGAGACTGGTGCACAGAGTTGGGCTTTCCCCGCTGATGAATCGCAGACAGGGCAGATGTTTCATGCGCCTGCTGTCCAGAGCCCGGCAGGACAAGTCTTTGTGGGTTCATTCAAGGACCGGCTGTTTGCCTTCGAAGCGCCGGGGAGGGACCTGTGGTCCTTTCCGACAAAAGGTGCCATCGTGGGCGGCGCGACTGTGATGAATGATGTTGTTTATGTGGGATGCAACGATAGAAATGTGTATGCTCTGTCCGCTGCGGATGGGACTCTGCAGTGGGCATTCGGAACGGAGAGCTGGAACTGGGCATCTCCGGTCTACGAAGATGGTGACGTGTACGTCGCTTCGATGGATCATCGAGTCTATCGGCTCGATGCCACGGATGGCACGGAGAAGTGGCGTTTCGAGGCCGAAGGTGCGGTCGCCGATTCGCCCGTGCTCGCTGATGGGAAAGTGATCTTTGGCGATTTCGACCGTCAAGTACACGCGCTCGATGCAGCGTCCGGCGCAGAAATCTGGAGTGTCGCGACGGATCAATGGGTGTGGGGATCGCCCGCCTATGATGATGGCCTGGTGTTCGTCGCGGATCTCTCCGGAAAGGTCTATGCTCTGAATCCAGCTACTGGCGATAAATTGTGGGAATTCAAGGCCGGAGGCCCCGTAAGAGCCGGACTCATCGCCAGAAACGGTGTCGTATATGCCCTGAGCCAAAACGGCGTGGGTTATGCTCTGGATGCCAAACAGGGGACAGAGATACGACGCTTCTCGCCGGGTGATCCGCAACTTGCTGGCCGGTTTCTGTCTGATCCTGTTCTGGCGGATGATGTGCTCTACGTCGTTTCTGAGAAGGGGTTCGTTTACGCCTTCCTCACGACAGACGGTACGACAAAGTGGGTATTCAACCCCACTAGTGATTAGGAGGTTGTTTCTTGGGAATTTCTGAACTCTGGACTTCTTTTTTCCTTCAACCGATGCTCAACTCGCTGTTGTGGCTCTATTCTGTGTTGGGGCACAATTTCGCGTTGAGTATTACGGTATTTACCATCATCGTCAGGCTGGTCACGTTACCTTTGACTATCCCACAGATGACCTCCTCAAAGAAGATGCAGGTCCTGCAGCCGAAACTAAAAGAACTCAAGAAAAAACATGGTGACGATAAAGAAGCAATGACCCGGGCGCAGATGGACTTGTACAAAGAGGCAGGGGTTAACCCAATGGGGGGATGTCTGCCTATGCTCGTGCAGTTCCCAATCTGGATCGGTCTGTACCAGTCCATTTATCAGGCGATGGCCGTGAACCCAATCCAGGTTCTCGATCTGTCTCAGAACATCTACCTGAATTTCCCGAACCTTTCGCAGATGATCCCGCTCAATGATCAATTCCTGTGGCTGAATTTGGGGCGTCCCGATCCCTATTACATTCTGCCCGTGTTGGTCGCTGCCTCGATGTTCTTCCAGCAGAAGTTGATGACCATGCCGTCCGCCGATCCTTCTTCGGAATCGATGACGAAGTCCATGACGTACACGATGCCGCTGATGTTCGGCTTTTTTAGCCTGAATTTTTCCTCGGGCCTTTCTATCTACTTCATCATGTCCAGTTTGGTGGGTATCGTAATTCAACTGGGCATCAACAAGGTTATGGGGATGGATTCCAGCAATCCGCCTGCCAACGAAAAGTCGAAGTCCAAAGATACCAAACGTCCTGTGGGCGAGCAGCCGGTCAAGGTGGATGTTCCATCAGTCGCTGTTATCGAAAGCGAGAATGCAACGCCTGCGCAGGACTACGGATCGAACGCTCCGCAGTCCGTACCGGCTGGCAGCAATACGCGGGAGAAAGGGAAGAGAAGACGTGCGAGAAAGAAGAAGCGCTGAATTCAACGGGAAGAATGTCGAAGAGGCTATTTCCAGAGGGCTCTCCGAGTTGAATCTGGAACGGGATGATGTGGAAGTTCACATCATCACCCCTGGCAATCGCGGCGTGCTGGGAATCGGTGCAGAGGACGCGCGCGTAGCTCTCAGCTATTTTACAGAAGTGCAGGAACCTGCTGTGTCGAAGCGACGCGAGGAAGCCACGGCGCAGGCAGAACCGGTGGCTGCGTTTGCAGCTGATGAAGCGCTGCGCGCAGTTGCGGAGATGGGCGATGAGGAGCAGGCCGCTGAAGAATTTGCTGCTCCGGCGGACTACGTGGTTTCGGATGCCGAGCGCCTGGCAATCGAGATTGTCGGCCATCTGCTTGGCGACATGGGTATCAAGGCAGAGGTGGTAGCGCTACCGCCACAAGGGCTTATGGCCGAGCAATCCGGAGATGGCCCATCGATCCTGCTGGACATCCGCGGCGAAGACCTGGGCATTCTTATCGGGCGGCGTGGTGAGTCTTTGATGGCGCTGCAGTACATCACGCGCTTGATCGTGAGCCACAAGCTGAAAACGTGGCTCAATATCATCCTGGATGTCGAGCAATACCGCGTCCGGCGCGAACGGAGCTTGAGGCAATTGGCGTTGCGTATGGCGGACCGTGTCGCCGCGACTCACCAACCAGTACCGCTGGAAGCCATGACCCCCTACGAACGTCGAGTGATCCATTTGACCCTTCACGATCATGCACACGTGACAACCAAAAGCATCGGTGAGGGGGAGAATCGTAAGGTGGTCATCATCCCTGTCGATAGCTCGAAACGTGCGTGAGCAGGCAATTTCCACCGCGGTGAGTGATCTGGGAAATATCCGCAGGCAGGGACCCTGATCCATATTGATCTGCCAACGTCGCACCCATGTTATGAGTCCGGAGTCAAGTTTGGATTGCCCTGACTATCTAATT
>ENA-OSEO01003662-OSEO01003662.1-sediment-metagenome-genome-assembly--contig:-NODE-3662-length-17541-cov-5.995763_pt1 | contig 17541 bp, 15 predicted proteins | sample MGYA00237883_ERZ534232 | MGnify/ENA metagenome assembly ERZ534232
GCCACCAGCTTCAGTCCATCGCTGGCTTCCTGCCCACCGGCAACCTGGGCCATGGTGACGGATTTGCGGGCCTTGAGATCCCGGGTTCGGATGTGGGCCTCGATGGCCTTCAGTCTCTCCCGCCTGAATTTGAGGGGCCGGGGAAAGGGCCTTGGGGTCGCAGGTTCCGACGCAATGTGCCGGTTGATTTCATCCAGGGTGGTCAGGACCTTGTCCGATCCGTCCGGCAGAAAGTACCATCGCAATTCCCCCAATTCCTGGGTTTTCGACTGTGCCCCGCCTGGAGGGAAGCGGTAACAGGCAAAGACACCCGGCATGCCACCCGTGGCGGGTCGGGCCGAAAAGACGCGCCAAGGGACGTCCTGAAGAAAGCGCTCCAGGTCCGGGTCATCCTGCAGGGCCTTGTTGAGCAGGAGGCGGAGCTGCTCTTCGGTGGTGGCCTGACCCTCGTAGGCGGCATTGAAATCCTTCAAAGTCTTGAAGTGGTCATCCGGCGTCAGAAGTTTTTCCCCTTCCAGGCCTGTGGTCTCGGAAATGCGCAAGACCTTGTGAGAGACCCGATGATAGAGACTGAGCAGGTCATTGAGTTCTGCCGGGGGAAGAAAGTTCCAGAACCACATCCTCCCCCGAAGACCCTTTTCTTCGGGTTTGTTTTCCAGGATGCGGCGCTCCGTGTGCGGGTTCATGCGGCGGTCCACCCGGCCGATGCGCTGCATGAGCCGGACCGGGTTCCAGTGAAGATCGTAGTTGATCATGAGAAAGGCATCCTGGAGGTTGAGCCCCTCGGCCAGGATATCCGTTGAAATGAGGACGCGGATGGGGCCGGCCAGGGCCTTTTGAAGGATCGCCTCATCCTGGTAGTTGTAAAAAGGGGCAAAGCGTCGAATGATATCCAGCCGATCCACCTTGGATGTGCTGTCGATCTCAAAGAGATGCCGAATATTGGCGGCCTTTAGGGTGTCAAACAGATATCGGGCCGTGTCCCGAAACTCGGAAAACACCACCACCTTGTGCTGGCTGAGCAGGGGATCCTTTTGGAGCATCCTTAGAAGCGCCTGGACCTTGGTGTCCTGTGCCGCGGACAGTCCACGGAGACGGCTGAGGAACCTGAGGAGAAGGGCCATGTCCTGCTCCATGTCGACCACCATCTCCTTTACCTTGAACAGTCGCTTATCCAGACAGAAGTCCCTGTCGATGAAGGCCGACAGAAGGTCTTCCTCCTCCACATCCTCTGCATCCGAGGTGCGATCGTAGCGCTCGGCCATGTGCCTTTCGATTTCGTGGAGCCACAACGCATTGGCATCCCGCCATTTTTCGTACCGACGCGCATCCAGTTGGCGATGGGCGGCCATGACCTTGAGGAGGAGGTCCTCGCAGGTATATTGAAAGGCCTTCCATGAGCTTTCAAAGCGCTTCAGCATGGTGGTGCGCACCAGGCCAACCACCTGGCGCTGCCGATTTTCCTCTTTTCTGTCTTCGACGCTCTCTGCGGGTCTTCGCGCATAGGCCATGGGGTAATAGATGGGAAGCTTGAGCAGAGGATCTTCGCGGTCAAAGGCTCGACGGAGATCGTCCAAAAGGGGGCCATAGGTCTGCTGGAGTGAGTAGGCGGCCACCTGTGGCGGCTGCCGATCCGGGAATGACAGGATCGTTTCAGAGGATTGCTCACGCTGCTTCACATAGGTCCGGCTCCGCTGCACCACCGTCTCACGAAAGAGCGTATCGTCTTTCAGGATCCGTTCAGCGGCCGCCACATCAAAATCAGAGATGACCGCCTCTTCCCCTTCAGCCAGGCCCATCATGGCCTCGATGGCCTTCTCTTTCTGGATGAGATGACCTCGAATGCTGTTGATCCCCAGATGGCCAAAACGGTTGTCGTCCCGCCGGGTGAAGAACTCCATGAGGTGCTGGAGATCAAAGAGGCTGTTGTTGATAGGGGTGGCCGTCAGGAGAAAGACCAGCTTGTTCTGAGTTAGCTCGAACAGTTTCTGGTTGCGCTGGGATGAAAGGTTGCGGAAATGGTGGGCCTCGTCCACAATAATGGCGTCGCACTGATCGCGGATCTGAGCCATCTCCGCGGGAAAATCCCTGTCCTGTGTGGCCACGCGCAGAAGGTCGGTGTGATTGTAAACCACCACCTGATTGCCGAAGAGGCCCCGAGCGTTGGGGATATACTGTCGAATAAGCACCTCCCAGACCGCATCCCGTGTGGATTTAGGGACGATGACCGCGATTCGTTTGCGCTCATAAACCAGCCGCTCGATCAGCATGAGCGCAATGAAGGTCTTGCCAAGACCCACCCCGTCACAAAGAAGGGCGCCCCCATATTTCCCTGCAATATGAAGTAGCTGCCGATACCCGTCCCGCTGATAGTCGCTCAGGATTTGATAGACCCTGGACTCATCGGTTTCCCAAGCACCAGCCGTGATCTCCCGTCCGCGGAAATACTCGTAGAGGGCTTTCAGATAGACGTGATAGGGGGTGTGCGTGCGTAGATGGCGGTCAATCAGGCTGGTCAACTCCTCGTTGATGTTCTGACTGGAGGCATGGAGCGAATCAAAGAGGCGTACAAGCTCGCTACGATGGGCATCAGGAAGAGAGGCCATGAGTTGAAGGGGATGGATCAGGCCGTTTTCCGTAAAGCCAACCGAACCGACAAAACCATGGAAGGCCCCATCACGGGTCTTAATGATATAGGCCGCGCCATGCATGTCGTCTTTGGTGTGCATGCCGATCTGCAGGCGGCCTTCCGAAAGGGCCGCTTTTACAGCGAACAAGCCAGAAAGATCGTCGGTCCGGGCCTTTTCCCTCTCGATGGCCATATCATGTCTGTCGGCCAATCCCTCACCCTTGTCCGCCCCACTTGCGGCAGGCCGCCCCACCACCATCCGACCCCTGTCTGCAAACTGCCATTGCCCGGACAGCAGCAAGAAACTCGCAAGTTCAAAATCCGAGGCGACAATGTCAAGGCTTTCAACCTCAGGCATCAAGGCCAGCAACTGATCGAGAAATCGATGGCGCCGGGACAGGTTGGTGGTAATAGAACTTAGCGCTATGGCATAACCGGCCTTACCTTCCCCGATACGATCTGCTTCACTGAGCGTCTCTTCGCTCTTAAAAGAAACAGCCAGGAGCCCACGGAGATCCTCTATACGTTCCCGGCCCGGCATGCCCAGCATAGCCTTGGCCACAAGATTCCGCGCTGATTCAAGGTCCTGTGATTCAAGGGCAAGTTTTGCGGCGCTGTGATGCAAAACTGTCCGGATCGGCTCCGCCTGCATGCCCGGTTCGATCATCTCAGCCACTTTCCGCTCTTTTTCAAATGCAGAAGAAAAGATGTGAGGGTGGGACCGGGGGTTTTCTGCGATGAGATCAAGGGCGCGGGCTATCCTCTCTTTCAGAGAGGCCCCGGCTTTTTCATAAAACTTCGCTGCGTTTTTGTGCAGGATAACGCTATGCATTTTTCAGATCGGTCCAGGATACATAGTCGGAACTGTCGCCCGTTTTCCAGGCTGCATCGGCCTCCTTGATCTGCTTCATCAGTTTTCGATCCGCCATGATGGCCAATGTCTCCCGCCAGGCTTCCATATCCTCGGCAATGACCTCATGGATCACGGATTTCAGTTCATCCACCGTCAGGTCGGATACCTTCCTCTTCGCTGTTTCCATCGACGGCTACCTCCCTTACTGAATATTCCCTCAATTTTCCTATCATTTTTTGGCGTTCGGTTCAAGCGCTCCCGAGGCGGCCTGTTTGCCGGTAGCTATAAAACCCGTCCGACGCCACAATCACATGCTCCTGAAGGGTAATGTCCACTGTATTCAAGCCCTTTTCGATCTCATTGGTCACTGCATCGTCGTTATCCGACGGCCGCGGCAGGCCGCCCGGATGGTTGTGGCCGATAATCACCGTTGTCGCGTGGTACTTTAACGCCCTCTCAACAATCTTTCTTGGAAAGGCAACCGCCTCAGAAACAGTCCCCTCGCTGAGGTTTTCGGCGTAGATGAGTCTATTTTAGACCAACCGGAATATGGGGGGTTCCATGACACCCCTTCCTCTTTCCTTGTGGTTGAAAAAGGACATTTGTTAGTAAACCATACTTATTTTTTCATAATCGGTCATGTTGCAGATGTCAATCGAAACATGCTCGATCCATAGCGGATGCTGTCAAAACGGGACCGAAGAGATGTGCCCATAGGGCCGATCATGCATCCATATTTGCAGACATTCTGAGGCATGACGGAAAAGATATAGATGTTTGACCTGAAAACTGGCATATTTGATTAGGCCTGTCACCGGAGGGTTTTGGCCAAGCCACAGACGGCCGATTTCTGAGGTGTCATTCGGGGGGAGGCATCCCTCAAGGAACGCCCGCGTTGCCCAGCTTTGGGGGGAGCTGAGCAAAGAATTCGTTTCTTACCAAAGAAATAAAATTGCCGGACCCCTTCCGGTGTGGCTGCACTCAATCTCTATATGGCCTTAGCATGAGGAGTCTTAACATGAAAGGGGAACTCTCTCTGTTTTCTTTCAAAGTGAACAATTTCAAGGCCGTTCAGGACGGCAAGACAATAAGGTTTATACCCCCTGACAGCCTTTTGTTCATGAACCCGCCGGCAAGAGGAATGGCAAGCAAAGATAAGAAATCGGATTTTGGTTTGACCGGCAGGATTTTGCGTGGAACATTTCCAAGGAGCGGTATATGACAAACAATGAACCAGACATGTGCGTGCCGGAGGACTTTTTGGCGCATCTCATCCACGACCTGAAGGCGCCGGTGGTGACCATTGGGGGGTTTGCCAGGCGCCTTCTCGAGGGGAAGATGGGTGAGGTGACACCGGAACAGAAGGAGGGTCTCGGCATCATACTGAAAAGCTGCGAGCGGCTGGAGCATGATTTGAAAATGGTACTCCAGCATATGAAGGTGAACCTGGCCGATGAAGTGACGCCGCAGGTCTTCGATATGGTAAAGGTTGCCGAAAGGGTTTGTGAAACCGTCAGACCGGAGGCAGACAAAAAGGATGTTTCCATAGAGCTTCAGACCCAGGCCCAAGAGGTATCGGTGGAAGCTGATCCGTTCCTTGTCAACAGGGCCATTTTCAATCTGGTGGACAACGCGGTGCGGTACAGCGATCGTGGCGGACAGGTTCGGGTTGGGATTTCAACAACGGACGATTCTATTGCCGTCAAGGTGGCGGACACCGGGAAGGGCATTGAAGAAGAGAAACTGGCCCTGGTTCTTCAGCCTTTTGAGGAGGTGATGGGGGTGAGGGACAGAGAGCTTCGGGGTTTTGGCCTGGGGCTTGCCAATGTAAAACGGTACGCCGAACTGCACGGGGGAGCCATCGAAGCTGACAGCACCCCGGGAAAGGGGAGTGAATTCACTTTCCGAATCCCCAGGCATCATGAAGAAGCGGCAGAACAAGAGATGTGAGACCTATATACCGTTTGAGGCATTGACTGATGATCAAGCACTGTTTGTTTGACGCCTGATATCTGACCGCTGATGAACGCCGATACCGCTGATAAAACAAAGAAGAAGGACAAGGAAACCCGGGAAATCCAGCGGGTCGCCTTGTACGGATTCCTGCTGAACCTGGGCCTGGCCGGCATGAAGGGCATATTGGCCGTCTGGTCGGGCAGCCTGGCCGTTACTGCGAGCGCCATCGATTCTGCAACAGACTCGGTTGCCTCCCTGGTGCTTCTTATCGGGCTGAAGCTGTCCAACAAAAAGAGCGCCAACTTTCCTATGGGCTTATATAAGGTCGAGAACCTCCTCTCGGTGGCCATGGCATTTTTCATCTTTTTTGCTGGGTACGAGATTGCCCGCCATGCATTCTCAACCGCTTTTTCGCCGCCAGACATTTCCTTCTTGACGATTCTCCTTGTCTTGGCAGGTACGATCGCCACGTTTCTGTTCGGTCAGTACGCCATCGTTGCAGGCCGGCGAACCGAATCGCCGACCCTTGTCGCCGAAGGCAGGCACCGGCAGGCGGATGTCCTGTCGTCCGTGGTGGTATTGATCTCCATCGGGATCAGCTATTTTGATTTGAAGATCGATCTATACGGGATTACAGTGGACCAACTCGCGGCCGTCCTGGTCCTTTTGTTTATCGCGCATACGGGCTGGGAGCTGCTTTCAGACGGGATGCGCGTCCTGCTGGATGCCTCAATCGACCATGACACGCTGGCCGAAGTGCGACAGATTATCGAATCCGAACCCATGATAGCTGAGGTGCAATCCCTGGTTGGTCGCAACGCCGGTCGGTTCCGATTTCTCCAGGCCGTGGTCAGCGTGAGGACGGACAACCTCCAAAAGGCGCACAAAATCAGCGAGAGGGTCGAATCCAATATCCGCCAACGAGTTCCGCACGTGGAGCGGGTGGTCATCCATTATGAACCGCAGACTCGCGAGTCCCTGCATGTCGCGATCCCCTTGGCAGAGCCTGGCGGCAAGCTGAGCAGGCATTTCGGGGAGGCCCCTTATTTTGCCATTGTGCGGCTGCGGGTCAGCGACAACCAGATCGATGAACAGGAGATCCTGAAGAATCCTTATGTGGATCTGGAAAAGGGGAAGGGCATTAGGGTGGCCGAATGGCTGGTGGGGAAAAACGTAGACCTGGTGGCGCTTAGAGAAGAGATTATGAACAAGGGGCCAGGCTATGTTTTTTCCAATGCAGGCGTCAATGTACATGTGCTCTCCGCAACCGACTTGAATGGCGCCGTCATGTCTCTCGTTGACAAGGACCATCTCTAAGCCTATCAATAATAGGTCAGGCTGTTCCATCTCACCCTGTTTTTTGCCCATTAAACCGTCAGTTATGAGGGCGGACCATCGCCAAAAATCCGTTTTGAATACCTGCCCCCTACGCTCTTCAACCAAGTTGTCGCCGGTATTACGGCTGTTTTGCTGTGGGAATACATGATTGCCCTCATTTACCTGAAAAGAGGCATCGTGTATGCTGCAAATTTTCTTTAGCCCTTCATGGGGTTTAAAGTCTCAGGGGTTCAGGGTTGTCCTCTGGATCCTTCAATTCAGGCATGCGTGGACAAGGAGGTTGTAATGGTTGTTCCAGAATGTATTGTCTCATTCGTCATTGCCGCGTTCCTGACCGCCGTTTTTCTCCTCTTGATCCGCAGGTCCGGGCGGAGAACCGGCTTGATCTGGCTGTTTCTGCTTATCTTCCTGGCCGTCTGGGCAGGAGGGATATGGATCCGGCCCTTCGGCCCCCAAATCTGGGGCATCCATTGGGCCACCTTCCTCTTGGCCGGCCTCGTTATCGTGCTGTTTCTGATTGTCCTTATGCCTAAAAAGCCCCCCACAGGACGGCATGAGACCATAAACATGCTGGAGCGCATCGAAAAGGAAAAAGACATGGAGGAGCTGGCCTACATTACCTTGAGCATCTTCTTCTGGATTCTCCTGTTCGGGCTGGCCATTGCCATCGTGCTCCGCTACAGCCTGTAGTTGTATAGTGGAGGGCAACGGAATACAGCTCCTGGGGACGGCAGCAGGGCTTTAAAATACAGTCTGTTTAAGCCCCAAGGACAGTCTTTCACTTGCCCGCCATGCGAGTGAGGCGAGTCAGGCGGGTCGATAGGGATTCCTTGCTGCCTTTCAATAAACGGCATCCCGAGCCCGGGGGCGGTCGCCGAGCGATATGAACGCATTTTATTGCAGCCCTTGGGCAGAGACCCCCACGGGCGGGCAGGACGCTGTTTGGTTGCGGCCGTCAGGCTGCCTTAGGATGAAATCCCTGCACCCGAGGCCTCGCACTCGAAAAGGATTCACACATGAACCAAAGGAAATACGCTCCACTGAACAAAGAGCCCTCAGGATGGAAATCCTTTAATTGGCGGATCATCATCTGGCTGGTGCTCGCATGGGTCCTCATTTCCTATTTTTTCGGTCCCTGGCACGGCCCGGAGCTGATGTCGCTTTCCTATTCGGACTTCAAAGAAAAGATAAAAAATGAAGAAATCGCCTCCATCACCGTGAAAGGTCAGGAGGTGACGGGCACATTCAAAAATCCCCAACAGGGGGAGCCGCGGCCTACCCTGTTCGGCGATGCAAAAGCACTTGAATTTAAAGGGTTCAAGACCATCCGACCTGCTTTTCAGGACCCTGGAGTCATGGACCTGCTGGAGGAGAAGGACGTTGCCATCCATGCGGAATCGGAAGAACGTGCCTGGTGGGTTACTCTGCTGGTCAGTATCCTGCCGTGGATCCTCATCATCGGGTTTTTTGTCTATTCAAGCAGGAAGTTCCAGGAACGAATGGGGGGCATGGGCGGCCCCTTTGGGTTCGCCAGGTCCAAGGCCAAACTGTACACCAGGTCCACCAGCAACCTGTCATTTGAGGATGTGGCCGGACTGGCGAATGCCAAGAAGGAACTCCAGGAGGTGGTCGATTTTCTGAAGGATCCCTCCAAGTTCAGGAGCCTGGGGGGTGAACTTCCCAAGGGGATTTTGCTGGTGGGTCCCCCGGGCGTGGGCAAGACACTCCTGGCACGGGCCATTGCCGGGGAGGCGGATGTTCCCTTCTACAGCATCAGCGGTTCGGAATTCATCGAGATGTCTGTGGGCGTGGGGGCCTCCCGGGTGAGGGATATGTTCAAAAACGCCAAAAAGGATGCCCCCTCCATCATCTTCATCGATGAGCTGGACTCCATCGGGAGGGTCCGCGGGACCGGCCTGGGGGGCGGACATGACGAAAGAGAGCAGACCCTCAACCAGATCCTGGCGGAGATGGATGGATTTGATCCAAGTGAGAATGTGGTGGTTATGTCTGCCACCAACCGGCCCGACGTCCTCGATCCCGCCCTGGTGAGGCCCGGCCGATTTGATCGCCAGATCACTCTGGAACTTCCGCAGAAAACGGCACGCGCCCGGATCCTGGAGGTCCACACCCGGGATGTCCCCTTGTCCGAGGATGTGGACCTGACAGATGTGGCGGCACGCACGGTCGGATTTTCAGGGGCCGACCTCAAGAACCTGGTCAATGAAGCGGCTCTTCTGGCCGCCCGTCGGAAAAAGGACACTGTGGAGGCAGAGGATTTTGATCAGGCCAGGGACAAGATCTTGATGGGGATCGAACGGGAGGATGTGATCCAGGATGAAGAAAAACGGTGGATCGCCTATCATGAGGCAGGGCATGCCCTGGTGGCCAGATGGTATCCCGGCGCCGATCCCCTGGAAAAGGTGAGCATCATCCCCCGGGGCCGGTCCCTTGGGGCCACCGAGCAGGTTCCGGAAGAGGACCGTCACAATTTCAGCCGTACATACCTCTTGGGCCGCATAGCGGTGATGCTGGGCGGCAGGGCCGCAGAAAGGCTGGTCTTTGACGATATCTCATCCGGCGCCGGAGACGACCTCAAGGAGGCGACCCGATTGGTGCGGCGCATGGTCTGTCAGTGGGGAATGAGCGACCGACTGGGGCCGGTTTTCTTTCGACAGGGCGAACCCCATCCGTTTTTGGGCCGCGAGATGGCCGAGCCCAAGGATTTCAGTGAAGAGACGGCCCGCCTCATCGATGAGGAAGTGCGGCGCACCATCCTGGAGATGGAGGAAAAGGCCATGCAGTTGCTCGAATCCAACCGGGATCAACTTGATGCCCTTGCCGAGGCCCTCTTGGAGCATGAATCTCTCACAGGGGATGAGATCGACAGCCTTTTGGCAACCTGAAAACCGGGTCGGATATTTGAGGTGTCGGGTTTGGTGCGTTGGGAGGGCTGGCTTCCCAATGGAGTGCCTGGGCGTTGCGCCTTGTGCCTTGCGCCTTGTGTGCGGAACCCTGTATACTGGTAAATGAGGATGCCAAGTATGATATCAAAAACCTGGGGCGGGTGCGGCTTCGGACGCAGACAGGGTGCGTAGGTCGTGCGCCTGAAGGCGCATGTGCCGAAAGGGTTTTTCGGACTCATTTGTCCTGCGCAATTAGACGCCCGACTTATTGAGATGTTACGATGCCAATCTGTCAACTGTAGCGGTGCGGATTTAAGATGGATCGAGCAGAGCGTGCTGACGCTGACAACATCGGGACCGTGGTCTCGGTTCGGGGGAGCGTGGTGGATGCCGATTTTCCCGGCCGGCTGCCGCCCCTGCTGAATGTCTTACGGGGAGGAGACGACGGGGACATTATCATCGAGGTGGTGACCCATCTCAACACCGAGAGGGTCCGCGGCATCGCGCTCACATCGGAGCAGGGGCTGGCCCAGGGATCGCGCATCAGGGATACCGGCCATCCGCTGAGGGTCCCGGTGGGGAGGCGGTTGAAGGGAAGGATGCTGAATGTGTTCGGGGAGACCATCGACAGGGAGGGGGCTATCACCGGAGGGGAATGGCGATCCATCCACCAGGAACCGGTCTCCCTGGACAGACAGTCCACCGCGTCGGAGATCTTTACCACGGGCATCAAGGCCATTGATGTCCTGTCGCCCCTGGAGCGTGGCGGCAAGGCCGGCCTGTTCGGCGGGGCCGGCGTGGGCAAAACGGTCCTTATCATGGAGATGATCAACAACATGGTGGGCGGGCATGAGGGGGTCAGTCTGTTTTGCGGCATCGGCGAGAGGGTCCGTGAAGGCGAAGAGCTTTATCGTGAGATGAAGGAGGCGGGGGTCCTGGATAATACCATCATGGTCTTCGGCCAGATGAACGAGCCGCCCGGGGCCAGGTTCCGGGTGGGCCATGCCGCACTCACCATGGCGGAATATTTTCGCGATGACATCCGGCAGGATGTGCTTCTTTTGATCGACAATATCTTTCGGTTTGTACAGGCGGGCATGGAGGTGTCCGGATTGCTGGGCCAGCTCCCCTCCCGGCTCGGCTACCAACCCACACTGGGGACGGAACTGGCCGGTCTGGAAGAGCGGATCTGCAATACCGCCACAGGCGCCATTACCTCGATCCAGGCGGTATACGTGCCGGCCGATGATTTTACCGACCCGGCCGCGGTGCATACCTTCGGTCATCTCTCAGCATCCATCGTACTGTCCCGCAAAAAGGCCAGCGAAGGGCTCTACCCGGCCATTGACCCGCTCCAGTCCGGGTCCAAGATGCTGGTACCCCACATGGTGGGTGAACGGCACTACGCCATCGCCCAGCAGGCGCGCAATACCCTTGCCGAATATGAGGACCTCAAGGATATTATCGCCATGCTCGGGATCGAAGAGCTGTCGCGCGAAGACCGGCAGACCGTATACCGTGCCCGCAGGCTGGAACGCTTTCTGACCCAGCCCTTTTATGTCACCGAACAGTTTACCGGTCACGAGGGCAAGATGGTGGCCCTGGCAGATGCCCTCGACGGTTGCGAGCGGATCTTAAACGATGAATTCGCCGATCGGCCCGAGAGGGCACTCTATATGATCGGCAAGATCGATGAGGCATAGGGTTGGGTATCGGGCATTGGAGGTTGTCGGGTTTATTGGGTTTGTTGAGTTTCTTGGAGTTCTGAGCTTGAGTTGGCCGTCTCCATTCATTTGACGTTCGAAGGTATGATCTCAATATTCTGGGGATCAAAACCCTGACGGCTGAATTCCGGAGTTTAGGCGTGAGCCTTTTATCTGGGGTCTTGCTCCGACCGGCAATGCTCCCCCGTTTTTTTGAGATGATACGTTCGAAGTTCGATGTTCAATGTTCGACGTTCGGCGCCGGGTGTATTAAATGAGGTTGAAGATATTGCTCCCCACAGAGGTGCTCCTGGATGAAGAGGCTGCCAAGGTAACCGCAGAGGCCCATAACGGGTCGTTCTGCCTCCTTCCGGCCCACATCGATTTTGTGGCGGCCCTGGTCCCCGGGCTCCTCTCTTTTGAAAACAGAGAGGGGGAAGAGGTCTTCCTGGCAGTGGACGACGGCGTATTGGTCAAGGAGGGGCAGACCGTCTGGGTCTCCACGAGAAACGCCGTACGGGGGACGGAACTGGGCCGGCTGCGCAGGACAGTGGAGGATACGTTCAAGATCCTGGATGATCATGAGAAAAAGGCCCGCTCCGCCATGGCAAGAATCGAGGCCGGGTTTGTCCGGCGTTTTCTGGAGGTCCAGCGACGTGGATGAGGATACGCGGGATAAAAAAGAGGGCAGGCTGAAGGATTTTCCCGGAGAGGTGCGCAGCAAAGAGACGCGCAAGCTCCAGGCGAGGAAGGAAGGGGACAGGAGCGTCTGGTTCGGGCTGGGGATGTTCGGCCTGGTGGGATGGTCTGTTGCGGTTCCCACCCTCGCCGGCATCGCCATCGGGATCTGGATCGACAAGACCTGGCCCGGCCCCCGCTCCTGGACCCTCATGTTTCTCGTTATCGGGGTCATCGTGGGGTGTGTGAATGCGTGGTACTGGGTCAAACGGGAGAGCCGCCATGAGTAAAGATCCCTGGCGGGATCCCATAAGGAGATGCCATGGCCTCTGTTGAGGGATGGTCCCTGACCCTGATAGGGCTGATGCTCCTCGCCGGCTATGCCGCCCACCTGATCGCGCCGAGGATTTTTGTCCCCAGGGTCTCACTCCTCCTCTTGGCAGGCGTCATATGCGGTCCCGCAGTACTTGGACTGGTTCCGGACAAGGCAACCGAATGGTTCCCCTTTGTGGCCCATATGGCACTGGCCATGGTGGGTTTCCTCTTGGGTGAAAACTTTGTGGGCAGGCAGTTCAAGGAAAAGGGCCGGATGGTATTGGGGATCACCATCGGAGAGAGCCTGTTGGCCGCAGGCCTGGTCTTCGGGGCGCTCCTGATCATCGGCACGCCCATGGCCCTTGCCCTGGTCTTGGCCGGGATCGCGCCGGCCTCTGCGCCCGCAGCCATCTTTGAAACGGTGCGGGAAGGAAAATCCAAAGGACCGTTGACCGATACGGTCCTGGGGGTGGTGGCAATCGATGATGCATTGGGCGTCATCCTGTTCAGCCTCCTTTTGGTCGCGGCACAGGGTGTTAGCGGTGAAGGCCCTCATTACCAGCAACTGCTCATGGGCTTGTGGGAGGTTTTCGGGGCCGTTTTGCTGGGTGCGGCCTTCAGCTTTCCCATGGTGTGGGCCACCCGGCGGGTGCGGGGCGGCAGGGCCACCCTTGTGGAGGCAGGGGGGTTTGTGTTCCTGTGCGCCGGGCTGGCGTCCATCCTGGGCGTATCCTATCTCCTTTCAACCATGGTTCTGGGGGGCATCATGGCCAACCAGGGCCGGGAAAACATGCGGCCGTTTCATGCGATCGAGGGGGTAAGGGAACCCTTTCTGGCCATCTTTTTTGTCCTGTCCGGATTGGGCTTTGAGCCGGATAAATTGACCGCCCTGGGTCTCATCGGGGTCGTTTATGTGGCTGCACGCTCAGCAGGCCTGATTCTGGGCGGCAGGATTGCAGGGAAGATCGTCCATGCCCCTAAGGAGGTGAGGTCCCGGGTGGGCTGGTGCATCCTGACCCAGGCGGGGGTTGCCCTGGGATTCGCCCTCCTTGCACAGGAGCAGTTGCCCCAGTACTCGGACGCCATCCTTCCCCTGATCGTGGGGACCACCATCCTTTTTGAGATGACGGGCCCGGTCATCGCCCGGTGGCATCTGCAACAGGCCGGTGAACTTTCTGCCGGCGCCGGTAATGGGGAGGAATGAATTTGAAAGGAGCATCATCATGACAGGGTTATCATGGCATCTCATCCTTGCCTTCATGGCGGGGACAGGGATTGGGACCTTCTATTTCGGGGGCCTCTGGTGGACGGTCCGCCGTCTCCCCACAGAAGCACATCCGGCCCGTCTCACCCTGTTGAGCCTTGTGGTGCGCACCGCTCTCTCCATGGGGGCCTTCTACGTGGTCATGGGAGGACAGTGGGAGCGGTTGTTGGCCGCGCTTTTGGGCGCCATGACCATCCGATTCGTGATGGTGCGACGACTCAAACCGGAGTAGGGATGGGTACTGTGGGTATTGGGTACTGGGTGTGTGAAGGAAGGGCACATCGCACATCGCACGCAAAGAGGAAACAGCTATGGACTTAATGACCATAAAGGATATCAGCCCGGATCAGGTGATTTTCTGGCAATGGGGGTCGATTTCCCTGAATGCCACCATTGTATTCACCTGGATGGTCATGGGCCTCGTGACCATCGTCTCCTGGCTCATCACCCGTCACTTGTCCACGGATGTGCATATGTCGCGGTGGCAGAATCTGTTGGAGGTGATCGTGGACGGGATGCGAAATGAGATCCGGGAGATCAGCCAGCAGGATCCAGGTTCATACCTCTATTTTGTGGGGACGCTCTTTTTGTTTATCCTGATTTCCAACATCCTCTCCATTATCCCGGGCTACGTGGCGCCCACGGCGTCTCTCTCCACCACTGCCGCACTGGCCGTCTGCGTGTTTGCAGCGGTGCCCGTCTACGGCGTCATCCGCCGGGGCTTAGGGGGCTACCTGCGGCAATATATTGAACCCACCGTACTGATGCTTCCCTTTAACGTCATCGGCGAGTTGTCCCGCACCCTGGCCCTCGCGGTCCGGCTGTTCGGAAACATGATGAGCGGCGCCAAGATCGTGGCCATCCTTCTGGCCATCACGCCGCTCATCTTTCCCATTGTCATGCATGCCCTGGGCCTGCTGACCGGGGTGATCCAGGCCTATATATTCGCCGTACTGGCCATGGTCTATATCGCGTCCGCCACACGGGTTCAGGAGCAGCACAAAAGGAAACAGGAAGACAGGAAAGGAGAAGAATCATAATGGACAGCGTTTCGCTCATCGGGATGGCATCCGTGTTTACCGCCGGGATTACCATCGGTATCGGCTCCATCGGCCCGGCCCTTGGGGAGGGCCGGTCAGTGGCCCAGGCATTGAGTTCCATGGCGCAGCAGCCGGATGAGGCCAACAGGATCACCCGCACCCTGTTTGTGGGTCTGGCCATGATCGAATCCACGGCCATTTATGCCTTTGTGGTCTCCATGATCCTGCTGTTTGCCAATCCCTTCTGGGACCATGTGATCTCCAAATCAGGAGGATAAGCCGTGCTCATTGACTGGTTCACCGTCGTCGCCCAGATCATCAATTTTCTGATTCTGGTAGCCTTGCTCAAGCATTTCCTCTACGACCGGATCATCCAGGCCATGGACGCGCGCGAGGAAAGGGTGCGCTCCCGGCTGGAATCGGCTGAGAAAAGGGAGAAGGAGAGCGAAAAGGAGGTCAGAAGATATCGCCGGAGGCATCAGGAAATTGAAGAAGAGCGCCAGGAGATAATTGATAAGGCCAGAGAGGAGGCGGACCATCAGCTGAAAGAACTGACCCAACAGGCCCGCCAGGATGTGGAAACCATGCGATCCAGCTGGCAGGAGGCTATTGGACGGGAGAAGGAAGCCTTCCTTCGGGAACTAAGGCAACTGGCCAAAGACCAGGTCTATGCCCTGTCCCGCCAGGTGCTGAGGGATCTGGCGGATGTGAGTCTGGAGGAGCGGTTGATCCACGTTTTCCTCGATAAAATCGAAAAGGTCGGGGGAGAAGAAAAAAGCAGGATGGCTCAGGCCATCCAAGCGGACGGCAACCGGGTAATGGTGCGAAGCGGGTTTGACATCTCCGGGACGGAGCGTCAGAAGATTACCAGGGCCCTGCACGAGATTATCTTGAAGGATGCGGATATCAAGTATGAGACCGACCCGGAGGTCATCGCCGGGATTGAGCTTAGAAGCGGGGGGCAGAAAATCGCCTGGAGCTTCGACAACTATTTAAAAGACCTGGAGGAAAAGACCCGGGCGGCACTGGAGAGAACCTCCAACATGGAACCGACAAGTACGGGGCAAAAAGCTGAAAGCCCGGAGCGTGAAGAATAAGGAAGTTATCGGGTATTGGTAATCAGGCAGTGATGGCACAACGGGATAAACCCAACGAACCCGAGCAACCAGCAAGGCGAGGAACATGTGACGGCAGAGGCGGATGAATTGAAAAGGACCCTCCATAGGACATTCGATGTCATGGGGGAGGCCCTGAAATCCCACCAGACGCGGTTGGATATCCAGGATGTGGGGACCATCCGGTTTGTGGGGCCGGGCGTGGTCCGGGTAGGGGGATTGCGGGGCGTGCGGTCCCGGGAACTGCTCCGTTTCCCAGGCGAGCGCCTGGGGATGGCCTTTGATGTGGCGCCCGATATAACGGGGGTGGTCCTGTTGGACGACAGCCGTGACCTGGAGGCCGGGGATGAGGTGCGGCGTACCAACAGGGTGCTGGACATTGCTGTGGGTGACGATCTCCTGGGCCGGGTTATCGATGCCCAGGGCCGGCCCCTTGACAACCTCGTGCCCATAAAAAGCATAAGACGTCTGCCGGTGGAACGCCCCGCACATCCCATCATGGACCGTCTTCCGGTGACCGTGCCTCTGCAGACCGGGCTCAAGGTAGTGGATGCCCTCATCCCCATCGGCCGGGGGCAGCGTGAGTTGATCGTCGGGGACCGTCAAACCGGGAAGACCGCCATTGCCGTGGATGCCATTATCAACCAGAAGGATGGGGATGTCATCTGTATCTACTGCGCTGTCGGCAAAAGGGCCTCGGCTGCGGCAAAGGTGATCGCCGATCTGCATCAGGCCGGGGCCATGGCCTACAGTATGGTGATGGTGGCCACCGAAGAAGATCCGCCGGGTCTTCAGTTCGTCACCCCCTATGCGGCCATGACGGTGGGCGAATTTTTCATGGAACAGGGAAAGGATGTGCTGGTGGTCCTGGATGACCTCACCCGGCACGCACGGGCCTACCGGGAGATGTCCCTGTTGCTGCGGCGACCGCCTGGAAGAGAGGCCTTTCCAGGGGATATCTTCTATATCCATTCGCGGCTCCTGGAGCGTTCCACCCACCTTTGCGAAGAACTGGGCGGCGGATCGCTGTCGGCCCTCCCCATCGTGGAGACCGAGGCCCAGAACATCTCGGCCTATATCCCCACCAATCTCATCTCCATTACCGACGGCCAGATATACCTCTCGCCCGACCTGTTTCAGAAAGGGATCCTCCCTGCCGTGGATGTGGGCAAGTCCGTATCACGTGTGGGCGGCAAGACCCAGCTCAAGGCCTACCGGTCCGTAGCCGGCGATCTCCGCCTGTCCTACTCCCAGTTTGAGGAACTGGAGGCCTTCGCCCGGTTCGGGACCCAGTTGGACGAGGATACCCGCAAGACCCTGGAGAGGGGCCGACGGGTGCGCGAGGTCCTCAAGCAGCCGCAATACGCCCCCATGCGCGTGGCCGAACAGATCGCCGTCCTGGTAGCCGTGAACGAAGGCGTGCTGGATCCGCTGCCCCCCAGTGAAATGGCCCGGGCACAACAGCGGATACGCGAGGCAGTGACCGAGCAAGAGGGTGAACTGTGTCGCCGGATCGAACAGGGCGAGGAGATCGGCCAGGATCAGATCCAGGACCTGGCAAGGGTGGCGAGAAATGCGGTTTAGACTCTTTATTTGTAACTTCCCTGCATGGTGCGAAGAAGTTTGCCCGTGGGCGTCTCTGCCCAAGGGCTGCAAAAACCGAATACAGCTCGTGGGAACGGCAGCAGGGCTTTAAAATACAGTCTGTTTAAGCCCCAAGGACGCCCTTTCACCTGCCCGCCAT
>ENA-OSEO01003665-OSEO01003665.1-sediment-metagenome-genome-assembly--contig:-NODE-3665-length-17528-cov-4.599163_pt1 | contig 17528 bp, 15 predicted proteins | sample MGYA00237883_ERZ534232 | MGnify/ENA metagenome assembly ERZ534232
GAGCCTTCCACGAGCACCCGCTTCAGCTCGAAGGACCTGGCCAGGAGGGCCAATCGCTTTACCCGGCTGAGGACCCACAAGGCCGCGGGGCCGTCGGGCTCCCGGACGCGCATCCGACCCTCCTTAAGAGACGGGTTCCTGACCCGGGCTCACAACCGAGACGAAGGCATCACCGCCAAGCCCCTCCCTCGGCCAGCCGGGGCGCCGGCCTCCAGGGCCGGGGTGACCAGGGCGGGGTGATCGGAGAAGCAGAGCTCGGTCGCTCGCCGGAGGACATCATCAACCTGATAGAGCCACGGATCATCATGCGGGGCAAGCGAAAAACAACGGCCTGCCGCTTAGCTTGGCCATCGAGAAGCAGCGAAAAACCGGCCCGATTTAACCTTCTCCACGAGGCCAATCATTCGCCTCAAACCCCGGCGCCGTCTGGCCGGCGGCCAGCGGCCGGAGTTGCGGGGTAGACTGTAAAAGTACGATGGCTTTGCCTCTTCTTCTGTTCAGCCATTGCGGGCACGTGACCGTCCGTCCTGGTCTGGCCAGGGAATGCATTGACCGAGATGATGGTGATGAGCTATTATAATTATTAGAACTTGATTCCTGCTCCAAAGAAATATCTCTTGGCGAGGGCGACTCAGGCCTGAAATGAAGCCCCTCTCCCCACTCCAGGAAGGATCCCCCTGGTCATGGGTCGGCGGCCGGCGGGCTCTTGGCGACTATTTTAGACCACCGAAAGGCTGGACGCGGGCCCGGAACCCACGCCTGGGAGCTCAAACGAGTTGCGGGGTCTCAAGGTCCGGTCTTGACACGGGGCCGAAGAAGCTACGGGCGGCCCCTGATCAGCGAGCGTGTTTCGCTGGAGGTCGAGTGCCGGGTGAGACATGAAGTACAAGTGGCGTGATCTTCCGGCCCTCGTTCGGACCCCCGTCGGCCGGACCCACTTCATCAAAGGCATCAATGCCCAGGCCTGGCCGTGCTCAAAGTTGATGCCCCGAACGTTCGCTGGATGTCCGGGCAGACTAAGGCTCGAACCTTGACCTTCGGATTGGGGGCAGAAAACGACTCCTGGGCCGGCACATGCCCTACCCAGCCCTGGCCGCTCCGGCCGTTGGCCAGGCAGCTGAATCTCCGGAGAGCCCAACTCGATGACGACGAAGGAAAAGGAATACTGGCAGGGTCTGAGCAAGGGCTGGTTTAAGCGCGGGCGCCAGAGGCTCTGGCGGCGCCACCACGATCCGTTGATCGAAGCCTTGTTCGCCGGCTGGTTGGGCCAAAGGCGAGTCTCGAGGCTGCTCAAGACGGACCTGTTCGAGGAGGCCAACGGTCAGGGACTCTATGCCCTGCTGACCGCCAGCAGCGAGCAGGTTGTGGGCATAGACATCGCCCCCCAAGTGGTGCGGCAGGCCCGGGCCGGGCATCCGCGTCTGGAGACCCGGGAGGCTGACGTGCGTCGGCTGCCTTTTCCGGCCGAGTACTTCGACGTCATCATTTCGTCCTCGACCCTGGATCACTTCCGCCACAGAGAGGAAATCCAGGACGGTCTGAACGAACTGAGCCGGGTCCTGCGGCCTGGCGGCGAACTCATGATCACGCTGGACAACCTGGTAAACCCGGTCGTCTTTTTCCGCAACCTCCTGCCTTTCTCCTGGGTCAACCGCCTGGGCCTGGTGCCTTACTACGTGGGAGCCACCTGCGGTCCGGGCCGCTTGAGGCGGTATCTGAACAAGGCCGGCCTGGAGGTGGCGGAGATGACCGCTGTTTTGCACTGCCCCCGGGTCCTGGCCATTGCCCTGGCCAACCTCGTTGAGCGAAGGTGTTCCGGCAATGGGTGCCAGCGCTTTCTGGCCGCCCTGTCCCGGTTCGAGGTCTTGTCCCGCTGGCCGACCCGGTATTTATCCGGATACTATGTCGCTGCCTGGGCGATCAAACCCCGGCCTCAACCTCCCCCAGCCTGAGCCGAGGCGGGCGATTGATTTCGAGTCAGGGCCCTGCCCCGGGGCGGCCGGAACCCTACCCCAGAACCTCGGCTTGCCCGCCGGGCTCCGTGGCGGTATAACGCCCCTTCGTGAGCAGAACGACTTACATCCGAGCCGGCTGGCTCATCGACGGCTCGGGCCGTCCGGCCCGGCCGGACGTACTCCTGGAGCTCGAGGACGGCCTCATCGCCGGCCTGGAGGAGGGCGCCGAGAGGGCCAAACTCCCGGCGGAGAGGCCCCTCCTGGACCTGGCCGGCCGGACGATCATCCCCGGTCTGGTGGACGCTCACGTCCACCTCTTCATGTCGCCGACCAGCCGGGAGGAAATCCGCCGCGGCCAACTGGCCTCGTCCTACCAGGCCCTGGAGCCGGTCATGGCCGGGCACGCCGCCGCCCTTCTCCGGGCCGGGGTCCTGGCCGCCCGGGACGGCGGCGATTACGGCGGCTTCTCCCTCCGCTTCCGCGACCAGCGGCTTCAAGGGGCCGGCCTGAGGCTAACCTCGCCCGGCCGGGCCTTGCACGCCCCGGGCCGCTACGGACGGCTCATCGGCCGCCCGCCCCAGCCGGGCCTGGGCCTGGCCGGGTCCATCCGGGCCGGGGCCGCCGGCCTGGACCACGTCAAGCTGGTCAACTCCGGCCTCAACAGCCTGACCCGGTTCGGCCGCCTGACCCGTCCTCAGTTCTCCCCGGCCGAGCTCAGGGCCGCGACGGCCGCGGCCGGGGAGCTGGGCCTCAAGGTCATGGTCCACGCCAACGGCCCGGCGCCGGTGGCGGACGCCGTCCGGGCCGGCTGCCGGTCCATCGAGCACGGCTTCTTCATGGGCCGGGACAGCCTGAAGCTGATGGCCGACCTGGGCTGCGTCTGGGTGCCCACGGCCGTGACCATGCGGGGCCTTAGCGAGACCCTGCCGCCGGGCGACCCCCGGGCCGGGGTGGCCAGGCAGAACCTGGAGGCTCAGCTCGAACAGCTCGGCCTGGCCCGGGACCTGGGGGTCAGGGTGGCCTGCGGCAGCGACTCGGGCAGCCTGGGCGTGGTCCACGGCCGCTCCCTGGCCCGGGAGATGGCCCTCTTCGTCCGGGCCGGCTTCGGCCTGGAGGAGGCCGTGGCCGCGGCCAGCGCCCTGGGGGCCGACCTGCTGGGCCTGGAGGGAGAGCTGGGCCGCCTCGCCCCCGGCCGGCCGGCCACCTTCCTGGTCTTCGAGGGCCCACCGGCCGGCCTGCTCCAGCGCCTGGGCCGGCCGGAGAGGATCTTCCTGCGGGGCCGGCCTTTGCCGATTCCCGAGAACCATTCGCCCGATCAGCCGGCCTGACCGCCCGCGAGCCGGCCCCTCGGGGCGTCTCGGCCGCCGGCCCGTTTGCCCTGGCCCGCCAGCCGGGATAGAATCATCTTCGGATCAAGAAAGGACGGTACCATGGTCGAGCCGGCCCAGCGGGGCCCGGCGGCCCGGCCCGGGGAGCTGCTCAGGCTTCTTCTGGCCGGGGCCGGGCTGATCTCTTTCCACTACGCCGACCGCCTCCTGGCCGCCCGGGGCTGGGGGGCCTGGGGCGGCTTCGAGGTGCTGGTCTACTGGCTGGCCCTGGGCTGGCTGATCTACCGCCAGCTCTACCGCTTCCGCGAGGCCGTCCGGCGCCTGGTCGTGGAGAGGATCCTCAACCCGGACTTGTGGCTGGCCCGCTGGCTCTGGGGCGGGCTCATCCTGCGCTCCTTCTCGGCCCTGGCCGCCTCGGTCATGGCCGCCACCCTGCTCGCCTTCGTCTACACCGCCTCGCCGGCGGCCCTGGTTATTCTGGGCCTGGACGCGGCCCTGTTCTGCTGGCTCGACCGCCGGGTGGGATTAAGTTTCGGCCGCGTCTTCCAGCCGGACATCGCCCGGCTGCTGGCCCAGATGCTCCCTCTGGGCCTCAACGTCCTAATCCTTCTGGCCGCCATCACCCTGCTCAACCTGCTCGACACCAGCCGCGTCTTCCCTCTCATGTCGCCCGAACTGCCCAACTTCGTCGCCGACACGATCCACCACTCCTGGCCGCCCTTCCGCTGGTTCGCCAGGACGACCTTCTTCCTGGAGCTGAACGTGACCAGCCTCAGGAGCGTGCCCGACCTGGGGATCTACCTCTACCTGACCGTCTTCCTGACCTCCATCTCCCTGGTCCCCTTTGTCAGCGCCACCTTGGCCTTCAAATCGGCCCTCCCGCCGCCCGACGCGGCGTCCGGGAAGGCCGGAGGGGTAGGCCCGCCGGCCCGGACGGCGGGTCCAGGGGGGGAGAGATGACCTGGCTCAGAGCTCTTCTGATAGTCTGCCTTCTGGCCGGGCTGGTCCTGGGCGGCTACGCCTACATCGAGGAGTACAACCGCTACCAGGCCCTCTACCAGCAGTCCCAGGCGGAGATCGCCCGGCTCAGCAAGGAGGCGTCCCGGCTCGGCCAGGAGGTGACTCAACTCCAGGAGGCGGTTCTGGCCGTCTCCGGGCAGGCCCGGCGGCTGTTCGAGCTCAGGCAGAAGCTCCTGGCCGAGAACGAGAATTTGCGGCGGCAGCTGGCCCGCTACGGCGAGGGGGTCAGGCGGATGTATGAGTAGGCCCCGATCGGCCGGGGCTAGCCCGAGGCCACGGCGTCCTTGCCCGTGCGCTTGACCCCGAACATGGCCCGGTCGGCCAGGGCCAGCAGGTCGGTCAAATTGTCGGCGTCGTCCGGAAAGGCGGCCAGGCCAAAGCTGGCCGCCAGGCTGACCTTGAGCCCCCACCTGGCCAGGTAGGCCGTCTTCTTCATCCGGGCCCGGATTTCCTCGGCCTTGGCCGCGGCCCAGTCCCTGGTCGCGCCGGGCAGGACGACCACGAACTCGTCGCCGCCGTAGCTGACCCCGAAGCCCGGCTCCTCCAAGGATTCCCGGATCGTGGCCGCCACCTCCTGGAGGGCCCGGCTGCCGTTCAGGTGGCCGTGGGCGTCCACGACCTGCTTGAAGTCGTCCAGGTCCATGAAGATCAGGGCAAAGGGCGCTCCGGACGCGCCCGGCCGGGTCAGCTCGGTCAGGGCCTGGTAGAGGTAGCGGGTGTTGTAGAGCCCGGTCAGGTTGTCCTGGACGGCCAGGTCCTGGATGCGGCGGTAGCGCCGGGTGTTCTCCACGGCGATGGCCGCGTAGTCGGCCACCAGGCTCAGCAGGGCCAGGGCGCCGTCCTTGAGGTTGCGGGGGTTGACCACCTCGATGACGCCCAGGCTGCGCCCGCCGAAGATGAGGGGCACGCAGATGACCGACTCGGTCTTGAAGCCGGTCAGCTCGTCCACCCGGCTGTGGAAGTAGTCGCACCTGGTCACGTCGGGCACGACCAGGGGCTCCCGCCTGAGCACGGCCTGGCCGGCGATGCCCTCGCCCGGGGCCAGGCGGACGCTCCTGACCAGGTCCGGATCCAGATCGACGCTGACCTGGAAGTGGAGCTCGTCCGTGGCCTCGTCCACCAGGAGCAGGGACCAGTTCTCGGCCGGGAGCAGCTCCGAGACCTTCTCCAGAATGACCTGAAGGAGCTGCTGGGAGTCGAGGGTCGAGGTGAGGGCCTTGCCCAGTTCCATGCAGGAGAGCAGCTCGCGCCGCGTCAGGGGGCTTTCAGAATCCATGGGGGGTCGATCCTCCTTGCCTCCCCGGGCTGACAGCTTGTCAATGATACTTCAGGGTTCCCGGTCGCGCCAGGGCAAAGGTGGGGGAAGAAAGGCTTGATCTTCTACCGCTCCGGCTGGGTGGGGCGGCCGCCAGGGCATGGTATACTTTTCGGTAAACCGAACTAGGTCAACACGGCCGCTGAGCGCTGATTCGGGGCCGAGGCCGAGCAGGGGGGGTGTACATGATCGCTTTCGAGAAACTGGCCAGGTTCTTTCCTCTCACGGCCGAGGCCGTGGCCCGGGGCGCCGACGCCCAGGCCATTCAGGGCGCCTTTGACCAGGACGTGGACTTACTCAGGGGCAAGGGCCTGATCGCGCCCCTGGAGTCGGCCGCGGGCATGGTCTGCATCGAGTGCGACGGGCCGGTCAGGGTCAGCTTCAGCGAGGACAACGCCATAGTGCAGAGACTGCTGAGGTCGTGAGGGGGGAGAACACCGCCTGAAAGGCTCTCGAAGAGGCGGGGCAACGACCGGGCCTTAAAGCCGAGAAAGGCCCCCAGAAGACCACCCGATGCCCCGCTTGCTTCACCCTCTACCCAGCCGGCAGAGCAACCCGCCGGCGAGACCCTGTTTCAGCCGAACGAACGCCTCTCCACTCCCCCGGCGAGCCGCACCAATCCGCCGGGCCGAGGCTCCCCTCTTCTTCCTCTCCCCCCACCGGGGGGAGAGGATAAAGGTGAGGGGGGCGATGAGTTTCCGGCGCCTCAGCGGGGCTATTCTCGTGGTGTCGCGGCTGCGTCCGTGACACCGCTGGGTTCCCCGAAGGCCCATGGAAACAAAGGAGCTGTCATGGACGCAGCCATGACAGCACATCATGGAGCGCCCCTCACCCTTACCCTATCCCCGCAAGCGGGGCGAGGGTGAGATAGAAGGGACAAGTGGTGGATTTTAAGCTAGGACGCGCCCCTGCGGAAAGTTCCGTGGTGTCGCGACTGCGCCCGTGACACAGCTTCCAACTGGGCGAGGCAAGGGTTCAAGCAGCAAAGGCCGGATTAGAGATTCCCTGGCGGCAGGCTAATCAGCCCCGAACAAAGTCCTGGCCAGCCCCACCCGGTCGATCCAACCCTCAACCGGGTCTCACTTCTGGATGAGCTTGAGGCGGATCCGGTTGGGCTCCACTTCCAGAGGGCTGACAAAGAAGGTCGGGTAGTCCTGACCCACCAGCAGGTCGGCCAGCCGCTGGGCCGTGGTCAGGAGCTTGACGTCGAACCAGGCCTGGCCGGCCCGGATGGACTGCTGTTTGACGTCCTGGACCAGATCGGGCAGGCGGGCCAGGGCGTCGAGGAAGACCTTCAGGTCGGCGTAGCGTTTGATGCCGTCCACCTGGATCTGAGCCGGGATGGGGTTGCTGGCCAGGGCCCAGCCGGCCAGCTTGAGGTCGTTGAGCAGCAGGCCGGCCAGGCGCTCGCCGGCCTCGACCGCGTCCACTGTTTCGGGGCCGGCCGGCGGGCCGGGTTCGACCTGGGGGGCCTCCTCGGGCGCGGCCGGCGGAGTCGGCGGCGGCTGAGACGCCTCGGCCTCGGTTGCCGGCGGGGGCGTCTCGGGCGTTGGCGGGGGCGCCTCCTCGGCCGGCGGCCGGCCCACCGTGACCGGCCCGGCCACGACCCGGCCCGAGGAGATGTCGATGATCCTGATCTCGGCGCTGGCCCGGCGGCCCTCGGCGGCCTGGATCTCAAAGATGCGTCCGCTCAGGACCAGGTCCGCCCCGAACTGATGGGCCAGGTCGGCCGGGTCCGTCGCGGCCGGGGCGGGCGGCGATTCCTGGGTTTCTCCAGTGGCCGGCGGCGGGCTGGCGGCCGGGCTGGAAGAAGCCTCCTGGCCGGGAACCGGGGCCGGCGCTGGCGCCGGTCCGGCCGGGATCGAAACCACGCTGAGACCCAGCTGGCTCAGCCGGGCCAGGAGGGTGTCCAGGGTCAGAGAGTCAGGGGCCGGACCCTCGGGGTTCAGCCACCAGGCAAAGACCGGCCCGGAATCAAGCTGAACCTTGATCAAGGGCAGGATGGTCGTCTTCAGGGACAGGCCGACCCCGGCCTGGGCCAGGGCGGCCTTGAGCGCGGTCGGCTCGATCTCGGCCTCGATCAGGACGTAGACCCGTCCCCCGGTCTGGGTCGAGGCCTTGATCTGAAAACCCTGGACCAGGAGGGTGGGCTTTCCCAGAATCGATCCGGCCAGGAGGGTGAGGCTGCCTTCCAGCCGGCGGGCGCCGATGCTCTGGGAAACGGCCTGGATCAGGGCCTGGCGCAGGGCTTCGTCGGTCGCCCTCTCCCGGGCCAGGGCCAGGGGGCAGGTCTCGCTGAGGTCGGCCGAACCGGCGGCCAGATATGTCCGGGCGGCCTCCTGCTCGGCTCTGGCCGCGGGCGAGAGGAGCAGGCCGCAACAGAGGGCGATGGACAGGAGACGAAGGATCACTGCTTGGCTTCCTTGAAGCGGTGGCCCAGGCGCTCGGCCTTTTTGATGGCCGCCAGGGCGATTGAGCCGGACACCGGGGACCAGGGGTCAAAGCGCCCCGGGGCGGTCGTCTCCATCAGACCCAGGTCCAGGGCCAGGCTGATGATGTCCTGCCACTGCTGCTCGGGCGGCAGGTCGCTGATGTCAGGCGGAAAGGGGCTGGGCCTGGGATTGGGCCGGCCCGAGACCAGGGTCACGACCCCCAGGGCCGCCTGGGCCAGCTCCTGGCGCCTGACCGGCTTGGTCGGCAGAAAGGCGCCCCCGCCGTGAAGCGGCAGGCCCTGGAACTTGGCCGCCAGGACCCGGTTGATGGCCTCGAACTGGGGCAGTTGTGGGTGGAGGTCGTTGGCCAGCAGGTTCTGGGGGACCGGCGGCCAGGGGTAGTCTATCTCGGCCACCAGCAGTTCGGCCAGCTGGGCCCGATTGATGGACCTGATCAGGGCCGTTCTCTTGGCCAGCTCGGTCCTGGGCTCGGCGTCGAGGACCCGCTGGCAGAGGGAGACGCCCTCCCGGGCCAGGTAGGCGTAAGAGTCGCCCTGCTCGGCCACCTGGGCGAAACGGTTCCTGGCCCGCTCGAACTCCAGGGCCTGCAGGTAGGCCTGGGCCAGGACGTAGGTCGCCTTGGTGGCCCGGGGCGCCAGGCTGGTGGCCCGGGTGTAGGCGATCTCGACCTGGGTCAGCCAGTCGGGCGGGGTATCGGCCATGAGGAGTTCCATGCGGCCTATCTGGACCTGGGCCAGGTCCCAGTCTTCGTGGGAGAGGCCCTCGGCCTTGGCCAGGAGGTTCCGGGCCTCGTCGACCCGCCCCTGCCTGGAGGCAACCAGGCTCAGGCCGACGTAAGCGGCGGGGTACTCCTTGTTACTGATCAGGGCGGCCTCGAACTCGCGCTGGGCGTCGCCCAGCTTGCCCGCTTCGACCAGTTGGAAGCCGTTGGAGACGTGCAGGGCCGGGGTGTCCAGGAGGACCTCCCGGGGCCCCTCGTCCGAGGCGCAGCCCCACAGCGCGGCCAGGAGGACCAGCCCGGCCAGCGCCAGTCCAGACGCCCTCATTCAGCCTCCCAGAACCGGCCGGCCCGCTCCACAAAAGCCTCCCTTTTCCCGGCGGGAAGCCAGACTATCTCCTTGTCCGCCCGAAACCAAGTCATTTGTCGCTTGGCCAACCTTTTTGTTTCCTTGATGATAATACTCCGGGCCTGGCTCAGGTTCAACTCCCCTCTGAGCAGGGCCGCGATCTGCTTGTAGCCGATGGACTGGAGCGGCCTGGCCTGTGGGTCCGCCCCCCGGCCGAGCAGGCCGGCCACTTCTTCCAGCCAGCCCTGGGCCAGCATCTGGTCGGTCCTGACCTCGATGCGGCGGGCCAGGTCCTGGCGGTTGAGGCTTAGCCCCAGCTTGAGGGCCTCAAAAGGGCGCTGGCCAAAGGCGTGCTCCTCCTGCCAGACCGAGATGGGCCGGCCCGTGGCCGAGAAGACCTCCAGGGCCCTGGTCACCCGGACCGAGTCCCGGGGCTCGATCCGGCTGGCCGCGGCCGGGTCGACTTTGGCCAGGCGGCGGTGGAGCCCCTCCGGGTCCCGCTCGGCCTCGGCCTTGAGGCTGGCCCGCAGTTCCCGGTCCACCGGCGGGGCCGGGAAAAGGCCGCCCAGGAAGGCTCTCAGGTAAAGGCCGCTGCCGCCGGCCAGGACGACCCGCCGGCCCCGGTCGAGGATGTCCTCGGCCGCCCGGCGGGCCAGCTCGGCGAACCTGGCCGCGTTGAAGTCCTCGTCGAGCCTGACCACGTCCAGCAGGTGATGGCGGACCCGGCGCCGCTCCTCTGGGGTCGGCTTGGCCGCGCCGATGTCCAGGCCCCGGTAGACGGCCACGGCGTCGGCCGAGATGATCTCGCCGCCCAGCCTCTCGGCCACCTCCAGGGCCACGGCGCTCTTGCCCGAGGCCGTGGGGCCTAAGATGACCAGCACCTTGTGGCTCATTGTCTCCGGAAGTCCCGATCTATCTCCGCCCGGGTAAGACGCCTCAGGATCGGCCGGCCGTGGGGGCAGGTCAGGGGGCCGGTCAGCCGGCCCAGGGCCTCCAGCAGGCTGGCCGCCTCAAGGGGCGACATCTCCTGGCCGGCCTTGACCGCCTGGCGGCAGGCCGAGCGGGCCAGGATGGCCAGAAGCCCCTCGGGCTCACCCCCGGCCCGGCCGCCGGCCAGCTTGGCGGCCAGGTCCTGGACCAGTCCCGCCGGATCGGTTCCGGCCAGGGGGGCGGGCAGGGCCTTGACCACGAAGCTGAGCCCCCGGGGGCCGAAGGGCTCGACGACCAGGCCGAGACGCTCCAACTGTTCCAGGGAGCCGGTCAGGGCCTCGGCCTCGAGCGGGGTCAGGGTCACGTTCTGGGGCAGCAGCAGGGGCTGGCTCTGGCCGGGCGAGGCTCTCAGCCGGTCGAAGAGGATCCGCTCGTGGGCGGCGTGCTGGTCGATGAGGACCAGGTCCGGGCCGGACTGCCCGACCAGGTAAAGGCCGGCGTAAAGGCCCATGAAGCGGAAGTCCAGCCCATCCCGGCCCAGGCCCGGCTCGGGCTGGTCTGCCGGCGGCGGGACCGGCCAGCCCCTTGATCGGCCGGGCTCCCAGGCCTCTCCGGCCGGCCGGCCAAAGGAGGGCCGGCTCTCGGCCAGGCGCGATTCCGGGCCGGCCGGTCCTGGCTCGGCCAGGGACCAGATGAAGCGCTCCTCGGCCCTGAGGGCCCCGGAGACGGCCTGCCTGAGGGCCAGGTGAACGGCCCCGGCGTGGCGGAAGCGGACCTCGAGCTTGGCCGGATGGACGTTGACGTCGACCGTGCCCGGCTCCAGGTCCAGAAAGACCAGGGCCACCGGAAAGCGGCCCTTGACCAGGCGGCCTTCGTAACCGGCCATCACGCCGGCCAGGATGACCCGGTCGCGGACGTGGCGGCGGTTGACGTAGCCGAAGATGGACCGGCTGTTGGCCCGGGTCGTCTCGGGCGGACTGATCAGGCCGCTGACCTTGACCGCCGGGTGATCGTGCTCGATGGGGATCAGACCCTGGCCGACCTCGGAGCCCAGAAGCTCCACCAGCCGGTCCCCGGCCTCGGCCGCCGGGGCCAGGTTCAAGAGGGCCTGGCCGGCCTCGCTGAGCCGGAAGAAAACATGGGGGCGGGCCAGGGCCAGGCGGACGAAGGCCTCCTTGATCCAGGAGGACTCGGTCCGCTCCGACTTGAGGAACTTGAGCCGGGCCGGGGTGTTGAAGAAGAGGTCGCGGACCTCGACGCTCGTCCCGGGCGGCGCGCCGACCTCTTCCACCGAAACCAGGCGGCCGCCTTCCAGAACGACCCTGGCGGCCGAAGCCGCCTCGGCCGGACGGGTGGTCAGGGTCAGCCGGGAGACCGAGGCCACGGCCGGCAGGGCCTCGCCCCGGAAGCCCAGGCTGGCCACCCGGAAGAGGTCGGCCTCGTCGCTGATCTTGCTGGTGGCGTGGCGCTTGAGCGACAGGCGGGCCTCGTCCGGGGTCATGCCCTGGCCGTTGTCCCGGACCAGGATCGAGACCAGACCACCGTCCTCGAAGGCGACCTCGATCCGGTCCGCCCCGGCGTCCAGGGAGTTCTCGATCAGTTCCTTGACCACCGAGGCCGGCCGCTCGACCACTTCTCCGGCGGCGATCTTGTTGACCAGCTCGGGAGGCAGCAGCTTGATCCGGCAGGTCACGGCTGGGGCGGGTCCTTAAGTCCTTGGTCCTGGTCTGGGGGCGGGCCCGGCCGGGGCCGGAGCCTTCACCCGGGATACAATTCCTTACCACAGCCCCGGGCCTGGAACAAGGGCGGGCCCGGGACAAGAGGCTCGGTCGGGCTAAAGTGAGGCGGAGTTAATTGCCCTTTGCGCCGGCCCGGCCGCTCGGCCGCGGCTCGGGCTCGGCGAGGCGCTTCGGCCGGCTCTTCTGCCACCACAGGTGCATGTACACGGCCGAGTAGGGGAGTACGGCCAGGCCGTCGGTCTGGGTGATGACGCCGCCCAGGTAGTCCCTCAGGATGGCCTGCTGCTCCCCGGTGGTCAGGCCGTACCTGGCCCTGAAGAAGTCGACCGCCCCGTCCAGGGAGGGGAAGCGTTCGCCGAAGTGGGAGCGGAAGACCTTGACGTTGGGATAGATGCCCATCTGGTAGAGGACGTTGAACAGGACGTCGCTGCCCGGCGGCGGCTGGTACTCGGCCCGGTGAAGCCGGGGCCAGAGCAAGCGGGCCTGCTCTTCCCAGTCCGGTCGGTCGGCGAACCAGATGAGGTGGATGCGGCCCGAGGCCACGGCCTCCATCTTCTCGATCGCGGCCCGGAGGTCGGGCATGGTCAGGGACATGGAGGCCAGGACCACGTCGTAGGGCGGGTCCAGGTCGGCCCCGGGCTCGACGTCGTCCCAAAACTTCTGGAGGCAGGTCAGGTTGGTCAATCCCTGCTCGGCGATCATGGCCCGCAGCACGCTCATCATCCCCGCCGAGGGCTCCACGGCCGTGACCCGGGCGGTTCTCTGGGCCAGGGGCAGAGCCAGGACGCCCGGTCCGGCCCCGATGTCCAGGACCCGAGACCGCGGGATCACGGCCAGGTCCTCGATGAGCTGGGCGATCCTCCGGCCCCCGTCCTCGTAGCGGGAGAGCCAGTACTGCCTGGCCGTCTCCTCGCCGGCCCAGTAATCCAGGGCCTTGGCCTCCTCGTGGCAGCGGTTGGAGCGCTCGACCTGCTCCTTCCAGACCTGGTTCCAGTCAATGGCCGCCAAGCTCACCGCTCGATCCCGTCAATAAAAAAGGCCGCGAAGCAACCGGGTCGGCCTTGCCGGACCCGATCAAGCCTTCGTGGCCCGATATTCTTTTTCTCGAACGAAGCGCTCGGCTCGACCTTCCTGGCCGAACCGAGGAAATTCATTACACGAGGCTCAGGCGCCTGTCAAGACGGGGGAGGCCCGGCGGCAGGGAGCAACCTCAGCCGGCCAGGGGGTTGGTGAAGCTGCAGGGCAGCATGACCACGCACTTGCCGCAGACGTGGGTCGTCTCGGGCAGGCCGGCCAGCTCCGGTCTGGACTTGCGGTTGGTCTTGAGCCGGGTGAAGCAGCGCGCCCGATCCAGCCCGTCCGCGGTGAGGGCCTTGACCGGGCACATCTTGACGCATTCGAGGCACTCCCGGCCGGCCTTGTCCAGGCAGGCCTCCTCGGTCTCGATGAGGGGGCTGTCGCCCAGGTCGGCCTCGGTGACCAGGCTGCCCAAACGGCCGGTGCAGCCGGCCGGGGTGATGAGCTGGGCGTTGCGGCCGAAGCGGCCCAGGCCGCTGAGAAAGCCCAGGTGCTTGTGCGACCAGCGGCTGTTCAGCTTGACTGGATCGAAGTTGTGGGTCGCCGGCGTCAGGGCCGAGGCATAGCCCTGGGAAGCCAGGTGGTCCTGGAGAAGCTGGCTCAGGCGGCCGATGAGCTCGTTGGTGGCCACGTAGGCCAGGCCCCAGTCGCGGCAGGGGAACTTGCCCGGGCTGTTCCGGGCGGCCAGCTCCTGGACGAAGGGGATGAAGAAGACGATCACCGCCCTGGCCGAGGCCAGCAGGTCCCGGGGCAGGAGGTGGTTCTCGGCGGCCATGGCCGGCAGGCTGTCGAAGCGCTCGTCGATGGGGGCCGCGGCCAGGAGGGGCCGGCGCCAGATGTTCCTGGCCCCGGTTTGGGCGGGGTAGACGGCCACGTACTCCTCGATGAGGCCTCGAAGCTGGTCGGGGCTGACTGGCGCAGGCATGCTCTCCTCCGCTGAAAGCCCGAGAACTATCACATCCGGGCCCGGCCGGCAAGACGGGCCGGTATCATGTCAAGTATTGTCCTGTCAATATTGATCAAGATAATACTTGACTCGACCATAATTGACTGATAGCCTGATTCTGACTCCTGACAGGGGCTTAGCGTGGTCAAGTTTCTCCTGGAAGAAGTCGCTTTGGGGTTGGAAGCAGAGCCCAAGGTTCCTTTTTCCACTTCGCTGCCCGAAGCGCTGCTCTCAGAGCTGGCCGCCGCGGCCAAAATTCTGGGCCGCGACAAGGCTTTGCTGGTCCGGACGGCCCTGTCGCGCTTCTTCGGTCTTGACCGGAACGCCCTGGACGGCCAGGTTCTGGCCTACTATCAGGCCGCGGCCAAGGAGGCCCTGCGGGCCTTCACCACCACCCTGGCCGTGAGCCAGAAGCGGGCTCTGGCCGCCGTTTCCCTGGACCTTCACCGCCCCAAGACCGACCTGATCAGGTCGGCCTTGCACGGCTTTCTCAGCCTCTCGCCGAACCAGCAGGAGAAGGCGATTCGGGAGCACCTCCTCTCATGACCAAGAGCCTGTCCAGTCTGACCAGTCTGCTCGTCCTGACCCTCATTGTCTTCTCAGTGGTCCTGGTCGGCGGCGCGAGCGAGATCTCCCGCCAGCCCGCCCTGGCCGACCGCCGGGTCTCTCCGCCGCCCTCTCGGGCTCAGACCGCCCCCATCGAGGCGGTCTACGCCCAGGCCCTGGCCGCCTACTTCGGCGGTGAATACGAGGCGGCGGCGGGCCTTTTCGAGGGTCTCTCCTGGCGCATGCCCGGCCAGATGCTGGACGATCTGCTCTTCTGGCAGGCCGAGTGCGCCTTCCGCCTGGGCCGGAGCAGCCAGGCCAGCCAGGCCTTTCAGGCCTATCTCAGATCGGCCCCCCAGGGGCAGAGGGCTGAGCTGGCCGCGGAGCGGGTGAGCCGCCTTAACCAAACGGACCAGTGAATCGTGGCCCGTCCCCCGGCCAGAGCCAGGCGGACCAACGGCAGAGGCCAGCGGATCTGGACCGGGCTGGCCCTGGTCGCGGCCGGGCTCATCGGCCTGGGCATGGTCTACTACTGGGCCTCGGCGGCCGGCCTCAACCGGGAGCTGACCACGCCCCGGACCTCGGGGCCGGCGGAACTTAGGCCCCTGCCTTACCCCTACCGGGCCGCGGTGGGCCTGACCCTATCCCCTGAGCCGGGCCTGGATCTGAAAGGCTTGGCCAAGGCCCTCAGACTGGTCAACGCCGCCCAGGACCCGGCCTCGGGAGCGGGGTTGGGCCTGGAGGCGGGCGGCTCGCTGCTCTTCTACCCCCCGTCGCCGGACTGGCTGGCCTACTTCAATCCCCCGGGCCCGGAGGGCGATGAGGGCCGGCGGGTCCTCAACGCCCTGATCCGCGCCGGACTGGTGGACGTTCTGGATTCCTACGGCCCGGGGGCCGACTTCTCGCGGGAATCGGCCGAGCGCGCCCTGGCCGCCCTGGCCGAGCAGGGTCTCTTCATCCAGACCTGGGCCGACCGCTTCGCCGGCCCGGACAACCTTCGCCTCGGCGGCGGCCGGGGAGCCAGCCGGGGCCGGCTGGCCTATCACCTGGACCTGACCCTCAAGGCCGGCTTCAGGTTCTTCTGGCTGGGCCGGACCAGCCGGCTGATCGGCCAGGACTCGCCCGTGGGCTGGTCGAGCTTCAGCTCCCTCTACCGGGCCGAGCACCCCCTCGACTCCCTGGGCCAGGCGGCCGGAGCCTGGCTGCAGCACTTCCTGGACGTCATCGCCGCCGATGAAACCAACGCCCGGCGGGCCAACCGTCTCTTCAGCCCGATCGAGTTCAGCGACGGCAGCAAGGCCTTTGAGTTCGTCCGCTACGGTCATGGTCTGGAGCCGGTCGAGCTGGCCCAGGTCCTCAGTCGAGCCAACCTAGACCGCCTGGTCGAGCAGGGCGGCAAGATGATCATCGCCGGCCGGCTCAGGCCCGAACCTTCAGGGCGGCCCCTGTCGCCCGGAGACGAGGCCGCACTGCGCCGCCTGGCCGCCCGGCAGGCCGAGGATCAGATCCTGGTCTGCACCGCCACCCGCCTGCTGACCTACGCCCGCACCTGGCGCTACCTGAAGTGGCGGGCCGAGCCCCAGAACGGCCAGGTCTCCATCTTCCTGGAGGGAATGGACGACCCGGTGGACGGCCCCCGCAAGCCCGGCCTCTCCGAACTGGCCGGCCTGACCTTCTACGTCCCCTCGGCCACCCGGGCCAAGATCGTTTACGACGGCCGGGAGATGCTCCTGGAGCGGCACCTGATCGATCCCTCCGGCCGGGAATCGGTTTCGCTGCCCTGGCCGAGGCTGAGCCTGCCGGATTTGCCGGTCGAGTGAGCGCGCCCGGTCTTGCCCGGGCCGCGTCGTTGACATCCGGACCCGGAAACAATAGCCTGCGGGCCAGGCAGCGGCCGCTTCGGGCCCGGGGGAGGGAAGCGCCGGGGCGGACTCCCGGCGACGCGGCTGGCCGATGAAATGCAAGTAACCCTGATTTCGCCATATCCCAGCCTGGAGGCCTTCGGCCTGAGGACCCTGTCGGCCTGTCTCAAGGCCGAGGGCTGCCGGGTCCAGATGGTCTTCCTGCCCCAGCCCTTCAACCGGCGCTACGAGCCGGGGCTGCTTCGGGAAGTGGCCGAGCTGTCGAGGGAATCGGCCTACGTCGGCCTCTCCCTGATGACCAACTTCTTCGACAACGCCGTCCAGATCACCCAAAGCCTGAAACAGGACCGCGGCCTGACCGTGCTCTGGGGCGGCACCCACCCGACCGTGCGGCCCGAGGAATGCCTGGACTACGCCGACGTGGTCTGCCTGGGCGAGGGCGAGGAGACCGTGGTCGAGCTGACCCGGCGGCTGGCCCAGGGCCGGCCCTACCAGGACGTGGACGGTCTCTGGTTCAGGACCGAGGCCGGCATCGTCGGCAATCCGGTCCGGCCCCTCATCCAGGACCTGGACGCCCTGCCTTTTCCTGACTACGACTACGAGGGGCACTACCTGGCCTGGGGCGGTCGCCTCCGGCCCATGACCCCGGGTCTGCTGCAGGAGCAGCTGGGCGGGGTTTACACGACCATGGCCTCCCGGGGCTGCCCCTTTGGCTGCGCCTACTGCTTCAACAACGCCCTCAACAAGATGTATCCCCGCCAGCGGGTCGTCAGGAAGAGGAGCGTCGAGAACCTCATCGCCGAGCTGAGGCTGGCCAAGGAGCGGCTACCCTTTCTGGAGCGGATCAAGCTGGACGACGACGCCTTCTTCCTGGTCTTCTCCCTGGACGAGATCAGGGAGTTCAGCCAGGAGTACCGGCGGCTGATCGGGCTGCCCCTGGCCATCACCGGCATCAGCCCCTCGACCCTGACCCGGGAGAAGCTGTCGTTCCTGGTGGAGGCAGGGCTGAGCTTCGCCCGGCTGGGGATCCAAACCGGCAGCGAGCGGACCAGGAAGCTTTACAACCGCCAGCAGAGCAACGAGGGCATCCTGGAGGCGGCCAGGATTATTCACGAGTTCGCGGACAGGACCCAACCGCCCCAGTACGACATCATCCTGGACAACCCCTGGGAGAGCGAGGCCGACCTGGTCGAGACGCTCCGCTTCCTGGCCGGGCTGCCGGTGCCCTACCGGCTGTGCACCTTCTCGCTGGACTTCTACCCCGGCACCGAGCTCTACGAGAAGGCCCGG
>ENA-OSEO01003666-OSEO01003666.1-sediment-metagenome-genome-assembly--contig:-NODE-3666-length-17520-cov-4.017371_pt1 | contig 17520 bp, 13 predicted proteins | sample MGYA00237883_ERZ534232 | MGnify/ENA metagenome assembly ERZ534232
TTAGGGGGGCTGGTCAGTTATCATATCCCCATCCGTGCAATGGAGTCCCATGGCATCACCAGGGAGGTCCTGGAAACCTATCTCAAGCGAGAGTTTGACCTCTTCCTCACTTGTGATACGGGGATTTCAGAACATGCAAATATCCAGCACATCAGAAATTCCGGCTTGCCCGTGATTGTCACAGATCACCACACGCTTGGCGAAACTCTGCCTCCCGCCGACGCGGTGGTCAACCCTCAGCGTCTCCTCCCAACCCATCCACTGCGCACCCTGCCAGGGGTGGGTGTTGCGTATAAATTGATCGAAGGTCTCTTTGCTGCTTTGGACCGTCCCTTCGACTCCGGTCACTACCAGGAATTGGCAGCATTGGGAATCGTGGCGGATGTAGCTGAACTCGTGGGCGATACGCGTTATATTCTACAAAAGGGGCTGGCGCACTTACGACACACCCATAGGATTGGGTTACAGACCTTATACCGAAATGCAGGCCTCAATCCCTTGAACCTTAACGAAGATCACATCGGGTTCCAAATCGCGCCGCGCCTGAACGCGGTTGGTCGCCTGGGGGACGCCAACCCGATGGTGGAGTTTCTCACCACACAAGATGAAGGCAGAGCTCGTGTTCTCGCCACCCAGATTGAAGCGATGAACGCCAAAGCACCGGCCATCTCGCTCGTCGACCTTTCCTTCGGCGATCTTTCTGAGGATCCTCCTCATGATCTTTCCGCTCCGGGTCTTCGGCAGTGACCCGGCAAAGTGGAGCTTGTCGGGGACGGCGATGGGGCCGATCTCCTTTCTCACATGACCAATGAGCTCCTTCTTCAGATCCTCGCTTGGATTGTAACCCGTCTTGAGGGTCACGAATGCGTAGATCCCCTGGCCTTTGATCTCGTGGGGGAAACCGACGACTGCGGATTCGGCCACCGCCTTGTGGGCCACCAGGGCGCTTTCCACTTCCGCCGTCCCCAGCCGGTGCCCGGACACATTGAGGACGTCGTCCACCCGTCCCATGAGGAAGTAGTAGCCGTCCTCGTCTTTCCTGGCGCCATCGCCCGTGAAATAGTATCCCGGATATTTTACGAAGTATTGCTGTTTGAATCGATCCGGGTCCCCATAGACCGTCCGCATGAAACCGGGCCAGGGTTTTCGGATGTACAGGTAGCCCCCTTCGTTGACCTCCGCCTCCGATGCGTCTTCCCTCAGGATCACCGGATCCACTCCGAAGAACGGGAGCGCCGCAGAGCCCGGTTTCATGGACATGGCGCCGGGAATGGGCGTGATCAGGAAGCCGCCTGTTTCCGTCTGCCACCAGGTGTCCACGATGGGACAGTTTTCTTTACCGACATTGCGGTGATACCACATCCAGGCCTCGGGGTTGATCGGTTCACCGACCGTGCCCAACAGCCTCAGGCTGGAAAGATCCCGCCGCCCAGGCCATTGTTCTCCCTGGCGCGACAGCGCCCGGATGGCGGTGGGGGCCGTGTAGCAGACATTGATTTTATATCGTTCGATGAGTTCCCAGGCCCGGTCCGGTTTCGGGTAGAGCGGGGTCCCCTCGTACATGAACGAAGTTGTTCCGTTCAGCAGGGGGCCGTAGACGATATAGCTGTGGCCGGTGACCCAGCCGATATCGGCCATGCACCAGTAAAGGGTCTCGGGCTGGAGATCGAATATCCATTTCTGGGTGATATACACATAGGTCATGTACCCGCCGGTGGTGTGGACCTGTCCTTTGGGCCTGCCGGTGCTGCCGCTGGTGTAGAGAATAAAGAGGATGTCTTCGGCTTCCATCTGTTCGCATTCACAGAAGTCTCCGATATCCGCGGCGGTCATCTCCGTATGCCACCAGGAATCCCTGGGATTTTTCCAGCCGATCTCACTGCCGGTCCGCTTGACCACGATGACGTGTTCGATGCTGGGGCAGTTTTCAAGCGCCCGATCGACATTTTCTTTTAAATCGAAAGCTTTTCCGGCCCGGAGAGACTGGTCGATGGTGATCAGCAGACGCGATTCGCTCTCCTGGATCCGGTGCATCAGCGCTTCGGCTGAAAAACCGCCGAACACGACATTGTGGGGAAGACCCAGGCGGGCACAGGCCAGCATGGCAACCGGCAGCTGCCAGACCATCGGGAGATAAATCGTGACACGGTCGCCTTTTTTCAGTCCTTTTTTTTTCAGTACATTGGCGAACCGGCAAACTTCCCGGTGCAGCGTCTGGTATGTCAGAATCTTGGTGTCCTCATCCGGCTCCCCCTGCCAGACGATGGCAGCCCGGTTGCGGGTGGGGGTGTCCAGATGCCGGTCCAGACAGTTGTAGCAAACATTGGTGTAACCGCCCGTGAACCATTCATGGAAAACCCTGCCCTTGCGGATGTCAAAGTTGTATTTCAGGACGTTTTCAGGTCGCCGGTACCAGAACAGCTCTGCTGCGATTTCGGACCAGAAGCTTTCCGGTTCGGCAAGGGAGCGTTGATAAATTTCCCTGTAATGATCTAAGTTTCTGATCCATGCGGTTTTCGAAAAAGATTCGTCCGGGTAGAATTTTCCATCTTTTTGATATACGCCCATTTTTTGTCGATTCTCCTGTTATAGAAATTAATCCAAAAAGCGCATATTTTTCCGATGCAGCGAGAGTACGGGTTGAATATACCGGTGGTATTTTCCTCAGGGTGTAAGACGCTTTTTTATATGTTACAATGTGTTATGTCAAGATTATTTTAAAAAGGTATGCGATTTCAATAGACTAATTGCGGCTGAATCTGTAAAGAGCAATCAGGCATCTGCCCGGCCGGCAGGTATCGATATGCGGGATGATTCCAAGGTATAAAATTTTATGGGGACGCAAATAAAAAATCGAATGGACACGGCAGTCTGTTTTAAGTTCATGGCGGTGCTGGTTTTCATTTTTTGCCCGGCGGTCCAGACAGGTTCGGCTCTTGGCTTTTCCGGCGTGCAAACGATAGCCCGGTTCGATTCGGTTCGACCGGATGGAAAGCTTGATTTCGTGGACCTGGACGGGTCCAAAGTGGTCGGCATCGTCATTGAAATCGCTGAAACAGCGCAAGCGCGCCGCAAAGGGCTCATGGGCAGAACATCATTACGCATGACCGAGGGGATGCTGTTCATATTTGAACAGTCGGAACTGCGTTATTTCTGGATGTACGACACGCCGGTGTCTCTGGATATGATATTTGTTGACCCTGAAATGCGAATCGTTCATATGGCCGAATCAACCCTGCCGATGTCCACCCAAACATACGGCTCTCAATTTCCGGCCCAATATGCCGTAGAGGTTCCGGCGGGGTTTGTAAAATTTTTCAAAATTAAACCAGGCATGCGCATCCAGTGGCAGCGCCGTTAGTACTTTAGAAATAATTTTCTGCGTTTTTTTTGTCAGAAAATTATTCCGTGAAGGTACTTATTCCGTTTATCGGGGTCAGGTTCGATATGAAGTATAAACAGGTTGCAGTGCTATCCATCGGGCACCTCGTGACGGACATCAATCAGGGGGCGCTGCCGGCGCTCCTTCCTTTTTTTATCACCCAGCACGATCTTTCCTATACCGCCGCAGCAGGGATCGTATTAGCGCTCAATATGGCATCCACCATCATTCAGCCTTTGTTCGGGCACGCAGCCGACCGTTTTTCGAAACCCTGGCTGCTGCTGGTGGGGATGCTGCTGGCCGGGCTGGGGCTATCCCTGACCGGTATTTCGCCGAACTATACCTGGATATTTGTATTTTCCATCGTCAGCGGCGTCGGCATCGCCGCCTACCACCCCGAGGCCGCCCGCCTGGTTCATTTCTCGGCAGGAGAGCGCAAGGGGACGGCCATGAGCATGTTCGGCATCGGCGGCACGCTGGGTTTTGCGATAGGTCCGATTTTAGCGACATCGGCCCTGCTTTACTGGGGGCTGAAGGGCACACTGATTCTGCTGGCGCCGGTCGGCGTCATGACGCTGGTTATGGCGACGCAGCTTTCCAAAGTGGCCGCCTCGGAAACACTCATCAGCTATAAAAAAACAGCGGGAGAGGGTGATAATCTTCAGGATGCCTGGGCGCCTTTTCTCCGGTTGACCCTTGTCATCATCGGACGGTCCGTTCTCTTTTTCGGTTTAAATACATTTATTCCGCTTTACTGGGTTCATGTGCTGCATGAATCAAAGGCGGCAGGGGGAATGGCACTGGCCGTATATGCGGGTTCCGGGGTTCTGGGAAACCTGCTGGGGGGAAACCTGGCCGACCGCATCGGTCAGAAAAAAGTCATCCTTTTCGGTTTTTTCGGCATGGCCGTACTCTTTCCGATTTTAGTCTGGGTCGACGATGCTCGGATTGCGTTGCTTCTTCTTATCCCCATCAGCTTGGTGCTGCTCGGCACTTACAGCCCCACCATTGTCCTGGGCCAGAAGTATCTGCCCAACCGCATCGGATTGTCGTCAGGCGTCACCATCGGTATTGCCATTGCCATCGGCGGCGGTGCAGCACCGATCATCGGTAAAATCGCCGACATGCATGGCATCCGCTTCGCCCTGGCATCCCTTGCGTTTCTACCGGTCGCAACTGCAGCGCTGGCTCTGACGTTGCCGGATCCGTGAAAAATGAGACAAACAGAGAAAAATATGAAGGAGACAACATGAAGCAATTATGTGTGACAACGTCAATGGGTAAACGATTAATCGGCAAGGCCATGGCATTCCATCCCGAGGTTAAGACTGTCCTCCAGAAGGGAACCCTGGTCATTATTGCCGGTACGACCAACGGATATGTGGCGGAAGAGGTTCTTACGTCTTTAGGGCAGGTCGAGGGGTTTACCCGAAAAGGGTTTCGCCGGGGTATTGCGACAGCACCCGGGGCCAAACTTATCAAGGCGGATTTTCCCGGCGATGTGGTGATCACCGACGGCCAGTGGCAGAAGGGGCTAACGATCTTTGACGTGGTTGAAAAGCTGAAAGCCGGGGATATGATCCTGAAGGGCGCCAATGCCTTTGACCTGCGCGGCCAGGCCGCCGTCCAAATCGGCCATCCCCAGGCAGGCACGATACTTCCCACCATTTCGGTCGTAGCCGGCCGGCGCGTGCAGCTTGTCATACCGGTAGGCTTGGAAAAGCGGGTCTTTGAGGATGTGACCACGCTGTCCCGGCGGGTGAACGCGCCGGATGTGACCGGACCGAGGCTGCTGCCGATGCCCGGCCGGATATTTACCGAGCTGGATGCCATCCGCTTATTGACCCAGGCAACCGCAATCCTGATTGCGGCCGGAGGGGTTTATGGCGCGGAAGGCGCTTCCTGGCTCGGTATTGAAGGGACTGAAAAGCAGATTGCAGTTGCGGTTGAGCTGATTCGATCGATATCCGCTGAACCGCTTTGTGTCGTGTAGCCAGTGATTCAAAACAGGGACGCTGGGAGTCAAAAAAGGGCGCAAAATGTCGGCTATAAGCACATTGCGCCCTTTTGTATGCCAAGGCAAAAGCTCGAATTGAGATAGACTGTCAATTACTTAAAGTTTTCGCAGCCGGGGCTTTATTCATCCGTGAAATATTGGCCATACTGCTTTTTGAACTCCTGGTATTGTTCCATCCAGTCAGGGCCGAACTGACTGTCGAAAAACTTTTTGAGCTTGCCGTACCAGCCGCGATATTTGACGTTATTTTCGTGCGCTATCAGCAAATCGGCGACGAAGGTGGCGATTTCAGGCATTTTCTCCTTGGGGATATAAGCCTTGGCGCCGCCTTTGATCGATTTTACAAAGTTGTCCGGGCTCAATGCGTGTGCCGTGAACATGATTGCCGGGATCCCTTTTTTGTTGCAAATTTCAAGCAGGTCATATCCCTTCACGCCCATGATGTCCAGTACGGCGACATCGAATTTTTCCCGAGACAGGAGCTTTTCGGCGCTTTCAAAATCGGCTGCGGTGTCAATCTGGCACATGTCCAGCAGTTCAGCCAGCGATTCCAAAACGTCCGGCTCATCATCAACCAGCAAGACCCTTTTACCGCTTAGAATATCCTTGGCATTCATAATGTCTCCCCTTTGGTTACGACCGGTTTAAGTGTTTGAATTCAGCTTAATATAACTTCATGCGGGAAGATGTCAAGCTTTTATGGAACCGCTGTGATAGCAGGCGCTTATGGATCCGGACAGAAAGCTTACGGTTAAAGACACTGGCTTATGGTAAAGAGCGCAGTGTTCGGGGTTTGGGGAACGGAACATACACTTTACGGGGTAATAAATATCGCAAAAGGTAAAGGGAAAAGGTCGGGAGGTGTAATGTCGCAGGAGTGCCGGATGTTCAGCAGGGCAACCCTTTTTTTCGTAAAAGCGGGAGTGGATCGATTAAATGCCGTGAAAACCAGTTTGTTTTGACTTCGAGTCTAAAGGCCAAAGCCAGTAACTCTGAAAAATGAAAAATTGGTATTTTTCTGGTTTGGGAATATCGAATTTCAAGATTCAGGTGGCACATAGCACAAGCCGTAACAATGCAATCGGCACCGGCATCGAGCGCCCCCTGGATGATCTGGTTCACCATCGGTTCAACGATAGCGGGTTTAGATACAGACAAAAATGTGCCGCAGCAGCTTGAGGCATAGTTCCATTGCAGCGGGATGGCGCCGAAAGCCATTAAGAGCTTCTGCATTAACCCGTGGTAATTTTTTTGATGCCTGAGTACCGGTGGCCGGGCTAGCATGCAGCCATAATATGGAACAAATGTTAAACCCGCCAGCGTGGTGTCCGGCACGCTGGCGGGTTTGATGTCCATCAATTCAAAAAAGTGTACGATGTTAAGTTCCTCATCAACCGGCCGGTTCCATTGCTTTATAAAATCGGTTGCGGCAGATCTGTCTGTGATCAGACGGTTTTGTGCCAGCTGCAGGCGCTGAAGGCAGCTGGGGCAGGCTGCAAGCAGCGGCCTGCCCTTAGGCGCCAAAGAAAGATTGCGGCCTGCCAGTTGAAAAGCAAGTTCTGAATTGATGCTGTGGGCGGAAGAACTGCCGCAGCAGTTCCAGTCGCTGAGCTCCACCAGGCGATAGCCGAGATACCTGCAAACCTTGATCAGCGCCTGGTTGCTTTCCCGAGATGTGGTTGCCAGCGAACATCCCGGAAAGTAGGAAATGTCAATCAGTTGTGACGGGCTCATCTTTTAGCCTTTTGCTTTTTGTGAACAGCTCATTCAACGGATGAGGTTCAGATATTGTTGACGGCCTCAGATCGAGTTTGCGTTTGGCCAGCATTTTCAAGCCGACATTTACATCCGAAAAGAAGTCCCAGCGCCGTAATTTATAGCGCAGCATGATCTCAAGTTTATGGGTGCGGCCGTAACGATGAATGGAGTGTAAAACCTCTTGATGAAAATTCAGTATATCCGGCTCGGCTATGTCAACTTTTTCTTCGATTGATATTTCGCGAAGGGCATCCATGAAGGCCGCAATGTCGATCCCCATCGGGCAGGCGATGCTGCAGGTATTGCATCCCATGCATAGCCATATATCCGAACTCTCCAGAACCTCTTTTTTTAAACCCAGCTGTACCAGTCGAATGATACCATTGGGACGATAGGTCATGGCATGAGTAACCGGACAGCCGCCAGCACAGCTCAGGCAATGCAGACACAGCCTGAAATCATCGCTGGAACGGCGAATTACTTCGTTGCTGAAATTTAATTTTTGCTGAATCGACAATTTCAGTACCCTGTGATCTATATGTTATGGACCCCTAAATGTTTTCACTATAACAAGTTTTTTTTCGCTGATTCAACAGCATTAATTAAAAGAAATATGTCACATTGTATCATTTGTAAAGTTAAAAACTATTAATAAAAAATTCCCCTAATGGTTTTGATGCGCATTCCAACGCCTCCAGGTTTTTATGGATCGGGGTCCAGATATCCCTGAGGAGGCGGCAGCGCCAGCCCCGGACTCGATTCGGCGTGAGGGGGCCTGATTCGGCAATGAGATTTCGAGACGATTATCAATTAAATTGTTTCTGTCGCCGGTGCGTAAAAGCCGGTACGGGAAGCGTCCCATCTCGAAAACTGAAAAATATATTGTTTTCCGTTTGGATTAAAGCTATCAGAATCATCCGGCCTGTTTCCAATATCCGGCCGCAACACGGCTGGTCTGCTTTTTGGTTTATGCAGCTACAGGTTAAACGGAGGATTAAAGGAGTCGTTGTGGATTTCAAACTGTGTGAAAGAATTATCACCAATATGTCCCAGGTGATTGTGGGCAAATATGATTCTCTGGAACTGCTGATGGTGGGGATGCTGGCGGACGGACATGTGCTGCTGGAAGATGTTCCCGGCATCGGCAAAACGCTCATCGCCAAATCGCTTGCCAAAAGCATCGGCGGCCGCTTTAAGCGGATTCAGTTTACCCCCGACCTGCTGCCGTCCGATATTACGGGATTTAACATATACAACCAGCAGACCGGCCGGTTTCAATTTCAATCGGGACCGGTCATGACGAATATTTTGCTGGCCGATGAAATCAATCGTACCATTCCCCGGACCCAGGCCAGCCTGCTGGAGAGCATGGAGGAACGCCAGGTGACCGTTGACGGGCAGACCCTGTCCCTGCCGACGCCGTTTTTCGTGGTCGCCACGCAAAACCCCATCGAGCTGGAAGGGACGTTTCCGCTGCCGGAAGCCCAGCTGGACCGCTTCCTGCTGAAGCTGCGGCTGGGATATCCGGACCGCAGCGAAGAAATTGCGATCATGGAACGCTTTCAGGAAAAAGATCCGCTGCCGGAGCTTAGCGCCGTGACCACTCCGGAAGAGTTCGCCCGGCTGCAGCAGAGACGAAAGCAAATAGGGGTTTCCGACGCACTGCGGCAATATATCGCCGATCTCGTGGGCGCCACCCGCCGGCATGATGCACTGCGGTTCGGCGCCAGCCCCCGCGGCAGCCTGGGACTGATGCGCGCCGGCCAGGCCCTGGCCGGCATCAGGGGGCGGACGTATGTTCTGCCCGACGATATCAAGCATGTGGCGGTTTCGGTTTTATCCCATCGGGTGATCCTCAAAGATGCCGAGCGACTCAGGGGTGAAACGCCGGAACGATTTATAGAGCAGATTCTGGACGAAACCCCGCTGTCAAACCCGGCGGGGTAACCTGAAATGGCAGCAGGAACCGAAGACAGGGTCTCTTCCGTATACACGTTGTCGCTGATTTTAGTGTTGGTGGGCGTGGCTCTGTTTGCGGCCCTGCTGACCCGGCAGTCATCCCTGACCTTTCTCTGTATTCTGGTTTTGACCATGGCAGCTGGCGCAAAAGCCTGGAGCCGTCTGAGCATTGCCAGGATTCAAATCGATCTGAGAGTCGACCGGAAAAAAATGTTTCCTGCCGAAGTCCTTACGTTGGCTATCGAGGTTGCGAACAACAAGCTTTTACCGGTCTGGCTGCAGGTTCAGGTACCCCTCAAGGGGGCGGTGCAGAGCGCTTCCGGCGAAGCGGTACTTAAAAAAGACAGCGGGTTGTTATGGCATCAGCGGATAAGTTTCAGATGGGAGCTGACGGCGTTAAAAAGAGGGGTGCACCGCATCGGCCCGGTGGCCCTTGAGGTGGGAGATCTTCTGGGCTTTTACCCGGAAATCAAGCAGACCCCCGATTTTCAGGATGTTATGGTCTATCCCCGCCTGGTGCCGTTAAATCCGGTGCGGTTTTCGCGACGTGATTTTTTCGGAATTCCCGGCGTCAGAAGCCCCATTGAAGATCCCATCTACATCCATGGAACCCGTGATTACCAGTGCCGCCGGCCGGCCCGCTGCATCCACTGGAAAGCCAGCGCCAGGCATAACCGTTTGATGGAAAAGGTTTGTGAACCCGCAGAACAGGAGAAGATACTGATGCTGGTTTGCACCGACCGTTTCAGCGAAGATCCTACCGGAAATTCCTTCGAGTGCGCTCTGGAAGTGGCCGCTTCCCTTGCAGTCCAGCTTGACCGCATGCGCTTTGCAGTGGGCCTGGCCACTAACGGACGGTTTAAGGGGGGCGGCAAGGCCGCATTGAAGATATCCCGGAACCCCTGTCAGCTTTCAGATATCCTGGAAACGATGGCCAGGCTGGAACCGGTCCCTGCGGGGGACATGGTGGACGTATTACAGCGCGGGCTGACCCTGCCCTGGGGGGTTACCGCCGTCTGCTTTTCCTACCGGCTCGATGCAGTGAGCCTGGCGTTGAATCAATACTTCAGGCGCCGCCGCATCCCGATGGCGCTGGTCGTCTGCGGCCCGGCGGATGACCTGACGGTTGCGGAAACCAAGACCCATGAAAAGATTTATAGACTGGACGACATCCGGGCGAAAGGACCCGCTGCCCAATGAAACGAACGCCTGATATCGTATTTTGGACGGCCGCTGCCGGTATGGAGCTGAGCTGGGTATACGCCTGGGCCGTATTCATTATGGATGCCGTCAGCAAAAGGCCCTTTCCGCTGCCGGAGGCTGCCGCCATATTTGCCCTGGCAGCGCTTTTAACCACTTTCACCCGTGGCCGGGGCTGGCGGATCATTCAGATTTTTTTGATCCATGGCGCAGGATGGGCGGCTTTTGCGTTCCGGGGTGTGCATCTGTTGTGGTACCGGTCCGAAAGCTTCGGGAGTCTGACTTGGCTGGGGGATTTTTTCAATCGGGCGCGGGAGCCCTACGCCTGGTTTACCCTGGCGGTCCTTTGGACCTGGATGATGGTTTTCTGGATCTTGGGAGCGAGATTCACCCGGCGTTCACCATCTTATCCGGAAATATCCGGCCGTTTTGATAAAGGGCTTACCTGGCTTTTTGTGTTGCTGTTAGTGAAGTTGTTTATGCGGACACAGATCGGCATACCATCGGCCGAACCCCTTTCCGAGGCGCTGATATTTCCATTTTTTATTTTTGGTTTGCCGGCCGTGGCGCTGGCCCGCAATCGAAGCGACAGTCAAAAGGGCTTTATGACAGGCTACCGCGGCATGGGTCTGATAATCAGTTTCAGTGCCGCCGTCTTCTTTTGCGGAACGGGACTTGTGCTGCTTTTTATGCCGTACCTGCGGGTCGCCTCTGAAGCCGGCTATGAGGTGCTCAAAACATCCGGAAGATTTCTCAGCCCCATTCTGGTTAAAATTTTGTTGTTCATTTTCGGATATAAGACCCGTCGGCCCGCAACACCGGAACCCATGCCCTCAAAAAGCCCGGAAGAGATTTTGCCGGAAATCGAGCCGACTGGGTGGACGGAGCTTTTCTTTAAAATCTACCAATGGTTTTTTGGGGTGCTCATGGGACTGCTTATTGCTTTTCTGCTGGGGATCGGCGCGTGGTATCTGTGGCGCTGGCTTTTTTCAAGAACGCAGAAAGCAGCACCCGACAGCAGGGAATCCAACCGTTTCCTGAAATGGGTGGAACGCTGGGCCGCCTGTCTGCAAATGGTTTATGATAGATTCTTCGGACGGAAAAAAGAACACGAGGCAATCCGTGTTTACAGAGCGTTTTTAAGATGGGGAAAGCGTAGCAGCATTGTATATCGGAACAGCGAAACGCCGCTGGAATACGGAAGACGATTGAAACAGCAATTTCAGGTGCTGTCTGTGGAAATCGACCTGATCATATCCAGCTTCAATCTCTATGTCTATGGAGAGGCCGCTGGTGATGGACAGGAAGCGGTCCCTGCGCGGCAGGCGTTGAAGAGATTGCAGAGTCCGATGCTGTGGCCGAAGCGGTTTAAGTTGTGGTTTTTGAGTAGCGGATGAACGCAGTGGTCAGGAGCCGGGCGCCGTCCGCGCCAGGGTTCAATTTGTCGATATCAACGATTGGTGTTGCCAAAAACAGTTTCATTTACTAAGGTCAAATAATTTTGACTGAGATCCCATCGATCAAATCCATGGAAAGGCAGAACACACGATGATTGGTCCAATCTTTGCGTTGATGGCAGCAGTTTTTTTCGCAACCAACACAATTTTAGTCCGGCGCGCGGTTTTGAAGGTTTCCGACGCAAGCTTGGGTACGCTGATCAGTGTTCCCATGGGGGTGCCCCTGTTTTTTGTGGTGCTGGCCGTTACCGGCCAGGTGGCGGACCTTTTCCGCTTCAGCTGGCTGGAATATTGCTGGCTGTCTTTGGCCGGCATCCTTCATTTTGTCGTGGGCCGTTCGCTGTTTTATGGCTGCGTGCAGCTGGTCGGGGCCAACATCGCCGGCATTTTGCGCCGTACCAATATCCTAGTGGCGGTGGTTCTCGGCATCACTCTGCTGAGCGAACCCCTGTCATGGAAGCTGGCGGTGGGTGTTGCGTTGATCATTGCAGGCATTACCCTGACCGGATTAAGCCCCCAGACCTTTCGAAGTGCCGATGGAAAATTTGCCCGCATTCCCTTCAAGGCCGTATTGTTGGGATTCGGGTGCGGCCTGGCGTGGGGGATTTCACCCATCTTTATCAAATTGGGGCTCAAAGGGACGGGTGCGGCAACGCCAGGCGCTTTCATCTCATTTGCGGCGGCCACCATCGTAATGGCGATAACGCTGATCAGGCGTCAAAGAAGAACCGCTCTCAACCAGTTGACGCTCAAGGCTGCCGGTTTGTTTTTCAGCGCCGGGCTCTTCAGCTTTTGCGCCAATCTGGTTCGCTACCTGGCGCTAAGCTTGGCGCCGGCCAGTGTGGTCACGCCGCTGGTCTCCACCGAACCGATTTTCATGATGATTTTATCATTCATGTTTAACCGGCAGCTGGAGATTTTCAGCCGGCCGGTCATTTTCGGATCTGTTTTCGTAGTGGTCGGTACGATCCTGCTAGTTTAGCCGGTATATTCGATGAGCGGAACACTGATGTCGTCATCAGGCATTCCATGGTTCTGTCGTTTCTCAGCAGGACCGGCGGCCTGAAAATTTTTTTGTTGATTAATCAGATAGATATGATAGAAAATATAAAAAAGGATAATTTAAACCAAACACAAGGAAAAGAAATCTGAAAAAAAAATCCCCGGAAGAAAAAACCGTTCAGCCGGAAGCCAAGGAAGAGTCTTCCCGGCCCGGTTCTAAAAGACGTTACAGGCCGCGCCGTTCTGTTCGCCGGAAAGGCCAAAAAATCATCGCAGCGGCGGATATACCGGTCGCGCCCATCGCCACGGCGCCGGAAGATAACTGGGACATTTCACACTTCGATGTCCTTCCGGCAGAAGGCAAGATCCGTTTTCACGATTTTAATCTGCCCGCAGCGCTGATGCATGCTATTTACGATCTCGGTTTTCAATATTGCACCCCCGTTCAGGCCGAGATTCTTCCCGGCAGCCTGGACGGTCGGGACGCCACCGGGCGGGCCCAGACCGGTACGGGTAAAACCGCGGTCTTCCTGATTACCGTGATTACCCGGATGCTGCTCAATCCCGGCCCTGAAAAGCGAGCACCGGGGACGCCCCGCGTCCTGATCCTGGCGCCTACCCGTGAACTGGTGCTTCAGATTTCCGCCGAAGCCCGTGATCTCTCCAAGTATTGCGACTTGAAAATCATTTCCGTGTTTGGCGGCATGGATTATGAGAAGCAGCGAAAAGAGCTGCACGCCGGCCCGGTCGATATCATCGTCGCCACTCCGGGAAGATTACTCGACTTTCAAGGTCGCCGGGAAATTAACCTGAAACAGATCGAAGTGCTGATTATCGACGAGGCTGACCGGATGCTGGATATGGGGTTTATTCCGGATGTTCGCAGGATCATTAACAGTACACCGGCGAAAACAAAACGTCAGACGCTTCTTTTCAGCGCAACGCTGACCGGGGAAGTCGCCCGCTATGCTTCGCAATGGACCCGCAATGCGATAACCGTGGAAATCGAACCGGAGCAGGTCGCAGTGGATACAGTGGACCAGATTGTTTACAATGTGACCACCGCCGAAAAGTTCGCACTGCTTTACAACATTATCGACCGGGAAAATTTGACCCGGGTGCTGGTTTTCTGCAACCGACGCGACGAGGTGCGGCGGCTGGCGGAAAAATTGACCCGCTGTGGGATCAACTGCTCGGAACTTTCAGGGGAAGTCGGCCAGAAACAGAGGATTCAGCGGCTGAATGAATTTAAATCCGGCAAAATTCGGGTCCTGGTGGCTACCGATGTGGCCGGACGCGGTCTTCATATCGAGGGCATGGATCATGTCATTAATTTTACGCTGCCGCGCGATCCCGAGGATTACGTCCACCGGATCGGTCGGACCGGGCGGGCCGGCGCAGCGGGGACCTCAGTGAGTTTCGCCGATGAACAGGACGCCTTTTACCTTCCCGCCATCGAGGCGTTTATCGGCCGGGGACTGAACTGTATTGAGCCCATGGAAGACTGGCTCAGCCTGCCGGAGTCCGTCCTTTACAAAGAACGAACCAGACCTCGCAGCAAAAGAAGCGCCGCTCCCGCTGGGCATAGGGAGGCGCAAACCCGGACCGGCCCCAAAAGAAGACGTTCGCGTCGACCTTCATCATAAGTCTCCCTCGCCGGGTCATCCGGCCGAAAGCTGCGCCTCAGCCCTTTTCAAGGGGATAAAAAATAGTATCGGTTCCTGCATTTTGTTATTGATTTCACATTTGAAGCGGCATATATACATATTCCCTCTCCGATGGATCATACTGCCATTTCCGGATGCCTGTCTGTCAGGCAACCTTCTTTCTGAGCTTGCTGGAGAGCCCTTCGGTAGCGATCGCTATCATGAAGGCTGGCCTTCGCCCGGGCAATGGGCAAATTAAAAACACCCCTAAAAAGAGGAGCAAAACGACGATGAACTGGAAATTCTGGGAAAAAAAACAGGAAGAAACTACCCCCGGCGCTGCCGACGTGGTGAAGTATCCCGGCCCCAAACGGATCAATGAATCGGTGGGAAGGTTCTTGGTGGTTAAGATGCAGGCCGATCCGGACTGGGTCTGGAACCTGAAAGAAGTCGAGCGCCAGCGGCCTGATGCCAAAACCGCTTTTGATGTGCGGGTTTATGATGAAAGGCAGACGGCATCGAAAAATGTGACGATCAAAAATTATACTTCATTGGACGCCCATCCCGATCTGATTCTTTACGAGGGCTGGTTTGATAAAAAAACCATGAAAGTCCAGATCGAAGAAAAAAAAGCGCCTCCCCGCGCGGCCTGATAACTTCGGTCGAACATCTTTCCCCATAGGGGCGTGTGGCATCGATTCTCTGCGTTCTGCAGGGCGAAGGGATTGGCCGCTCTAACCGTAAATAGCCACTGATATCAGCAAATCAAACTGATTTCATTGGCTTTTTTATTATAGTTGGTATGTTTTGACCTTTTGCCGCGGGGTCGTTATTTGTCAAATCGTTGGAAAAGTGCTAATCGGTATGACCGTGAACCGATATTCTAAAATCATCCGCTGGATACTCGGCGCCGCTGCACTGGTCATTGCCGCCCTGATGATCTTTATCCTTGTCGCACCTCGCCTGATAAACATCGAATATATCCGTGAAGCGCTGATTTCCGCTATATCGCAAAAGGTCGGCGGTGAACTGAAATTTCAAGAAATTCGTTTGTCGATCCTGCCCCGACCTCATGTTGCGGTCATCGAGGGGCGGCTATCGGTTCCGGATACTTACCAGGTCAGCCTGAAATCCCTGACGGTGTCCGCCCGGCTGCTCCCCCTTTTTATCGGGAAATTTGATATCGGCGCCATTACAGTGGAACACCCCGATATCATCATAACCGTCGCCCGGAAGGCCCCTGAAGTGAATGATGGTCGACAGCCATCCGTTTACGACCGCGCTGCCGATGATATCATGAAGCCCCTGGCCGGGATTGCGGCCGCCGTTGATAAAGATCTGGCGGTTATCATACAAAAGGGGCGTCTGGAGCTACAGGGCAAGGAGGGTTTTGAGCTAGTTTTCAGCGACATGGATGGCCGCCTAGGCGTGTCGCCGGACCGCACCCGCATCAGCCTGGACACCCGAACGGATTTTTGCAAAAAAATTAAATTGCAGGCAGACACCGATCTTGAAACATTTAACAGCCGGGGACGGATCGATCTGACCCGGATCCGGCCGCAGCACCTGCCGCCGAATCTATTCGGGGATGCAACCCCATGGATCGGGGAGTCCCTGATCAACCTGACTTTTGATTTCAAAACGGAAGGTTTTCGGGCAATGGATGCACAGGTGCAGGGCTCAGCGCCTCAGCTGACGGTTATACGAGAGGGCAACCCGTCGGTGCTGAGCGCTGCATCCTTCAAGGCCCGATTTCATCTGGATGACCGTCAAATCGCAGTCTCATTAACAGAATGTATCCTGGAGCAACCGAAGCTGACGTTGACCGGAAAATTTTTGAGCGATCGGGACGCCGGGCAACTGGAGATCGAACTCAAGGCGGCCGCCGTTGAGGTGCCGTCGACCCGCCGGACGGCCCTGGCGCTGGCCGGGGAATCAGCAGCGCTGAAAGTGATCTTCGATATCGTCCGGGGCGGCCGGGCGGCCATGCTCAACTTCAGCTCTCGTGGCAATTCATTCAAAGATCTTGTGAAGCTGGAAAATATGATTTTCTCCGGCAGCCTGCTGGAAGGAAGCGTGACTGCCCCCGGGATCAATTTAAACTTTGAAGATGTCAGCGCAGAAATAAAAGTGCAAAATCGCATCTTGACGGCCGAACGGATAGCGGCTCGTTATGAGAATTGCGCGGTTTTCGATGGAAGCCTGCTCATGGGTCTTTCGGAGATAGGAAAGCCTTTTCACCTGGACGTCGGATTAACCGCCGACCTCGCCCAGGTCCCCCCGATTCTGAAACAGGTCGTGAAAGACAAGCGGGTGCTTACAGAAATCGATCGCATTGCCGTTGTCAGCGGCCGGGCCGAGGGGCGCCTGATTTTAGGCGAAACCTTGTCTGACATCGCGGCAACGGTGAAGGCTTCGGATTTCACGGTAACCGCCCGCGCAGTTCCGATGCCGGTCGCGCTGATCATCAAGGGAAACGAGCTGTCATACCGCGCCGGCGGGGTATCCATTAAGCATTTAGAGGGCAGGCTGGAAAATTCCAGTTTTTTACTGGGACCCGGCAGGATGGACTGGCGGCAGACGCCGTTTATCGAGATACAGGCCGGCAGGGCCGATCTTGTGCTCAATGAAATCCATACCATCCTGTCCGCTTTTACACCCCTGAAAAATACCCTGAAAAGCATTCAATCCATAAACGGTACGCTAACCCTTTCCCGTTTCCAGTTAAGCGGGCCGCCGGACGCGCCTTCTAAATGGGAATTTAAGGCTGAAGGAACTGCAAGAAATGCCGAGGTCAAATCGGAACAGCTGCCGGCGCCTTTGTCCGTGCGCCGCGCTGAGTTTGAAGCAACCCCGCACGCGCTGGCCGTTTCACAGGCAGAAGCCGCTATGATGGATGCCGCCATGACGGCGTCCGGCCGGCTGACAGACTATCTTGGGGCGATCCAGACGGCGGATCTTGGATTTGAGGGGACGGTCGGCGCAAATGCACTTCAGTGGCTGCATCAAAGAGTCAAGATACCCCCCAACGTGACCATTCGACCGCCGCTGCAATTTTCAAAGGGGCGTGTGGTCTGGCAGCGCGATGGGTCCACGGCA
>ENA-OSEO01003667-OSEO01003667.1-sediment-metagenome-genome-assembly--contig:-NODE-3667-length-17517-cov-6.094094_pt1 | contig 17517 bp, 10 predicted proteins | sample MGYA00237883_ERZ534232 | MGnify/ENA metagenome assembly ERZ534232
CTGGGCGAGTTCCGTATTGGCGCGTATGGCCGCCCTTTCAGCACGCCACCGGGCATTGACAATCCACTGGGAATAAATTCCAAAACCGACAAACATGGCCACAATCGTCAAGCGCATCCAGGCTTCATGGGGTTCTGGTCTGAACACCTGTTCAAAAAAGCCCATATCATGAAAAACGAGCACATGAACCGCGGATTCCAACACCCAGAAAACCGAGCCGAGTCCAATTCCTATCAGAATAAATCCGGTGTGCGATAGATAGTCATGCCTATTTATCTTGTTCTTCATTCCCGGGTTCCTTAAATCATGGTATCTGGGCATCTGGTCGCATTTTACCATGCGATATTCTTCTTTTCAGATTTGCAATACAGTGTCGTCTGATACATATGCCCGACGGATAATGCGATGAAGCAAACGACAAAAGAAAGGCCAAAAACGGACTGGAATACACTTACCTCTGTTTTCTCTATCATCGGCTTAACGTATGAACGGCAACCAAGCGTCGATGGTAGGAATCTTTATTGAAAATAATAGGGAGGTCAAGGGAAATCGTGCAAGGATGCGGTGGAGAGGTTTTGGTCGGCGTATCGTTCGTGATGCATGAATTTTGAGTAGAACCTGTCCGTGATTTCCAGGAGATCGGGAGGAAGGATGTGTCGAACCGTTGCTTGAATCGGTTCCGGGATCGGTCCATAGAAGGCCTCGGCAATGCCCCCGGTAATGCAGGCAAGGGTGTCGCTGTCGCCGCCCAGGGAAACGGCATTTCGAACCGCGTCTTCGTAGGAGGTGGAATCAAGAAAGCAGATGATCGCCTCGGGGATGGTGCCTTGACACGAAATGTCAAGGGTGTAGGTTGGCCGGATGCCTGCCGGGCTCCGGTTTAGATCGTACGAAAAATCAGTGCTGATCCGCTTTCGAATGTCGTCTTTTAAATGACCGGTTCGAGCCATCCATATGGCGAGGGCCGTGGCCTGTGCGCCCTTGATTCCCTCCGCATGGTTGTGGGTAACCGCGGCGGTCTTTTCCGCCTCACGTAATACGGTTGCTTCATCGCTGAAGGCAAAGCCCACCGGGCTGACCCGCATGGCAGACCCGTTCCCCCAACTGTTGTAGGGACGGGGATTGTCGGAGAGAAGCCAGCGGATGAACGTCCCCCCGTATCCCGCGTGAGGATACCGCCTGCCGATGTCTTGAAGACACCTCCGGTAGGACCGGCCGGTCAGGATCGCCTCTGCAATGGCTGCTGTGAGGACCGAGTCGTCCGTAAAAGTGCTTGAAGGGCTGAACAGGGGGAAATCTTTTGTCTTGATCGGGAACCTTTCATAGGCCGACCCGATGATATCTCCGGCAACAGCGCCAAGCATCTTTTCCCTCCGGATACGGAAGTTGCGCATTATCCGTGATACACTATCCGGATTTGCACGCAGATCCTGTTGAGTGACATCTGATTGTTGAGACGGTGCAGTACGATTTGACAGTTTATGATGTTGTTGTCTTAACACAAAAAAGGGCACTCCGCTTTAACGAAGTGCCCTAACATTCTGGAATCATTATGGCGGAAGTGCATGGGAATCGAACCCACCTACCGAGGTTTTAGCCCGGTACACCGGATTTGAAGTCCGGGAGCCCCACCAGTGAGCTTTCCACTTCCCCATGGCTGTATGGAGTTCCTATTTTAGTCACGGGGTTCGGTTTGTCAACACATTCCCGTTCCTGGATCAGGATCCGGTCGGCTGAGCAGCTACGACAGCGGGGGCCTCGTGAGAAGCGCAGGGGATGGGAAGCGGTAGAAGCCCTGAAGAAGGATAAGGATTTTACCTGGTAAGGGTTGCCTTGAGGGTATCGAAGGTGCAGTGAAGGAGCCCAATCCGGGCTCTGTTAGGCTATGTTGATTCTCTTGACGCATCACCCTATTTTTGATATATTCTGCATCCGAAAACGAGCGTTTGGCGGCATGACTGAAAGCCTGAGAGGACCTCGTCAAAGAGGGCAGGCTCAATGAGGATGGAAGGCGTGCGTTTCGATATTTTTTGCGGATCGCCCAACAAAGCACATGGATTGAAAGGCGTGTATGGGAGGATGATAATGTGCCGGAAAAGGAACAAACTCGATGAAGGGTTCTTCAGAGGCGGAATGGCCAAAAAGGGGTGTCGGAACATTATATGCGTGCTGGTTTTGCTGTCAGCGACCGTAATGCTGAACGCAGCTGTTGCGGCATCCGAAAACAGAGGGCTGGCGACCACATGGAAGCATCCGAAGATGACCTCCGCCGTGCTTCGATTGTCAGAATGCGGGTCCAAGCTCCAGGGATCTGCCCAGGCCCGATCCCTGGGCTTCCAGGTGCGCGGTGAAGCCGAGGTGAGACTTGTTCTGACCGCTTACGCCAACGCCGATCAGGAATTGATCCATCGCCTGGAATCGCTGGGACTGACGGTTGAGACGGCACACGGAGAACTCATTCAGGTCCTGTGCCCACCCAGACAGATCCGGAGCGTCGCGGCCCTTCCGGAGATCAAGTACATTCGTCCCCCAAGAATACGCACGCCGGATGCTTTAAGTGAAGGCCTATCGGCTATGGAAGTCTTCAACTGGCAGGCTGGAGGGTATTACGGAGCCGGTGTGAAAATCGCCGTGTTCGACCTGGGGTTCAAAGGGTATGCGGATCTTTTAGGCAACGATCTGCCGCATTCCCCGATTATTAAGAACTTTAATTCGGATGGCTTTGAAGAAACCCGGCACGGAACTGGCTGCGCGGAGATCGTCTACGACATTGCTCCGGCCGCTGTCATGTACCTGGTGGCGGCTGTCACGGTTGCGGAAACTCGCCAAGCCGTGGACTGGATGATCGAACAGGGCGTGGATATCATATCTGAGTCGAGCGGCTATACCAACATGACGGCTGGCGACGGCACCGGATTCATGAACGATATCGCGAAAAAGGCCGTAGATCAAGGGATCCTCTGGGTGAATTCGGCCGGCAACTACGCCGATGAGTTTTGGTACGGGAATTTCTATGACCCGGATGGCGATGGGTGGCACAACTTTACCCAGGACTACGAGGGCAACTATGTGGAGGTAAACGAAGGAGACCGTATCAAAGTTTCGCTGACATGGAACGAGTGGCCTGCGACGAATCAGGATTACGACTTGTATCTGGACGACGAGTATGGAAAGACGGTGGCCGAATCCACTGACGAGCAGTCCGGAAGCCAGGAGCCGTACGAAAGTTTGAGTTACACGGCTCAATACAGCGGCCGATATTACGCATACGTAAAGCGCTATGATGCTACAGGAGGTCAAACCCTGCGGATCCACTTTCCCGGCATGACACCTCGTTATGTTACTTCGGGTCATGAATTGAACACGCCGGCCGACTCTCCGTACGTGCTGAGTGTGGGGGCCATTGACTATCAGAATTACTCTCGAAAAAGCTACAGTTCCAGAGGACCTACGGAGGACGGTAGAACCAAACCGGATGTTATGGCGCCTGCAGGTGTTTCGGCTGAATCCTACGGAGTTGGCGGATTCGAGGGTACCAGCGCCGCATGCCCTCATGTGGCCGGTGTCGCAGCCCTGCTGAAGCAGGGATTTGTGAATTATAATTGGCGCCTGTTAACCACTCTGGTGATCAGCAGGGCCTATGGGCTGGGCAGTCCCCTTCCCAATGCGGATTACGGTTTCGGACTCGTTCGCATGGGCTATCCGCAGATGAACCAAGCCCCTTTTGGTCAGGTCTATTTGAATCGGGGCCGGTTTACCTCGGGCCAATCTCTCCGCCTGGGAGTGGCCGTACTCCCCGGGTACGGTTTTTCCTGGGCGGATGTGTACGCCCTGGTGATTTTCCCGAATGGACTGGGATATAAAGATTTTAAGGCACTGAACTGGATGGTGGGTCCGGTGGCGGGCGATATCTTTGAATACCGGTTTGCCGGCAATGAACCGCAAGGCCAGTACAGTTACTCTGTAATCATCACACACCCCGGCGGCGACATGTGGAACCCCGCAACCTGGATCGACGCCAGATCGACCGCCTTCACTTATGACCGCTGACGCGAGCGGTTTCGTGGTTTGAAGACAAGAGGCTTTGGCGCTGCATTTGAAAGGGACTATAGCCCAAAATGTTTTGCCTTGAAATCGATTGTCCTGAAATTGTCCGGTTTTTGGTGGACAAGTTGACAGGTTATGACACTTCTGTCAGAAAATTTAAGCGGCCCCTCTCCTTTGATAGAGTGGCTTAACTAATTGATATCATTATGGCGGAAGTGCATGGGAATCGAACCCACCTACCGAGGTTTTAGCCCGGCACACCGGATTTGAAGTCCGGGAGCCCCACCAGTGAGCTTTCCACTTCCGCATGGCGGTCTAAAGTTTGTATTTTTTGTCACGGGGTTTGGTTTGTCAACCCATTCCGGTTCCTGCCAGCAATTATCATGATGCAGCGGCCTTGGGATCACAACACCGTGAGAGGTATCTTGCCTCGATGTTTCGCGGCGTTGAAGCCGCTCCCACATAATGAGAATTGCCGCGTTTCTAAATCCGAATCGCGTCGTCTGAAGGGCTACGACAGGTGTTCAATGACGATGTTGAGTATTCTCCGTATCGGTTCGGCCGCCCCCCACAGAAGCTGGTCGCCTACGGTAAAGGCGGTCACATATTCGGGTCCCAGGAGCATCTTTCTAAGTCTCCCCACCGGGACGGTCAAGGTCCCGTTGACCGCGGCGGGGGTCAGGTGTTTCAAGGTGGATGCCTTGTCATTGGGAACCAGGGTCGCCCACGGGTTCCCTTCCTGGATGATCTCCGCAACCTCGTTTAAGGGGACGTCCTGGGTCAGTTTGATGGTAAGACCCTGGCTGTGGCACCGCATGGCCCCCACGCGCACACAGAGGCCGTCCACCGGAATCGGGTTCTTTGTCCCCAGGATTTTGTTTGTCTCAACCTGGCCTTTCCATTCCTCCCGGGTCTGGCCCGATTCCATGGGCGAATCGATCCAGGGGATGAGGCTCCCGGCCAGGGGGGCCAGGAAGTTGTCCGTTGGAAAGGCGGCCCCTCGCATCTGCTCGGTTACGATCCGGTCGATGTCGATGGCCGAAGATGCCGGATCATCCAGGAGGACCTTTGAGGCGTTGCCGAGGACAAGCATCTGGGCGATGAGTTCTTTCATATTCTTGGCCCCTGCGCCCGACGCGGCCTGATAGGTCATGGCGGATATCCATTCGATCAGGCCTTCTGAAAAGAGGCCCGAGAGCCCCATGAGCATAAGACTGACCGTGCAGTTGCCGCCCACATAGGTCCGGATACCGGCCGAGAGCCCGGCCTCGATGACAGACCTGTTCACCGGATCGAGGACAATAATGGCATCGTCGGCCAGCCGGAGTGCCGAGGCCGAATCGATCCAGTAGCCATCCCATCCGGTCGCTTTGAGCCTGGGATAGACGTCTTTGGTGTAGTCGCCCCCCTGGCAGGTGACGATGATGTCGAGCGAGGAGAAGAGGTCGATATCATAGGCGTCTCTCAACGCCAGCATGTCGAGACCCACATCCGGACCTCTTCCGCCCACATTGGAGGTGGTGAAAAAGACCGGTTCAAAGCCCTTGAAATCCTGCTCCTCGTTCATCCGGCCCATGAGGACCGATCCCACCATGCCCCGCCATCCAACAAACCCGATTCGCAACATGAAAGACCTCCTTAACGTATTAAAAAAACATCGAACATCGAACGCCCAACTTCGAATTTAAAATCAAAAACGCGTCGACATTGAACCCCCGGCCCAGACCGATGATGACAACTATGACCGAGAGGCGTTGTACAACCCTCCGAATGCACACCCCGAGCATTTTCCGACACGTCGCACCAGGGCGGGCTTTGAACTCTTGAATCTTGGAACCTGTTTATACGATAAATAGCCTGAATGGGTCACGGTTTCAAGGAAAAAGAATGTCCAACATCTGGCCCAGGGCCTCTGACACGGATATGCGGATGACGAGATCGGCCTCCGCATCCTGGGGGGTGGGGTCCCGGTTGACGATCATCAGCCGGGCGCCGCTTTGGACCGCATGCAGGGGCACGGAGGCTGCGGGATAGACCACCAGCGAAGAGCCCAGGACCACACAGAGGTCGCACTGAGCCGCATACCGGATCGATTGTTCCATCTCCTCCACGGGCATGGCCTGGCCGAACGAGATGGTATCGGGTTTGAGTATGCCGTGGCAGTCATCGCAGTAGGGGACCTTGACCCCTGAACGCAAGCGGGCCTCGATCTCATCCCTGTCATATCTCTTTTTGCAGGACAGGCACGAGACCGAGATCCCCGTGCCGTGGAGTTCGATGATCTTCTCCGGCGAGTTGCCCGCCTTGTGGTGGAGATGGTCGATATTCTGGGTCACGATGGCTAATAGTTTCCCCCGGTCTTCCAGGGTCCTGATGGCGAGGTGGGCCCGGTTGGGCGCTGCGTCCCGTATGACGTCGTAAAACTCGGTGCTCATCTGCCAGTACTTTTCCCGTGCCTGTTCATCGGAAATGAATTTCTGAAAGTAGAAGTCGGCGGGGTCATATTTCTCCCATATGCCCCCGGGGCTTCTGAAATCCGGTATCCCCGATTCCGTGCTGAGCCCGGCCCCGGTAAATACCAGGATCTTTTGGGCCGCGCCGATCATCCCGGCCCCTTTTGCGATCAATGTATCCATTCCTTAATCCCTCCATTCCTTAATCCCTAAATTCTGATCCATCTTATACCAGATCTGTGCAATTGAATCCATCCCATAGAGGCGATTTCAGTGGACTGTTTGACATCCCAAATGGTTACGCATACAATGCGAACATGTTCAAGGTGATTAAGGAAGGCGTTTAAATCGTTTCCGCCTTAGGAAATCGCTCAACACCCCTTATTGAAATCAGGAGAAAAATTCATGGGACTACTGGTAAGATGGTTGATCTTGACTGCCGCGATTACGATTGCCTCTTATCTTATCACGGGCATCCAGGTGAGCGGGTTTTTCAGCGCTTTTTTCGCGGCCGCTATTCTGGGTGTCCTGAACGTCTTTTTCCGACCGATCCTCCTCATCCTAACCCTCCCCATCAATATTCTGACCCTGGGTCTCTTTACCTTTGTCATCAATGCGTTCCTCTTGAAAATGGCCTCGGGCGTCATCTCCGGCTTTGAGGTGCACGGATTCTGGTCGGCCATTTGGGGAGGCCTGATCATCAGCCTGGTGAACTGGCTTCTGAGTTCGTTTATTACGGATCGGGGGACCGTGGGCTACACGGACCTGAGACGCAGGGAGGATGGCCGGTGGGAGTAAGGCGGCTGCTGCATCATGAGTAAGAAGGAAAAGACCTACTTTGTCTGCCAGAACTGCGGGTACGAGGCCATCAAATGGATGGGCCGATGTCCTGACTGCGGCCAGTGGAGCAGTATGGTGGAGGAGATCCGAAAACCGCCCGGGAAGGAAACGCGACGGGCGGCCGGATCTGCAATGGGGCAGGCAGAGCGTCTGGAGGCCATTTCCCTGGCCCCTGAGATGCGGCTGAAGACCGGTCTCTCCGAATTCGACCGGACCCTCGGGGGCGGCGTGGTCCCTGGCTCGTTGATCCTGATCGGGGGGGACCCCGGGATCGGAAAATCGACCATTATCCTTCAGGTGATGGATCGTCTGGCCCGACAGAAGTTGCGGGCCTTGTACCTTTCAGGGGAGGAATCGGCCCAGCAGATCAAACTGAGGTCCGAGCGACTCGGCATCCATTCCAAGGACCTGTTTGTCATGACCGGGACCTGCATCGAGGATTTTCTGGAACATCTGGGCCCCTTGAAGCCGGATATCGTGGCCGTGGACTCGATCCAGACCATGTACACGGAGGATATGGCCTCGGCCCCGGGAAGCGTGGGGCAGGTAAGAGAAGTGGCCTCCCGCTTGATGGGCTACGCCAAGGGGTCTGGAATTCCGGTCTTTCTGGTGGGTCATGTGACCAAAGATGGGGCCATTGCCGGGCCAAAGGTCCTGGAGCACTTAGTGGATACGGTCCTCTATTTCGAAGGGGACCGGGGACACCTGTTCCGAATTCTGCGGGCCGTCAAAAACCGGTACGGCTCCACCAACGAGATCGGCGTGTTCGAGATGACGGATTCGGGGCTCGATGCGGTGGGAAACCCTTCCAGGATCTTCCTTCAAGAGCGACCCGAAGATGTGCCCGGCTCTGCGGTGATCTCGTGCATGGAAGGGACCCGGCCCCTCCTGGTGGAGATCCAGGCCCTGGTAGGCCCCAGTCCCCTCGGCATGCCCCGGAGAACGGCCATCGGCGTGGATCACAACCGGATTTCTCTCCTGGTGGCCGTACTGGGGAAAAGGCTGGGCATGGAACTGGGGGACCAGGATATATTCGTGAATGTGGCTGGGGGGCTGAAGGTGGACGAGCCGGCCGCGGACCTGGGGATCGTATCGGCCATGATGTCGAGTTTTCTGAACCGGCCCGTCAGCCGCGACCTGGTCGTCTTCGGCGAGGTGGGACTCGCCGGCGAGGTCCGGGGGGTGAGCCAGCCTGAGATGAGACTCAACGAGGCTGTGAAATTAGGATTTTTGCACGCCATCCTTCCCAAAACCAGCCTGGAGGGTCTGAAATATCCCAAGATGATGAAGGTATCGGGAGTGGGGTCGGTCCAGGACCTTTATGATTGCCTGTTCGATGGGTGATGTGACCGGAGGTCGGAAGAAACCAGTAGACAGTAGTGAGTAAACAGTAGGCAGTATAAGCAATGAAGGGAAATGAGTAATCGGCAGTTGGAAGAAGAGGGTAAGAAGTTGAGAGGGTGAGAGGGTGAGACCCCCATTGGCAACCAGTAACGATAAACCAGTAACAGGCAACCAGACCATGACCAACGAACATGACGTTACCTACGAGGAATTGAAGGCACGACTGGCAGATGCAGAGTCGGCTTTGCAGGGGATTCGTCAAGAGCAGACCCAGTCTGAGGCCCGAGAGTCCCACATCAAGCAGGTGCTTCTGGTCATCCGCAATGTCAATCAGCTCATTGTGCGCGAGACCGACCCGGCACAATTGATCCAAAAGGCCTGTGCCAACCTCACCGAGACCCTGGGCTACCACAACGCCTGGATCGCCTTGTTGGACGAGAACTGCAAGGTGACCATGACCGTATCCTCGGGCTTCGACGGCGGCTTCAGGATTATGCAGGAAAAGCTTGATAAGGGCGGTTTTCCCGCCTGCATGAGGCAGGCCCTCAGGCAGGACCATACGGTCGTGGTCAAAACCCCGGTGATCTCCTGTGCGGACTGCCCCCTGTCTCAGGAATATGGCGGACGCGCGGGCCTGACCCATCGCCTTTCCCATGAGGGGAAGATTTATGGAATCCTGTCCGTGTCTGTCCCAGCGGCCTATGCCTTCGATCCTGAGGAACAAGCCCTATTCGATGAATTGGCAGAAGATATGGGGTTTGCGCTGCACAAGATCGCGACAGAGGATCAGGTCCATCGTCTTACCCGGATTGTCCAAACCCTTCCCCACCCCATGTCCTTTATTTCAAGGGATTACCGCTATCTTGCGGTGAGTGACGTGTATGCGGCGTTCTATGATGTCCCGAAAGAAGAGATTGTGGGACGGACCGCCGCTGATTTCTTTGGGGAGGCTGTATTCGAGAAGAAGATCAGACCTCAACTGGACCGATGCCTGACAGGCGAGACGGTCCGATACCAGGACCAGTTTGAGTTCCCAGACAACCATCTCCGCTGGATGGCGATGGAGTATCACCCCTATCGCGACGAAAGAGGCGACATTGTCGCTGTCATTTCATACGGAATCGATATCAGCGAACAAATTAGAACCCAGGAGAAAGTTCAACGCAGTGAAGAGCTTTTCCGTAAATTCTTCGAGACAAACGTCAATTACTGCTACATGATTTCACCGGACGGGATCATTATGGACGTCAACCCGGCCGCGCTGAAGGTGTTGGGCTATGAACGGGATGAACTCATTGGGCAACCCCTTGCCATGATCTACGCCCCCGAATCCCAGTCCCGGCGCATGGAACTCTTTGAAAAATGGAAACAGACAGGGCATATATTCAACGAAGAGATGGTCCTCCAGACCAAATCGGGACAACGCCGCATTGTCCTGCTGAACGCAGGGCACGTCCTTGATCCGGAAGGACAGCCGCTTCATTCGGTTTCTGTGCAGATCGACATTACCGATCGGAAACTGGCCGAAGAGGCCCTGCAGGAGAGTGAGGAACAGATAAAGGCGAAGTTGGAGGCGCTTTTATCTCCTGAAGGCGATATCGGGATACTCGATCTATCCGACATTCTGGATAGTCAGGCCGTTCAAAAAATTCTCGACGATTTCTACCGGCTCACCAGAATCGGTGTGGCCATTCTGGATATGAAAGGCAAGGTTCTGGTGTCCACCGGCTGGCAGGACATTTGCACTCAATTCCACCGGGTTCATCCGGAAACGCGCAAAAACTGCACCGAAAGTGACCTTGAACTCTCCTCAGGCGTTGAACCAGGGGAATTCAAGATCTATCGTTGCAAAAACAATATGTGGGATATCGCCACCCCGATTGTTGTGGGGGGCAAACATCTGGGGAATCTGTTTCTGGGACAGTTCTTTTTTGAGGAGGAAACGCCGGACTATGAGGTATTCAAGGCTCAGGCCCGGCGTTGCGGGTTTGATGAGGCTGCCTACATGGATGCCTTGGGCCGGGTCCCTCGATGGAGCCGGGAGACGATCGACGCAGTGATGAAGTTTTATGCCCGTTTTGCCGATTTGATCTCCACCTTGAGCTACAGCAATCTGAGGCTGGCTTGGGCCCTTGAACAGCGTGAGAGGGCCGAGGCTGCGCTCAGGGAAAGTGAGCACCGGTTTCGTACGATTATCGAGTCTGCGCCCATTAATATCCTTGCTGTGCGTAACGGAAAGTTTGTATTTGCAAATCCTGCGGGAATCCGTCTTCACGGATATGAAACCCTCGATGAAATGATCGGCCTGGATGCCCTTACAGGCGTCGCGCCGGAGTTTCGAGATATGATTCGTGAGCGAATTATGAGAGTTGACATTGGTTACGAAAACCCAATCGTCGAATTTAAGATTCTGAAACCCAATGGCCAAGAGGTATGGTTCGAGTCCTCTTCCGTGGTCATTAGTTTCGAAGGCAAACCAACGACACTGATCCTCGGTCGCGATATTACTCGAGAAAAGCTGGCTGATGAGGAACGTTCACGGCTCATGTCCGCCATTGAACAGGCAAGTGAAGTGATCGTAATCACCGACCCGGAGGGAAATATTCAGTACGTCAATCCGGCATTTAAAAGGGTGACTGGGTACGCAGCTCAAGAGGTGAAGGGCAAGAATCCAAGGATTTTGAAAAGCGGCGTACAGGACGAGGCGTTTTACCAGAATTTGTGGCAAACCGTCACCAGCGGGAAGGTATGGAAGAATCGCATTGTCAACCGTAGAAAGGATGGGTCGCGTTACACGGAGGAGGCCTCCATCTCGCCGGTAATGGACCAACGAGGCGTCATCACCAATTATGTGGCGGTCAAGAGGGATGTCACATCCGAAATCGAGATGGAAAAAAGACTCGCCCAAGCTCAGAAGATGGAGGCCATCGGTAACCTGGCCGGAGGGATCGCCCATGACTTCAACAACATCCTCTCCCCTATCTTGCTTCATACGGAGATGGCCATGATGGACCTACCCCCGGACAGCCCGCTGCAGATGAACATGAAGCAGATCTACAAGTCTGGGGAGCGGGCCAAGGACTTGGTGCAGCAGATCCTGACCTTTGCCCGTGTCAAAGAGAAGGAGAAGATCCCGCTGAGGGCCTCCCTGATCGTGAAAGAGGCGGTCAAATTTATAAGGGCGACCATCCCCTCTACCATCGAGGTCCACTATGAACTGAAGACCTCCCGGGATACGGTTTTGGCCGACCCGACCCAGATGCACCAGATTGTGATGAACCTCTGCACCAATGCGGCCCATGCCATGCGGGAGAGCGGGGGCGAATTGAAGGTGATCCTGACGGAGGCGCATGTGGGTCCGGAGGAGACAGGCCATTTTGAAGGGGTTGCTCCGGGAGATTTTTTGCGGATTTCGGTGAGCGATACCGGTTCAGGGATTTCAGGAGACATTATCGACAAAATTTTCGAGCCCTACTTTACCACCAAAGAACAGGGCCAGGGGACCGGTCTGGGTCTGGCCGTGATCCACGGGATTATTCAGGGGTGCGGGGGGCATATCGCTGTTGAGAGCGAGCCGGGAAAGGGGAGCGCCTTTCATGTCCTTCTCCCGGTGGTGGATGCCGACGTCTCCCTAAAGCAGGAAGTGAGCGCCGATCTTCCCCGGGGCACGGAGCGGATTCTGCTTGTGGATGACGAAAAGGCGGCGGTAATTGCCATTCAGCCGATCCTCGAAAGGCTGGGCTATCGGGTGCTGGCAAAGACCGACAGCCTCGAGGCCCTGGAGCTCTTTCGTGAAGCGCCCGATGGGTTCGACCTGGTGATTACCGATCAAACCATGCCCCACATGACGGGCAAGGCTCTGGCAAAGGAACTGATGGCCATCCGGCCCGAGATCCCGATCATCCTCTGCACCGGATTCAGCGAACAGATCGATGAAGACAGTGCCAGAGAGATGGGTATCCGCGCCTTTGTCCCGAAACCGATTGTTATGCGCGAAACGGCCCAAGCCATCCGAAAAGCATTGGAGTATCCAGCAACGAGCAACCAGTAACCCGTAACGAGTAACCAACCATGGCCCACATTCTGATTATCGACGACGACACGGTGTTGTGTGATGCACTGTCGAGATTCTGCAACTCCATGGGGCATGATTCAGCGTGTGCCTTCTGTCTGAAAGACGGGTTGTCTCTGGCATCTGCGAACCTTTTTGACATCGTCTTTCTTGACGTCAATCTCCCGGATGGGAACGGAATCGATTCCATCTCGCGCGTCAAAAAGTTCTCAGGTTCCCCTGAGGTGGTCATCATGACAGGAGAGGGGAGTCGGGATGGGGCCGAAGTGGCCATCAAGAGCGGGTCGTGGGATTACATCGAAAAACCCCTGTCCGCAGAAAAGATAAAACTCCCCCTCATACGGGTCCTGCAATACCGCGAGGAGAAATCCACACGCAAGACCCCCCTGGTGCTGAAGCGGGAAGGGATTGTCGGGAACAGTCCTGAGATCAAGCAGTGCCTCGATCTGGTCGCCAAGGCGGCTGATACCGATGCCAATGTCCTTATCACCGGAGAGACCGGGACCGGAAAGGAGCTGTTTGCGAGGGCCATCCACGACAACAGCCAGCGCCGGGAACATGCCTTTGTGGTGGTGGACTGTGCGGCCCTGCCCGAGACCCTCATCGAAAGCACTCTCTTCGGGCACGAAAAAGGTGCCTTTACCGGTGCAGACCGTGCCCGGGAGGGCCTGATCAAGGAGGCGGACAAGGGGACCCTTTTTCTGGACGAGGTGGGGGAGCTCCCGTTGTCGCAACAGAAGGCCTTTCTGAGGGTGTTGCAGGAACGGCGGTTCCGGCCGGTGGGGGGCAAAAAAGACACGGCCAGTGATTTCAGACTGATCGCCGCAACGAATCGCCACATCGACAATATGGTCAAGGACGGTGCGTTCAGGGAGGACCTCCTCTTCCGCCTCCAGTCCCTCGCCATACAGATCCCGGCCTTGAGAAACCGTTCCGCCGATATCAAGGACATCACCTCATTTTATCTTGGGAGGCTGTCCGGCAAATACGGGCCGGGTCAAAAGGGCTACTCACCCGAGTTTCTGGAGGCGATTACGCAATATCCCTGGCCTGGAAATGTCCGCGAATTGATTCACGCCATCGAGAGTGCCCTTTCCGAATCCCGTGAGTTCCCGACCCTATTTCCGATCCACCTCCCCATCTATATCCGGTCCAAACTGGTGAGGGCCTCGGTAGGAGAGGACCGACGGACGACGCAGAAGCCCGAGAAGGGGATCAACCCGACCCAAGCCTACTCTCCATTGAAAGAATTGATAGAATCGACTGAAAAGGACTATCTCGAGCGCCTGATTACTCTGACGGGCGGAGATATACCGGAAATCTGCCGTATCTCCGGAATCACCCGGTCCAATGTGTACGCCCGCTTAAAAAAATATAGCCTCTCCAAAGCGCCATCGTGATTTGCTCATTCGTTGAGCGGGTGAGTCGTCGCGTGGTTAAGGCTAAAAGCTGTTATCCATTCCATCTCAGAAACCTTCCAGTTCAATAGTCGTCTTAATCTACTGTTGGATGACTTCTGTATCGCTCATCGTAATTTCCGTTCTCACATGTCTATCCTGAATTCAGGACAAGGCATGTCCCGAAATCAGGACGAGTCCTAAGATCATTCCTCCTCCCATTCTTGGGGAATCTTCCCTTCTTTTATCTAACCTGTTGCTTTTATGTTGTATATCGCATTTATCCACGCGCAAGACGATTTGGCATGGAATTTGAGTATTGCATCGTAACGCTCGGTAAAAGCGGATGAACTCTTTAGTACTTTGAACCTTGGTGTGAAAATCTGAAAGCCCATGACTCACACCCCGGTGAAACAAGGGCAAAAAATGGTTTTCACCCAATGGAATGGAAATGAAGATTCCATGGGGCAGGCAGGGCAGGCGGAGACACAAAGAAAGGTAAATGTACACATAAACCCAAAATTCAGAACCTCTTTGGGACCTTGTGTGAGCCCGTTTTTCATTGCGGCTGTTAGGCCGAAACAACGAAGGGACTATTTCTCAAGATGGCTATCTTGATCTTTTCACCCGAAATGCGGAGAGAGGAGCACCGCGTCAGGTATATTCTGGAGGAATTGGAGCAGGAGGCGGAGGTCTACAGGTCTCTGGAGAGACTGCACGGCAGGTTTCAGCGGCCGCGCGGCGACCTCTTCTTAATGATTTTCGTTATCGGCAACCATACTATCCTGAACCATCTGATATTGATGAAAGACCAGATGTACGACCTCCCGATCGCCCTGATTCTTCCCGAGGCAGACCGGGAGATCATCATGAAGGGCCATAAATTCTATCCACGCTTCATCACTTTTGCCGACAGCGATTATTCCGACCTGACCCTGGCACTTCAAAACATCATCCAGAGGGAGTGTGAGGTTTTTAATGAGACGGAGCGGGTTGCGGAGTGGTCGAGTCGTCGATTGGGGGATTAGTCGCGTGGCAAAGTGGTCGATCGGGCGAAGGGATGGGATACGGCAGATGAGTTCGTCAATCAACCGAGGGCTGGCTATGCTCCCGCTATTTCCGATCAGGGGAATCCAATGCTTTTTCCCCGGGAAATGGGATTTCGGATCGTTCAAAAAGCGCCTGACCGTAAATGTCTGGTCTCGTATCAAGGCCGATGTCCGGGTGCGGGAGATACGGACCCGACTGCCCGGCGTGATAAAGGATCTGGACGCGGCATGCAGAGAGGTTGAACCTGAGTTCGTCCGAATCGGACAGGGGCTTCAGGGCATATATGGGGATACGCGGGAATTGACGCAGCAGGTCCTGGATTCGGTTAAGCTCATAGGAGGAAAAGATGAGGAGGGGGTGCTCTTTCACCTGGCCGGCCTGGGTGAGGCCTCTTTGGTGAAACTCCGGCAGTGTCAGGAAGATGTCACGGAGAAAACAGCGGTAATGCAATCGGTGGTCGGGCATTTAAGCGGTCTGTCCGATGCGTGCCGCACGATTGAAAAGGTAGGTCTCCTACTTCGAGTGGTTGCTGTAAATATCGGCATTGAGAGCGCGCGGTCTGTCGAGTCCAGCGAGCTTTTTTCCGTGGTAGCACAGGATACCGGAAATCTCTCGGAGAAGATACGGGCCACCATGGCGGATGGACTGGATGTATTGAATAAGGCCTGGGTGGCGCAACAATCGCTGCACACGAATCTCTGCGATGGCTTACAGGAGATCAACCGGTTGGGGGGGAGCGCCCGCAGCATTGTCCAGGAGGCGGTCCGGGAGATCGAGACACTTATGGAGACCACGCGGCACTTTGTGGAACAGGCCGGTGAACACTCCGGGCGGATCTACCGGCAGGTGGGTGATCTTGTTATGGCGGTCCAGTTCCACGACAGCATGAGCCAACGGGTGGAGCATATCACAAAGGCCCTTGTTGATGCAGAGCGATTCCTTGACGGCGACGGTTCGAACAATGGCGGCGCTGATCACGGACGAAGGCTATCCCACGCCCTCTCCTTAATGCGCCTCCAGGCCGCCCAGTTAAGAGAAATTATTTCCGAGCTGGAACGGGTTCACGAGAAATCTCATCACTCCTTTCAGGAGATCCTCAGGGGGTCGAGAGCGCTCGTGGAGGACTTATCAGAGATCACATCGAACAGGAGACCGCATTCAGGCCCGGAAAGGGTTGAAAACGACCCCCTTAAGAGACTCGAGTCTTCGTTCGGCAAGCTTAACCGCGTCCTCCATAGCGGTCAGGACCTGATGGACGGAGTGAAGCATGCGGCATCACGGGCCTCCGAGACCGTGGATCAGATATCGAAATGCGTCAGGGAGATGCACACCATGGGATTTGAAACCCACCTCATGGCCCTGAATGCGATTGTCAAGGCGGCCCACCTGGGGCACGAAGGGGGCGCCATAGAGGTGCTTGCCCATGAGGTCAAACAATCGTCCGTTCAATCCAGGTCCGTCTTGGCCCGTGCGTCCGAACTGCTCGACCACGTCACCACCGCAGCCGGGCGGCTTCGAGATAAAAACGACGAGGACACCTCATCCAACCTCTCTTTTGAGAGCGCCCTGGAGGAAATTACCCTCGCTTATCAGCAATTTACCGATACAACCGGTGCGGCCCACGGGCGGGCGGACGAGATAACCGCAGTTATCGGAAAGACAAAGGCCCATTTGGATTTTCTTCCGCTTCTGGTTGAAAGGTTCACCGAATCCCTCTATCGGATGGAGGCGATCATCCAGGATCTAAGTCCATTTGCAGCCGGAGCCCATGATCTTGTCCATGAGGACACGGGTGATATTCTCAAGCGGTATACCATGGAAAAAGAGAGAGAAATCCATGAGAATTCTCTCTACGGCGGTGCAGTGAGCGCCGACCCCAAGGCCGTTGCGCAAGTCGCGCCCGGGGCCCCCCAACAGGGGCCGGGCATAAACGAACCGAAACCGGCGGCATCGATCATGGATGACAATATCGAGCTGTTCTCAGGCGATGTCGGATCTTCACGGGAAGCAATCGGCCATATCGAGCTCTTTACGGACGAGGCCCCGGAACAGGCCGATGAGACATGGGAGAATGTTGAATTGTCTGATGCCGATCCGGGACCGGCGGAAGGGTCAGCAGTCATGAGTGAGGAGTCGGCATTTGAGGAAAAGAAAGAGAAAGAAGATCTCGGGGATAATGTGGAGTTGTTTTGATTGGGTGGACCAGGGGAGTATGGGGCACACATGGAGGTTTGGGAATGACTTTTGTGACAGAGGAAACAGACAACACGATCCGTCTCAAGGTTGAAGGGGGGGGCCTGTCCATTTATGAGGT
>ENA-OSEO01003668-OSEO01003668.1-sediment-metagenome-genome-assembly--contig:-NODE-3668-length-17516-cov-3.993291_pt1 | contig 17516 bp, 15 predicted proteins | sample MGYA00237883_ERZ534232 | MGnify/ENA metagenome assembly ERZ534232
GGATGTTTTTAAATTTGGGTGAGGTGTAGGAAAATGCGTGTAAACTCCGTAAAAGAAATCAGAGAATCTCTAATGATAAGCAAGGCTGAGCTGGCCAGAAAGGCAAATTTATCCGTAGAAACCCTGACACGAATAGAACATGGAAGGCCATGCAGAATGGAAACAAAACGAAAAATCATTATAGCGTTAGGTTTAAAATTATCAGATAAGAAGAAAGTTTTTCATTAAGTAAATGAGTTAAACCAAATTGTCTAAGAGCATCGCCTCTGCCAGTTATTTATCCAAATCCGCTTTGGCTGATTTGTGTATAAACGGTTCCTGGGATCAACGGAACCGTCTTTAATGCCCCTGGCATCCCCGCCAGGGGCTTTTTGTTTAAGAACCCTTGAGGACGTTGAGACCGGCATTGTAAAAGAAATAAAGAAATGGTAATCGATTCCAACATATGCTACTTATTTTATGGGATAGTTTTTTTGTGTAAAAGTGCTTTTAGTGGTTTTAGGTGCGTATATCACACCCAATGACAGCCCGTCTCATATTATCAATAGATTCTTGTTAACATACAAAATTCAGGTAATTATCCTTGAAGTTGATGACAATGGGTAAGAAAATCTATGGAACTCGCAATTGTTAGCGCCATTCTGGCGGTCACCCTTTACTTGCTGATCAGCGAAAAGATTCCCATGGATCTGACCGCAATTGCCATTATGGTGATGCTGATGCTGACCCGTATCCTCACCCCTAAGGAGGCCGTGTCCGGATTTGCCAACCCTGCGGTGATCACTGTGGGCGCCATGTTCCTGATCAGCCGGGCCATGATCCGCACGGGCGCTGTTGGCTTTATCCGCCAGAGGCTGGTAGATCTGGCTCGCGGTCATGCAAAATCAGCCCTGCTGGCCGTTTTGATGATTACCACATTGGCTTCGGCCTTTATCAACAATACTCCGGTGGTGGTCCTCTTTATTCCGGTGATTCTGAGTATGGCCTGCCAATTTAATGTCAGCCCTTCCAAGTATCTGATTCCATTGTCTTATTGCTCAATACTGGGTGGTACCTGCACCCTCATCGGCACTTCCACCAATATCATTGTCAGCGACTTAAGCGCTATGAACGGCTATGGAAATATACAAATGTTCGAGCTGTCTTCCGTCGGCGTCCCCATCGCAATCATCGGCCTGATCGTTCTGTATTTCGGCGCCCCGCTACTGATGCCGGGACATGCCGCTCCTACCTGCGAACTTGAAGACCGCGAAGACAGACGCTACCTGGCGGAGCTGGAGGTGCCGGCGAAAAGCCGCCTGGTCGGCCGGGAGCCGTCAGCCTTTTTTTCTGAAAATTATCCATCGCTTGAACTTTTTGAAACGATCCGGGGGCCGCATATCCTTTTGCCGGACCAGGATAGACTCAGCATTGCCCCAGACGATCTTCTGCTGGTGAAGGGTTCGGCAACCGACCTGGTGGCCATTTTGAATGATCGGGTGGTTGAATTGCCGCATGCGGACGAGGGGCTTAACTTTAACGTCAATGATAAAGACTCCCTCATCGTCGAACTCATCATCCCGCCGCAATCGACATTGATTGGTGAACGGCTCCTGGATACCCACCTGCAGGGAGATCCCGATACGCATATCATTGCCATCAAAAGGCGGCGAGTTCATTACAGCGCCCAGAAAATCGGGACAGTCAATTTAAGAATCGGAGATATAATTCTGGCGCGTTGTTCCAAAGGCAAGCTCGACCAGATCCGCACGGGAACAGATTTTATCATTATCGAAGACGTTCATCACGAGATAATTCATAAGAAGAAAGCGCGCTGGGCCGTTGCCATATTCGTTACCCTGGTGGTTGCTGCCACCACCGGGCTGGCCGATATCATGGTCTGCGCCCTGACCGGGGTTTTTCTGATGGTTTTGACCGGATGCCTGCAGCTGCGGGATTCATATCGGGCTTTGCAGGGGGATGTGCTGCTCCTGATTGTGGGAATGATTGCCCTGGGGACCGCCATGGAAAAAACAGGCGCATCCCAATTCTATGCCCAGAGTTTTTTAAGGCTTTTCAAGGAATCCGATCCCGCGGTGGTGCTGGGGGGCATTATGCTTCTGACCAGCATCGGTACGCACATCCTGAGCAATAATGCCACGGCCGTCCTGCTGCTGCCGGTTGCCGTCTCCACCGCCCTGTCCCTGGGTGTAAATCCGAAACCGTTTATTATTGCCGTATGTTTCGGCGCCAGCGCCTGTTTTGCATCGCCCATCGGTTACCAGACCAATCTGCTGGTATATGGCCCGGGAAATTATCGCTTCAGCGACTATTTGAAACTCGGCATCCCGTTGAACCTGCTGGTCATCATCATGGGAACCCTGCTGATTCCGCTTTTCTGGCCTTTTTAGTCCGGATTAACGTCAGTCTTGAGATTCGGCCGCAGGTGTATTATTACTGCAGATCAGCTGCTGATCCTTAAAGGGTTCAGGGGGTCCGGGATTCCAGGGTTCCAGTGAAATGGGAATATGCAATTGTTGAACACTTGAACCCTGGACCCCTTTTTATAACCGGTTGGGGGTAAAATATTTATTTATACACCTGAAATCCCATAACAACCCAGAGCATCGAAAGTAAACCAATGGCACGTTCAAAGGTTCACCCGGTTCACAGATTTGAGTCCTGGCAGGTATGGCCGGGTTCATACCACAATCCCCCGGCTGATGGGTGCTTTCCCTCCCCCGGCAACTTAGACTTTAAAATAACCCGCACGACGCCGATTGCGTCCATGGGTTCCTGTTTTGCCCGGGAAATCCGCAAAGAGCTGATCCGCAAAGGATACAACTATATCACCGAAGAAACTCATCATCCCGCCGCCGTTCATGCCAGCGCGGCGTGGGAAAGGATTTACAACTCTTTTTCGATTCGACAGATATTCGAATACACCTTTGGAGAGTGGCGGCCCGATCTTCGCTGGTGGCGTTCGCCGGAAACGGATCAGGTCCAGGATCCTTACCGCAGGATCATCCTGTATGACACCCTTGAAACGGCTGAAGCAGATTTTGCGCAGCATCGCATACATTCCCGGCGAGCGCTCCAAACAGCACAAGTCTTGATTATAACCCTGGGCCTGACCGAAATCTGGCAGGACAACCTCGATGGTGCGGTTATCTGCCTCCCTTCCGGACCCTATGTGAATGAGGGGGGAGACATGAGCCGGTACAGGTTCAGGGTGAGCCGCTACCTTGAAAATCTTGAAAACCTGGAACGCATGCATGCGATCATGACCGAACACAACCCCACCTGCCGGATACTGATAACGGTTTCGCCGGTTCACCTGTGGGCGACTTTTCGAAAAGATATGGATGTTATCAGCGCCAGCTGTAATTCGAAATCAACCTTGCGGGCGGCCGCTGATGAATTTGCAGCGCGCCACGAAAATGTATACTATTTCCCGGCATATGAAATGGCGACTATTTATCGGCCGATGACCGGCCGGACGGTGTTTGCAGCCGGAAAGGAAAACTTTCACGTAAACGCCGAAACTGTTGGCTTTATCATGGAACATTTTTTCAACTTCTTTACAGACAAAGACGGATCCGAACCCCCGGGGAAAAAGGTATTTACAAGCAGGACCTGATTTTATATCATCGAAAAAGGGAAAAGGCAGATTGCCAAAATCCACCTCAACAAAAAATGACAAAACAACAAATACTTGCGGGCAGGCGCTTCGGCTTTCGGCAGGCCCGACCCGGGCAACTGAAAAAAAGAACGTCGGTCCGATGGAACCTGCAGAAATCAAAGCCTGTAAAAAATGGCGGGACCCCAAGTCCAAAGCAGTGACGGTTCTTGCCGTCGGGGTTATCTTTCTAATGGTCCTTGTGATTGTTGCCAGCACGCTCAACCGCGCCGATTATTATCTCAAGTCTGCAAACGGTGCAATTGAAATCTGGCGGGGCCGCTTCTCCCCCATGGGCAAGGAGCGAATCCTCATTCTGCCGGGCGCCCAGCCTCCTCCGAGTGACAAAAATGTATACAGCGAAAATGAAATCAACGTCATCGTTTTCAATTATTACATCGATCGGGCGGATATGCTTCTGGAAGATGCCGGTATGCCGGACTTCAGCGGTATTAAACTCTATCTGAAAATGGCGCTGGCCTATGGAGTTTCCGATGATATGCGCCAGGCGGCATACAACCGGTTGAACACCATCGATATGATGATTTATCTCTATAAGGCGGACGTGGCCGCCAGCAAGGGAAACCTTGCAGGCTTTCAAACGGCTTTAGAACATATGGGAAAGGCCGCAGAACTGAAACTGAATCCGGCACAATCCAAACTGGTCAAGATGAGAATCCAATCCATTCATGAGTTGATGGCGACCATCGAGAATAAAAATACCGCGCCGCCCGGAGCGCCGGTTCGTACCCTCCCGGACCGGCAAAACCCTCAACCAAACCCTAACCCACCGGTAAAATAACCGGGAGGGATTGTGGGAATTAATACCTGAACCATGTAAAATACCGCTGAAAAGCTATGCGTATCAAAAAAATCCTGATTCTGGCGCCGGTATTGCTGATCATTGTCCTGCTGCAGTCTTATTTCTGGGTCCCTACCTACGACCAGCAGACCAGGGGAAATCCCGAACGCTTGAGTACCTACATAACGGCCTCCATTGGCGATGCCAGCCTGCTGAATCCGATTCTGTCTTCAGACACGGCCAGCAGTACCATCGAAAGCATGGTGTTTGAAGGTCTGATTGACCGTGATGAAGAGCTGCGCTTCAGGGGGCGTCTGGCCCACCGCTGGGAAATTTATCAAACTGCTTTCTTTTATGTAAATGAATCCGCCGATATCCCCGGCTTTGGAAAAGCGGGTCCTGAAACGGTTGTAAATTTAATTCAAACCGCCCGGAAAGAAAAAAACAGGCTGCCATCCGAACTGGCAGAGTCTTTGAGCGCTATTACCGATATCCGTGTACTTCCTCCGGCTCAATTCAGGGTCGTCAAAACTGAAAAGGGTACGGATCAAAATGCCCCCGCTACCGTAATTTCAATCCAGGTGAACACACCCGCCAGGATCAAACTTACGCTCAATCGGGTAGACCAGCATCTTTTTCAGAATCTTGGCCATCTTCTCGGCAAACATTATTTCGAAACTTTTTCCGGTGAACGATTTCTCGATACAACCCCCCGGATCCGTTCGGAAAAACTTTCCTTATACGCCAAAGAAATCCTGCCCGCCACGGAACATAACCCGACTATTGTTTTTCACCTGAGACCGGGGGTCAAATTTCATGACGGACATACCCTCGATGCTTATGACGTTAAGTTCACTTATGAGTCGATCGTGGATGATAAAAATCTCTCGCCGCGAACGTCCGACTATGAACCGGTCAAAACGGTGGAGGCCATCGACCCCTTGACTGTCAAAATCGTCTACAAGCGCCTCTACTCGCCCGCAATCGGGACGTGGGGCATGGGAATCCTGCCGGAACATCTGTTAAACCGTGAAGCGTTGCGCCGGGAAGCCGTAAAACTCGGAAAAAACCCGGACGACTTTTCTCTGCGTCAGAGCAATTTCAACCGCCATCCCATTGGCAGCGGCCCCTTTAAGTTTCGGGAATGGAAGTCGGATCAATATATCGTCCTGGACCGATTTGAAGGATACTGGGAAGGAGCGCCTCACTATAAGGAATACATTTACCGGATAATCCCCGACCTGCTCACCCAGGAAATGGAATTTTACGCCGGAACGGTCGACAGTTATGCGGTGGAACCCCACCAGGTCAACCGCCTGAAAGCAGACCCGCGATTTCAGAGCTTTTCCGGCATATCCTACGGCTACACATATATCGGATATAACTTGCGACGTGAACCATTTAACGATGTCAGAGTTCGAAGGGCGTTGGGCATGGCCATCGATACTGAAAAAATCATAAAGTTTTTACTGTATGATCAGGGTGAGCGTATGACCGGCCCATTTGTCAAACAGACCGAATACTACAATCAGGGGATTGCACCGCTCCCTTATGATCCGGAAGGTGCTTTGACCCTTTTAGAAGCGGTCGGCTGGAAGAAAAATAATGAAGGCTGGCTGGTAAAGGACGGTAAAAGATTCCAGTTTACCCTGATCACCAACAGCGGTAACGAGCAGCGCAAAGCCGTGCTAGCCATCGCCCAGGATAGCTGGAAAAAAATCGGCATCGATGTTCGTACCGACCTGCTGGAGTGGTCGGTATTTATCCAGGAACGCGTCAATAAACTGGATTTTGATACTTTGGTTCTGGGCTGGCGGATGGGTATAGATCCGGACCTATATCAGATCTGGCACTCCAGTCAGACCGGTCCCTACCAGCTCAATTTTGTCGGCTTTGAAAACCCGGAGGCCGATGACCTCATCATCAAAATTCGGCAGGAATATGATTTTCAAAAACAGGTGGCATATACCCACCGCTTGCATCAGATTATTGCCGCTGAGCAGCCCTACACGTTCCTCTATGTCAACAAATGGTCGGCGGTCCTGGATCGACGAATCGTTATCAAAGAAGCGGATGCCGACGGCCGTGTCGCCTATCGAAAAATACGACCGACCCAGACCGGCGACTATACGTTTTATTTCAACAAATGGATCAAGCTGCCCGAAGCGCCCCGATTCGCCGCAGATGGATAAAAAAGATAGGCTGAAGGCGAAGAACAATTTTTAATTCATATTGATTCGGAATATCACCATGCTATCATTTCTCGGTAGAAGTTTTGTGCAGAAAATAATCACACTGATCTTCGTCTCCATTATTTCGTTTCTGATTATTCATCTAGCGCCCGGCAAACCCAGTCAAGTAGACCCGTTAAATCCCAAGTTTACACCGGAAATGGTCGAACGGTTTCGACAGGCGTTCAATCTGGACAAACCCCTCTATGTTCAATATTTCTATTTCTACCGAGACCTTTTGAACGGCCGGACCGTATCGTGGAAGGACAACCGGTCGGTCCTTGCAAAAATCTGGGAACGCTTTCTGAACAGTCTGCCTCTGTTTATTGTAGGGACGATCTTGACCTGGACCCTTTCTTTTCCGGTCGGAATTCGTTCGGCCATCTTCAGAGGCCGTCTGTACGACCGCACGACGACCTTTCTTTCTTATCTGTTGATTTCAATACCCGGTTTTTTCTTCGCCTATATCCTGATCATATTCGTGGTAACCCGATTCCAGGTTCCCGTCATCGGTATGGAAACCTTCGGCGTCGCCAATGCGGCCTGGCCCCATGTGATCATGGACAGAATATGGCATCTGCTGCTTCCGTCCGTTCTGGGCGCCACCGGCGGCATCGCGGTCCTTTCAAGGTATGTCCGCAGCCAGATGCTCGAAGTCGAGGGCCAGGATTATGTGCGCACCGCCAGGGCCAAAGGACTTCCGCCGGATCAGGTTCATTATAAACACGCCCTGCGAAACGCGCTGCTCCCTTTTGTGACCATGTTCGGCCTGATTCTGCCGGGCTTGATCGGCGGATCGGTTATCATCGAATCAATTTTTTCCTGGCCCGGCATGGGCCGGATGGCGTATGAAGCCATCCTGGCCAGGGATTATCCGGTGATCCTGACGGTCAACTTTTTTTCAGCCGTTCTGGTGCTTATCGGAACATTTATTTCAGACCTGATGTACATGCTGGTCGATCCGAGGATTCGGCTATGACACATACGGAGAAAAACGGGCATGTCCGTGAAAACGGCCTGGAAAAAGCGTTGACACCGAAAAGAAGCCGGCTTGAAGAATTCTGGGCTCTTTTCCGGAAAAACCGGCTGGCTATCGCCGGCTTGATTATCTTCATTCTTTTCTTTGCCACCGCCCTGGCCGGCCTGCTTCTAACATCCGGCCAGAATCCGGTTTTCGACCCCGCTCAGATCCGGCTGCAGGAAAAATTGCGGCCGCCCTTGGCTAAACCCAAGTTAGATTCCCTCTATCCAGCCGAAGTGCCGCGCCTGGGCATTTACCTTTTCGGTACCGATGATCTGGGCCGGGATGTTTTTGCCCGGATGCTTCAAGGCTCCTGGGTTTCTTTGACGGTAGGATTCGTAGCTGTCGGTATATCGGTCTTCATCGGCATTTTTATGGGGGGGATTGCGGGTTATTTTGGGCAGGTCCTGCTGAAACTTGATCACCTTCTGGCAGGCGGCCTGCTGGTCGCAGCAATCGCCTTCATGGCTACGAATTGGGCTGCGCCGGGAATCCTTTTATTTATTCTGGCGGCGGTGTTTCTCCTCTATGCCGTTCGGCCCAAAAAGGTCTCCGGCAACCGCGTCAAACCGGCCGGGCTCCGTTTTTTAGAAATTCATGCGTTCAGTGTCGACACGCTGATTATGCGCATTGTCGACATCATGATCTGCTTTCCCAGCTTTTTCCTGATACTCACGGTGGTGGCGCTCCTTCCCGCCAGCATCTATAACATCATGATTGTGATCGGGTTGACCAGCTGGATGGGGGCTACCCGATTTGTCCGGGCGGAGTTTCTCTCTTTGCGGGAGCAGGACTTTGTAGCGGCCGCAAGGGCCCTGGGTGTCGGCAACCTGCGCATCATCTTCCGGCATATGATGCCCAATGCGATCGCGCCGGTCCTAGTTTCCGCCACCATTGGAATTGCCTCCGCTATTTTAACGGAAGCCGGCTTAAGCTTTCTGGGTTTCGGCGTGCCACCGCCCCATGCCACCTGGGGAAACATCATTTCGGACGGCAAGCGGTTTATCTTTGACGCCCCCTGGCTGACCTTCATCCCGGGAATTGCCATTTTGGTTGTCGTTCTTTCCTTTAACCTGTTCGGCGAAGGGTTAAGGGATGCGTTGAATCCGAAGCTGCGGGAGCGCCACTGAAATGGAGCGCAATCATCATCCGTTAATTTCCGTCCAAGATTTAAAAGTCTACTTTCAGGGAGACTTCGCGACTGCTCGGGCCGTTGACGGCGTCAGCCTCGAGGTGCGCCCGGAGGAAATGGTCTGTCTGGTGGGTGAATCCGGCTGTGGCAAAACAGTCACCGCCCTCAGCATCCTCGGCCTTATTTCAGTTCCTCCCGGCAAAATCGCCGGCGGAAAAATCGTTTTTAAAGGAGAAAATCTGCTCGACCTCAGTGAAAGTGATTTTCAAAAAATTCGCGGCAATCTTATCGCCATGGTATTCCAGGAGCCGTTAACCTCGCTTAATCCTGTTTTTACCATTGAAGATCAAATCGGTGAGGCCATTAAGATTCATAAACATATGGACGGTGAACTGCTGCGGGCGCGTTGTCTTCAGCTCCTGAAGGACGTTGGCATTTCTTCGGCGGCCGAACGACTCAATGATTATCCCCATCAGCTTAGCGGCGGGCAGCGACAGCGGGTGATGATTGCCATGGCGCTGGCATGCGATCCGGACCTGATCATCGCCGATGAACCCACCACGGCTTTGGACGTGACCGTTCAGTCTCAAATTCTGAAGTTATTTCAGGCGCTTCAAAAAAAACGCGCCCTGTCGGTTCTATACATCACCCATGACCTCGGTGTCGTGGCAAATATTGCCCAGCGCGTTTATGTCATGTATGCAGGCATTATCGTGGAACAGGGAAAAACCGACCATATTTTCAAAGCGGCACGCCATCCGTATACACAGGGGCTGCTGGCGTCGCTGCCGACCCGTTCCAAAAGGGGCAAAAGGCTTTACAGTATTCCAGGCACCGTGCCCAGTCCGGCCTTCAAGCCATCCGGCTGCCCGTTCCGCCCCCGGTGTCCGTTCGTCATCGAGCGGTGTCGGCTGCAATTTCCTGAATTGTGCGATTATGGGGATGGGCATTTGGCGCGCTGCCCGGTTTTATTTGAACGCAAACAATGAGCTGCCCTTGCAGCCTCGCAAAGCGGAACCTTCACTTCGTACCGTCAAGCTGCGGAGGGTAAAGAATTAAGAAAGCTGAACACAGGAGATTGAATTTAAACCATATAAACGCTTATTTCATTTGCCATATTCTAACATCTGTCTCTCGGATACTTTAAACGGTTTATCATGTCTGACAATCATACATATTCGGCCGTGGACCCACCCCAGGATCACATCCTGCGGGTAGAAGGGCTTAAAAAATATTTTCCCGTCCGCCGGGGCTTTCTCCAGCGTACCCGTAGCTGGGTCAAGGCGGTCGATGGGGTTGACCTTACGATCCGAAAGGGTCAAACCCTTGGACTCGTCGGTGAAAGCGGCTGCGGAAAATCAACCATCGCCCGATTGATCCTCAAACTGCTCCAGCCCGACCGAGGGAAAATCCTGTTCCAGAATCGGGATATCACCGGCTTGTCTGAAAAGGAGATGAAACCGCTGCGGAAAGAAATGCAGATTGTTTTTCAGGATCCATACGGTTCGCTTAATCCGCGTATGACCATCGGGGCTTCAATTGAAGAGGGGCTTCGCATTGTCGGCAGACCGGCCGGCCGGCCGCGCCGGGACCGTCTATCCTATTTACTGGAAATGGTAGGGCTTTCTCCGGATAACGCCGACCGTTTCCCCCATGAATTCAGCGGCGGACAGCGACAGCGTATCGGCATCGCCCGTGCACTGAGCGTCGAACCGTCTTTGATTCTCTGTGATGAACCGATTTCAGCCCTGGATGTTTCCATCCAGGCCCAGATCATCAACCTGCTGAAAGATTTGCAGGAAAAGCTGGGACTGAGCTATCTTTTTATTTCACATGACCTGAATGTTGTCGGATACCTGTGCAATACGGTCTCCGTCATGTACAAGGGCAACATTATGGAACACGCTTCGGCAGATAAGCTTTTTGAAAACCCCTGTCACCCCTATACCCTGTCATTGTTATCGGCCATTCCCGATGTAGAGCCGGTTATGAAAAAACATTCCCAATTGCTCCCGAGTGAAAACCAAGATGCTGCGGAGTCGGCTGCCGGCTGTAAATTTCAGAAAAACTGTTTTCTGGCGGATAGAACCTGCCGGCAAGAGGCTCTCCATTTCCGGGAGGTTGAAACGGATCACTTTGTCAGATGCTGTAAAGATGTTTCTCGCCGATAACGCTTCCTAAAAAAAAATATGCAACAATGGTGATGGATAATCTATATAATCGGCATAGAACGTCAAGGCATTCATCGGCAGGGCAAAGCTGATTATGATTGAAATCGCTCCCAGGAAAACGACCATTCCAGTGGAAATTTTTGCAGTTAATCTCAAATAGACCGTCGCCATAAATGCCATCATCATCATAAGCGCCAAAAAATCATAATAATATCTGGCAATTGCGGACAGTGAAAGCGATATGACCACAACCTGGACTGCAAAGAGGATGAATATCATCAAATAAATGTTTGTTTCGACAAAAGATTTGAACCTGCCGCCAACTGGCAGGGCAAAGGAAAGCAGCGTGATCGGCATGAGGCAGAAAATGGATACGGCCAATTCGTTTCCATTGAGCAAAAAATAAGGCATAGGACCGACCGATTGAATTTTTAAAATATAAGCGGGAAGCGTCAGATACGGAAATTCGGGCATAAACCCGGGAAGTCGGAAAAAAAAGGACCAGACGTTATAGGGAAGATGGTCGTATCGAAATATACCATGGTAAAGCATGTAATCTTTATACAGAGAAAGTTGAAATCTCATGCCAAAATCAAAAATACTGTCGAAACGCGCATAGTTATACCACAGCAGCAATCCTGCCGACACTAAAGCAGGCGTCAGTACCAGGGATAGGGACCGGATGATTTCAGATGAAGGGATGTTCCGCCAATTTCTCAATATACCGGCAAGCAGGATGCTGCCAAGGACCATAACGGCAAAGACATACGAAATCCGGCTGCCGACGCAAAAACTTAAGGCAATCCCGAAAAACAACGCCGGCCCGATATTGATTCGATACCGTTGTTTATGGATTTTGATCAGCACATACAGGGCCGCAATAAAAAAGAACATGGCGGCACTGATGGCCTCATTGTGAAACGAAGGAATGCTAACCATTACCAGGCTGAACCCGTTAAAGGTAAATACCACGCCAAAGGTCGATTGGATAACCGCAAGTGATTTGTTTTTGTCGGATGGTATCAGCTCCTTTAGAATCAACATGAAAAAAGTGGCAATTCCGGCACAAAAAAGAATGATCATGGCGCCGGTGGGAATCCCTTTATTGAAAAGAATCAATGAGGGCACCCGCAGCAATGCCGGAAGCGGACCCGAATAGAAATACTGTTTATTATCTTTTATAAGGGTATCTGTAAGGGAAGCGGAGGTTTCAATGAAAAGACGTCCATCGCTAAATGCCTGTGCCAGCATATTGGAATTAGGAAAAATTTCACATTCGGAAAATCTGAATGTAAAACCGGTCATCCAGGCGGTGTAAGCCAGACAAACAGCCAGAAACAACAAGGTTGCTCTGATACGGCCTGACGGCATGAAGGCATTCCTTGAAGTTTTATTTTTTATCTGCGCCAAAAAAAGAAGGGAATGGTTTAGGACATTCCCTTTGATTATATAACATCAGGCGCGTCAATCGCAGTGAAATTATCGCTTAGAGAACTGGAATCGGGCGCGGGCGCCGCGCTGGCCGTATTTTTTCCGTTCTTTGGCCCGGGGGTCGCGTTTGACAAAGCCGGCTCTTTTCAGGGACGGCCTGAAATCCGGATTGGCCGCCACCAGCGCCCGGGTAATGCCATGCCGGATCGCACCGGCCTGGCCGCTGATACCGCCGCCAAACACCGTAACTTTGACGTCATAGGAATCCTGTGTGTTTGTCAGAACCAGTGGTTGCAGAATAGCCGCCTTGGCGGCGTCCAGCTTAAAGTATTCATCGGCGGACCGGTTATTAATGACGATTCCGCCTTTGCCCGGTTTTAACCATGTTCTGGCAATTGATGTTTTTCTTCTCCCGGTTGCGTAATAAATTCTCTCTTTATCCATGTAATACCCCGATTGTTAACATTAATAGAAAAATATACGGATGGCTATTTCAGTTCCCATGTCACGGGTTTCTGGGCATCGTGCGGATGCTCATTGCCTTTATATACTTTCAGTTTTTTAAAAAGCTTGCGCCCCATCTTGTTTCTGGGCAGCATTCCTTTAACCGCACTGCGGACAAGCTCTTCCGGTTTTTTTTCCAATAGTTTCCGAGCGGTAATTGTCTTCAGGCCGCCGGTGTAGCCGCTGTGCCGGTAATAATTTTTCTGGTCAAGTTTTCTGCCGGTCAGCATAATCTTCTCGGCATTAATAACGATAACGCTGTCACCGGTATCGGTATGGGGGGTAAATAATGGATTGTCTTTTCCCCTCAGACGGGCGGCAATTAGACTGGCGAGTCTGCCCAGCACCGCATTTTCGGCATCAACAACCCACCACTTGTCCTTGTTGTCAGTATCATTTGCAAAATATGTATATTTTTTCACTTTAGGTTGCTCCTATCGGATTAGAATCTGGAATACCTAAATAAAATCAGACGGTATGTCAAGCAATTTTTCAAATAAACTCTTTTTTGTTCAAATAAGGTCAATATCGGCTTATTCCTTAATTTCAAACAACCCGTACCCATTTTTATAATATACCAGTTGTGTATTCTCTCGAAAAAAAAGTTTGATCAATTCCTTTTTATTTTCGCTGAAGTTATTATCGATCCAGCTGTCAAACAGATCCATCCGAACAATTACATGCGTCAAACCGCTTTGCTTTAAATCCATTGAAATTTTTTGCGGAAGATCCCATTTTTTCACGGCTTTGAGGAGCACATTCGGATCAGAAATCATCGTTTTATCGCTATGGTAAATCCGATTTCCCAGAAAAATGCTTAAAATTTTAACTGAGGCCGGCAAATTTACGTTTGCGTATTGAATAACCGGATATTCCTTGCGGTATGTTTCGATATATTCATCACGCCCGACCCGTCCGGTTAAGTAGCCGATCGGTTGAACCTCTCTGAATTGATGCAGGATATAAACCGCATTTATCAGCAGCAGCACACCCGTAACAGCAATTATGACAGCGCGGGGTATGATGGACGAATCCGCGGGGCATCGCACGAGCACCATGCCGTTTAGCTGATGCAGACCCATCATGGACAAAATGATCAGCGGGGGAACGATGGGGGCAACATATCGGATTCGCATTTCAACTTTAAAAAACGTGATCAATAAAAATAAAAGTGAAAAAAAAAGCCATATCCACTTTTCGGTTTCAAACTGAGAACGAACTTTGGAAAACCGAATAAATGCAAAGATCGGCAATACAATCAAAAAAGGGTTCAATTTGCCATCAAATTGCTGGGGATTTCCATCTTTGCCTGTAAAAAAAATTCTTAAGGGTATCAGCGCGATTTCCCACCATGATTCGTTGTAAATAATCTTACGATAATCAAACAACCCTATCCGACCTTGGGACCGTGATGGAGCGGCCTGAACTTTAGATGCTGCATTTCGATTATTGCGATCTTTTCCGACAGATAATTCGGCGGACACAGGTATTTTTTTCTGAGAAAAAAAGCTGTGATAGAGTGGGTAAATCGGATTTTGTTTCCACTGGTAATTTCTGATCATCCAGGGTGAAAAAATCAATAATGCCATGCCCATGAAAATTACGGCATACCCCACCGCTTGGACTTGATTCGACCCGTTGCCCTGACGCTTTCTTACGCAAATAAACGGCACAAAAAGCGTCAGCAACATTAATATGACCAAACCGTTGTATTTGGTTCCAAGGGCAAGTCCGCACCAGCCGGCAGAAATGATCAGATGTTTCAATTTGAATCGACTCTCTATCCATTTTAAAAAATAAATGATGGATGCGGTGGAAAAAAAAACAAGCCCCAAATCGACATAAACCGTAATTGACAGCTTTACAATCAAGGGGAGGGACAGAAAAAAAAGTGCTCCCAAAAGGGCATATGTTAAATCCAGCCGCTTATATAGATAATTAAAAATCATCCAGGCGGTCAGCAGCGCAAAAGAAAAGTGTATGTATTTGGTCGCAATATCATTGCCGAAATAAAGCGGAATCAGATACAACAAATCAACATTCATGGGATAATAGGAGAAAAGGACATGGGGTATTTCGTAAATCCCACCGTGGTTGAGATATAACTTGGGTATCGCCAGATGATGGGTCAGCGCATCCCGGCTGACGGGCGGCACGCTGGAGAGGATAATTATGGATGCGATGTGTGCGGCCAGGAGTACGAGCAGCAGGATGATCTTAAATGATGTCGGAGAAACTTTTGGAATGAATTGCGTATTCACAGTTTATAAATCTTTCAAATCCCTTTTGCGATACTAAATATTCCCACTATCCGAGCTTAATTAATAAGACCTGACTGTTTTTGAGCTTTTACCAGCTTCACCGCGGACAAAGAAGCCGGCATCACCCGGGCATCCAGCCATGCCAATCCCATGTAAACGATGTTGAACCACTCAAATAATAAAACAAGCCATCTCTGAACGACACCGTGCTGAGTTTTTTGCTTTCTCCTCTTTTTGGATTCAATTTCAGCCAGGAAGAAGATCAGCAGAGACATGGTCAGTTTCTCCAATGGACCCAACACTTTTTTTACTTCGATCGGTTTAAACCCGGCAAGCTCTAGCCCGATTTGCATGTCATCTGTCTCATAGCGGCGATAATGATTCACATACCGATCATCGTTCATAAAAAATGCTTTCCGGTGCGGAAACGTCAGGACTATTTTTCCAAACGCTTTGGTGACATGAGATATTTCCTCAAGTGCTTTCCGGTCATTATCCAGATGTTCGAGCACCTCTGAACAAACAACATGTGAAAAAATACCGCTCTTAAACGGCAGGTTCATGGCATCGGCCACCAGGTAGTGCCCCCGCCTATGGCACTGTTTTAAAAATCGGATGGCACTGAAAGACACATCAGAATATATGATTCTATCCGTTCGGGTCATGACAGGGGATATCCCGCTGCCCAATTCCAGAATCAGGTTCCAGTTCTCATGCTGTAGGCTTTTTTCAACTGCACGTTTGCGAAGACGATAGTTATAAAGATGATTTTTCAATAAAACATACCGGTCTTCTTCGAAAAATTCCTGAAATCGATTATCGGAAGAGCGTGTCATTTTTCTCCAGATCCGGAAATAAATTTGAAGATATCACGTTCATTCTCGCCAACCGAAACTTTAACCCCGTCAACAGGCAGCCAAATCCATACCGGATGCTTCTCTTCAGATTAATGGAAGAAGCTTCGGCAAAATATTTTGTGGGACAACTTACCTCGGCAATGGTGTAGCCCATCCAGATTATCTGAGCGAGCATCTGATTGTCAAAAACAAAATCGTCTGAATTCACTTCAACCGGCAATTTCACCAGAAGCTCCTTTGAAAATGCGCGATACCCGGTGTGATATTCGGACAGCTTGGCCCCCAGCAGCAAATTTTCAATCAATGTCAAAAATCGATTGGCAACATATTTCCAGACCGGCATGCCGCCTTCGATCGCATATCCTCCCAGAATCCGCGATCCTAACACGCAGTGATACACCCCGTTTCCAATCATGGAAGCCATGGCCGGAATCAATTTCGGTGTATACTGATAGTCGGGATGGACCATGACAATAATCTCTGCGCCTTGCGCAAGAGCCAGCTTATAGCATGATTTCTGATTAGCCCCATATCCTTTATTCTTCTGGTGAACATAAACAATGGTATCCGGCAGCGTTTTGGCAATCGCTACCGTTTCATCCGAACTGCCGTCATCCACTAAAATAACCAGGTCGACAATCTCCTGGGCCATGACCTCGTCATAGGTTCTGCGCAATGTCTGGGCCGCATTGTAGGCCGGCATGACGACAATGACCTTCTGTTCACGAAACATGTTTGCCTCCTCCGGAATATCGATTATCGAATCGTATCACTGATCCGAGCAGGTTCAGGCATGTTTTCTCTTTTTTTTTCGCCACCACATCCATTAATTGTCGGTTTGTGGAAGAATGTGATTTGACCGGTCCGGGTGAGGTTTATTTTGATCCATTGCTATTTTTTTTAGATTGTTGAAAATTGTTGAATTTTCAGGATCGACCTTGAGGGCTTCAGTATAGATACTGATAGCTTCAGGCACCCGGCCCCGTTTGACCAGAATGTTGCCGATGTTGTTGTATGCTTCAATAAGTTTGGGTTCAATTCGTATGGCTTCAAGATAATGGGTTATGGCTTTCCCGGGCTCGTTATTATCGGCAAATACCTTGCCGAGATTAAAGTGGGCCGGAGCCGATTTCGGGTTTCTACTCAAGGCATCAATAAAATATTTTTTTGCCTCTTTCATTTTGCCCTGTTTCGCGAGGGCAGCTCCCATGTTGACATACCCATCGGCATAACCGGGAGCAATCTGCAACGATTCAGCATAGTGTTTTATCGCTTCATCCAGCCGTCCCTGTTTTTCAAATTCACCGGCGATCGCTATATGCGCCACCAGATTATTTTTATTGATTTTCAAGGCATGCTCAAGAAGCGTGATACTGTTCTGCCAGTATCGGGCCTGCTTCCAGGCAACGATGGAAAAATTTAAAATCACAAGACCGGCTAAAACGGAA
>ENA-OSEO01003669-OSEO01003669.1-sediment-metagenome-genome-assembly--contig:-NODE-3669-length-17514-cov-3.040431_pt1 | contig 17514 bp, 17 predicted proteins | sample MGYA00237883_ERZ534232 | MGnify/ENA metagenome assembly ERZ534232
TCCTGGAAGCCTACAATCAGGACGCCGCCCCGTTCGAGTGGACGAAGCAGGTCGTCCACCCTGTGTCACTCAAGAATTCGTACGCGGACTTATGCAGGTAGATACTAGCTTACTGCTTGCCCCTGCCTCCTGAGGGGCAATGACCAGCCTGTCACTGTACGCACGATGGGACACGCTGGGGCCAGAAGGCAATTACACAATCTCGACAACGGCAGACGACGCCACAGCAGCCGCTTGAGAGCCAGTCCACGTGACGTACCTGCCAGAAGGGACATTGCCCCCTGGGCCCAGTAGCAGCCGATCGATCTTCGCGGCATGTGTGTTGCGCGAGGCCCGCTCATGAGGGGGATACATGCGTGATTGCAAGACCTGACCCCCGATTGCGAGACCTGACCCCCGATTGCGTGAGAGCCAGTCCACGTGACGTACCTGCCAGAAGGGACATTGCCCCCTGGGCCCAGTAGCAGCCGATCGCTCTTCGCGGCATGTGCGTTGCGCGAGGCCCGTCCATGAGGGGAATCATGCGTGATTGCAAGACCTGACCCCTGATTGGAGCTTGTCTCCGACGTTCGCCAACGTGGGCAGGCCAGCTGCCACCTTTTACCCCCGACAGGATTCGAACCTGTGACCTACGGTTTAGGAAACCGTTGCTCTATCCTACTGAGCTACGGGGGCGTGTTAGAACTCCTCGAGCATCAAGTATAGCTGCTTCGCGGCGGCCTGTTCGGCTTCCTTCTTCGCCCGGCCGCGGCCGACGGCCCGATGGCCGGCGACGGTGACCCCGACGATGAACTCCTTGCGGTGCTCCTTCCCCTCGGTATCGACCACGTCGTATTCGGGGCGGCACTCGAACAGCCGCTGCGCCGTCTCCTGAAGGAGGCTCTTGTAGTCCCCGGTCGTCGACTGCTCGGCGAGGAAGCGTTCGATGTCGTCCTTGAGACAGCGGATGACGAACTTCGAGGCGTAGGAGAACCCCCGCTCGAGGTAGAGGACGGCGACGAGCGCCTCGAACGCGTTTCCGCGGTTGTTCGGCCGCTCGCGCCCGTTGTTCGCCTCCTCCCCTTTTCCGAGCCGGAGGTACTCCGCGAGGTTCAGGTCGTCGGCGACCTCGGCGAGCATCGGCCGGCTGACGGCGACGGATTTCGCCTTCGTCAGGCGCCCCTCGTCGGCGTTCGGGAACTGCTCGTAGAGGTAGCTCGTCACCGCAAGGTCGATGACGGCGTCCCCGAGGAACTCGAGCCGCTCGTTCGATCCTCGCGGATCCCCTTGCTCGTTGACGAACGAGCTGTGGAGGAACGCGCGCTCGAGTAGATCGGGCGCGATCCGCAGCCGAAGCCGCTTCGCCAGTTCTTCCATCGGTCTTGGCTTCATCGGTCCAAGTTAGGGCGGGAGGATTCGAACCTCCGATCACGGCTCCAAAGGCCGCTGCCTTACCGCTTGGCTACGCCCTAGAATGTCACGTCCTCGGTCGGGATGTCGGAGAGCGTCCCCGCGCCGTCCCCATCGACCACTTCCCGGTACTTGTCGAGGACCGCGGTCTCCAGTCTCAACCGGAACTCGTTGTCGATCGGGTGCGCTGTGTCGCGAAACTCCCCGGTCCGGACTTGCCGGCTCGGCATCGCGACGAACAGGCTCTCCTTCCCCTGGATGACCTTGACGGAGTGCACAATGAACACATCATCGAACACGACCGAGCAGAACGCCTTCAGGTTTCCCTCGTCCCGCATCGGTCGAATCTCCACCTTCGTGATCTCCACCCTAGGAACCTCGCTCGACGAGTCGATGTCTTCGTCGATGTTAGCGGATTCTCCGATTCCTTTCAATTCGCGGTCCCCAACTCGATCTCCGTCACTCCGTCCCCTCCCTGGTGGGGGGGCGCGAACCGGTAGGAGCGGACGAACGAACAGGAGGAGAGGTAGGCGTGAACGGCATCTCGAAGCGCGCCGGTCCCCTTCCCGTGAAGGACGCGCGCGTTCTGGAGGTCGGCGAGGAGGAGCTGATCCAAGTACCCCTCGAGCTCGCGTAGCGCCTCGCTGACGGTCATCCCCCGGACGTCGATCTGCAGTGGGACCTGACTCGGTCGAGGATGGCGGACGGCCCGCGCCCCGCGCTCGGGCGACTGGACGGACGGAGACGGCGCGTCGGCGGGCGAGAGGTCGTCCGCGTCGGCCGTCACGCGGATCCCGTCGAGGTCGACGGCGACCTTCCCGCCCGAGCCGATGTGGACAATCCGCCCGACGGCGTCGAGGCTGCGGACGCGGACGGCGCGCCCGGGCGACAGGTCGGCCGGCTCGATCGGGGTCTCGGGGCGCGACCTGTGCAGCGCATCCGCCGCTGCCCCCGCTTCGTCGCGAAGCTCGGCGATCTCGCGGAGGCCCGCCCGGAGCGCATCGACCGGGGCGCCTCCGCGAGCGGCGGCGAGCGCCTCTTCCACCCGCCGCTGGCCGTCGCGCAGGAACCGGTCGAGTTCGCGGAGCCGGGCGGCCAAGTCCCGTTCTTTCTCCCGTTCGAACGCGCGCAGGCGCTGTTCGTAGGTCGCGCGCAGCTCCGCCGCTCGCGCTCGGTCGGCCCGGGCCTCGTCCCGATGCGCGGCGAGCGCCTGTCGCTCCCGCTGCAGCTCCTCGATGATGTCCTCCGCCCGAATCTCGCCTTGGGTCAAGAACGCCCGGGCCCGGTCGATCAGCGGCTCAGGGAGCCCCAACCGCCGGGCGATGATGAACGCGTTGCTCTTCCCAGGGAGGCCCTCGACGACGCGGAACGTCGGCGCGAGCGTTGCGAGATCGAACTCCATCGACGCGGTCTTGATCCGCGGATGCCGGATTGCGAAGTACTTGAGCGGCGTCAGGTGCGTCGACACGGCGACGATCGGCCCGCGCTCGAGGAGGGCCTCGATCACCGCCAGACCGAGCGCCGCCCCCTCCTGGGGGTCCGTCCCCGCCCCCAACTCGTCGAACAGGACGAGCGTCTCTTCGTCCGCCTCGCCGAGGACGTCGATGATGTTCTTCATGTGCGCCGAGAACGTCGAGAGGTTCTGCGCGATCGACTGCTCGTCCCCGATGTCGGTCCGGATCCGCGAGACGATCGCGAACTCGCTGTCCGGAGACGCGGGGACGGGGATTCCGGCCTGCACCATCGCCGCGGACAGGCCGAGCGTCTTGAGGGTGACAGTCTTCCCGCCGGTGTTCGGCCCGGTGATGACGACCATCCGCCGATCTCGTCCGATCGCGAGCGTTACCGGGACGACGGTCTCGGACGGGAGGAGCGGGTGGCGCGCGTCGCGCAGCGCGAACCGATCCGAGAGCTGCGGGAAGCTGCAGCGGTGCGCGCCCGCGTAGAGCGCCCGCGCGAAGAGCGAATCGAGGTGGGCCAGGATCGCCCGATCCCGCAGGAGCGTCGGCTCGAGCGAGATGAACCGCTCAGTCAACTCGACGAGGATCCGTCGGATCTCGTCGCGGATCGCCTCACCGAGCTCGGCGATCACGTTGTTGTCGGCGACGAGTCCAGTCGGCTCGGCGTAGAGCGTCTGTCCGGTGGCGGAACGATCGTGCACGACGAACTCGTCGGCCCCGGTCGCCCCGCTGCGGATCGGGATGACCAGGCGCCCGCGCCGCTGCGTGATCACCGGCTCGCCGATCAGATCGGGATGCGCGTCGATGAACGATCGGAGCTTCGCCTCCGCCCGAGCTTCCGCGATGCGGCGCCGCTCGATCCGCCGCGCGAGTTCGGGGGAGGCGTCGTCGCGGACGGCGCCGGACTCGTCGATCACCCGCGCGATCTGCGCCGCCAGTCGCGGACCCGTCGGAGAGAGGCGCTCCGCGTACTCCCGAAGGCGCGGGGGGGCGGTCTCCCCCGTCAGCCGCCCCCGGATCTCCTCGGTCGACTCGAGCGTCTGGAGGACGGTCAGAAACTCCTCCCCATCGAGGTAGGCGCTCTCGCGGGCCCGCCGCAGGAGCGGTCCCAGGTCGCGGACCCCGCCGAGCGACGCCCGGCCGCCGCCGGTGAGAAACGAGATCGCCTCGTTCACTTCGGCGATTGCCCGCTCGATCGCCGCGCGGTCGTCGATCGGCTCGAGCCCGTCAATCGCCGACGCCCCGAGCGGCGAGGACGCCGAGGCGCGCACGAGCGCCTTCAGTCGGTCATACTCGAGATCTCGTCGCGTCTTGTCGTTCAGAACGGTCATGTCGCCTCCGCTCTCCCGGTGTCCCGCCGGAACCGACCGAGATCATACCGAATGGCAGGCCAGCTGACCTTGCGGCCGACACGCGCAGAGACGCACAATCCCGCAACGCCCGATCGGGGGATCCGCCATGAGAAACGCCACCACGACCCGCGCCGTTGCCGCCTTGTTCTCCTCGATGCTGATCTGGGGGTTCTCGTTCTTGGCGATCAAGGACGTAATCGCCGTCGTCCCGGTCTCGTCCCTCCTCTTCCTCCGGTTCACTCTCGCGGCGCTCCTCCTCGGCGGGCTCGCCGGGGCGCGCGGCCTCCTTCGGCTGCCGAAAAGAGATCTCGCCGTCCTCGCCGGGTTGAGCCTCCTCAGCCCCGTCGGCTACTTCCTCTTCGAGACGTACGGCGTCGCCTACACGCAGCCGAGCCACGTCTCGATCCTGATCGCAACGATCCCGATCGTCGTCTACCTGATCGCCCTCATCCGCCGCCAGGAGCGCTGGGGGGCTCGGAAGGCGCTCGGGATCGCGCTGGCCTACGGGGGGATCCTCCTCATCGTCGGCTCGTCGCAGAGCGAGGCCGGGGCGAGCCTCTTCGGGGATCTCCTCGTCCTCGGCGCCGTCTTCTGCGCCGCCCTCCGGACGTCCCTCGTGAAGGACGTCCTCCGGCGGGTCCGCCCGATCCAGCTTACCTTCTACCAGTTCCTCTTCTCCCTCGTCGTCTTCGCCCCGCTCGCCGCCGCGGACGGGACGGCGTGGGCGGCGGACGTGACGGCGGTCCACATCCTGGAGATCCTCTTCCTCGGGGTCTTCTGCTCGGCGATCGCGTTCCTGGCGATGCACTACGCGCTCGTCCACCTCTCGGTGACACAGGTCGCCGTCTCGGCGAACATCGTCCCGGTGATCACGCTCCTCGCCGAGATCTCGATCCTCGGCGTCCGTCTCACGCTCGCCAAGGCGGTCGGAACGGCGATCACGATCGCCGGGGTCGCGTTCATCCAGCTCCAGGGGGTCGCGCGCGGCGGCCCGGGCGAGGAGGCGGTGCGATGAAACCACCGCTCGGCTGGGTTCGCGCGATGACCCTCCACCCGACGGAGAGCCGGCGCGTCCTCCGTCTCGCCTTTCCGATCGTCCTCGGGTCGCTCTCGATCACCCTGTTGAGCGTCGTCGACACGGCGATGCTCGGGCGCCTCGGGCCGGCGCCGCTCGCGGCGTCCGGCGTCGCCGGTGTCCTGTTCCTGGCGATCGTCTTCCCGCTGACGAGCATCGGCGTCGGGGTGCAGGCGCTGACGGCCCGGCGGCACGGCGAGGGCCGGCTCGACCTGTGCGGCGACGTCGTCGGGGACGGCGTTCGTCTCGCGCTCGCGATCGGTGTGCCGATCGTCGCCCTCGCCCCGAGCCTCGCCCGCTGGTCCGGGCCGATCCTCTCCGGCGACCCCGAGGTCGTCGCCCTCGGGAGCGCGTACCTCCACTACCGCCTCCTCGGGGCGGGGTTCATGTTCGTCAACTGGGCGTTCCGCGGGTTCTACGCCGGGATCGGGGAGACGAAGCATCCGATGATCGCCTCGATCCTGATCACCCTGGTGAACGTCGGCCTCGACTACGTCCTGATCTTCGGGCACGGGACGGCGCCGCTCGGGATCCGGGGGGCCGCGATCGCATCGACGGCCGCCGTCGGGGCGGGGACGGTCTACTTCGTCCTCGTCGCGCTCACCCCCACCTATCGCACGACCTACGCGCTCCTGCGGGGGCTCGTCTCCCGCCCGCGGTGGGCGGGCCGGATCGTCCGCCTCTCTCTCCCCGTCGTCGCTCAGCGGGTGATCTCCCACGGGAGCTGGTTCGTCTTCTTCACGGTGATGGCGCGGATCGGGACGGCCGAGCTCGCGGCGAGCAACGTCATGCGCTCGATCTACAACCTCTCGATCATGATCGCCGTCGGGATGGGGACGGCGGGCGCGACGCTCGTCGGCCAAGGGCTGGGCGCGCGGCGGTCCGGCGAGGCGGAGCGTCTCGCCTGGGAGGCGACGAAGCTCTCCGCGTTCGCGATGGCCGCCGTCGGCGCCCTCTTCGTCCTCGTCCCGGACTGGGTCTTTCGGATCTACACGTCCGATCCGACGGTGATCGCCGTCGGCCGCCTCCCGCTCATCCTCCTCGGGCCGGTGCAGGCGCTCGCCGGGATCGGGATCGTGCTGTCGCAGGCGCTGCAGGGGGCGGGAAACACCCGGTTCGTGATGATCGCCGAGCTGGCGATCTGCGGCGGCGTCTACCTCCCAATCGTCTACTTCCTCGGGCTGCGCACGCCGCTGGGGATGATCGGCGCCTGGTCGGGCGAGTACATCTACTGGGCGCTCCTCGCCGCCGTCATGTTCCTGCGCTTCCGGCAGGGGCGCTGGAAGTCGATCGAGATCTGACGGCGGAGTCGACGAGGACGACGGCGAGATCGGCGACGTTCGTTCCGGTCGGCCCGGTTCGCAGGAGGTCGCCGCTCGCCCCGACCGCGGCGTAGCTGTCGTTCTCACGCAGAGCCCGGACGGGGTCGATCCCCGATGCCCGCATCCGCTCGACGCTCTCCCCGTCGACGATCGCGCCGGCCGCGCCGGTGACGCCGTCGGTCCCGTCGGTGGCGAACGCCCCGACGACGATCCCCGTCGCCCCGTCGAGCTCGATCGCCGCAGCGAGCCCGAGTTCCTGATTCCGCCCGCCGCGCCCCGCCCCGCGGACGGTGACCGTCGTCTCCCCCCCGGCGACGAGGGCGATCCGCCGGCCGGAGGCCGGCAGCGTCCGGCCCGCCTCGGCCAGCATCCGGCCGGCCTCGCGCGCCTCGCCGACGACCGGGTCATCGCGGACGACGACCGCGTACCCGAGGCCGCGGGCCGCCTCGGCTGCCGCTCGGACGGCGGTCCGGTGGTCGGCGAGGATCGAAGCGAACGATCCATCGGCCGGGAGGTCGCCGCGCTTCACCGTCTCCGGCGCCTCCCCGGCGATCCCCCGCTCGATCCAGCGCCGGACGCTCGCCGGCGCCGCGTCCCAGAGGGCGCGCTGCTCGAGGACCCGGCGCGCATCGGCGTACGTCGTCGGATCGGGGACGGTTGGGCCGGACGCAATCGTCTCCAACCGGCCGCCGACGACATCGGAGAGGATGAGCGTCACGACCGGCGCCGGGGCGGCGAGGCGGAGGAGGCCGCCGCCCTGGAGCGTCGAGATGTGGCGGCGGACGGCGTTGACCTCGTCGATCGTCGCCCCGCTGGCGAGGAGCCGCTCGGTGATCGTTCGGAGATCCTCGAGGGGCACCGCATCCGGCGGGAGGGCGAGAAGCGCCGACCCTCCGCCGGAGAGGAGGCAGAGGACCAGCTCGTCCGGGCCGGCCCGCCGGACCTCCTCGGCGATCGCCCGCGCCCCCGCCGCCCCGTCCTCGTCGGGGAGCGGGTGCCCCCCCTCGATGACCCGGATCCGGCCCGCCGCTCCGCCGTACCCGCGGCGGGTCAGCGCGATCCCGCCCGCGAGGCGAGCCCCGAGGATCCGCTCGGCGGCCCGCGCCATCGGGACGCTCGCCTTCCCGACCGCGACGACGATCGTCCGCCTCGCCGGCCACGGGAGGACACGGCCGCCGATCCGGAGGCGGTCGCCGGCCGTCGACAGCGCCCCGGCGACGAGCCCCTCCGGGTCGACAGCGCCGAGCGCCGTCTCGAAGATCGAGACGGCGTGATCGCGCAGCGGGCCGCCCCGCAAGCCGGTCCGGTGGATCCGAACGCTCATCCTCCCCTCCCCTTCCCGATGCCCGACGGACACTCGGCGCGAAGCGGGCACCCTTCGCAGAGCGGCTCGGCCCGGCAATGCGTCTTCCCGAGGCGGACGATCAGGGCGTGCGCCTCGTTCAGCCGCGCAGCGTCCCGGCCGAGCGCCGTGATCATCCCCTCGCGGATCGCGCGGTCGGGCGCCCCCAGGCCGAGCCGGCCGAGGATCCGGCGCGCGTACGCGTCGACGACAAACGTCGGCCGGCCGGCCGCGTAGAGGAGGATCGCGTCCGCTGTCTCCTCGCCGATCCCGCGGACCGTCAGGAGCCGCTCGCGAAGGCGCCCTGCCGGCACGGCGAGGAACCGCTCGACCGATCCCCCAGCCTCTCGGTCGATCGCGGCGACGAGGGCGATCAGCGTCGCCGCCTTCGCCCGCGGGAACCCGGCCGGCCGGATCCGCGCCGCGAGGCCGTCGATCGTCGTCCGCCGGAGCGCCGTAGGGGAGACCCCGCCGCCGCGGAGCCGCGCCAGTGCCGCCTCGGCGTTCCGCCACGTCGTCCGCTGCGTGAGGACCGCCCCGACCATCACCTCGAACGGATCGGAGGCCGGCCACCACGACTGCGGTCCGTAGGCTTCGTGAAGATGGTGATAGAGGGATCGGAGCCGATCAACGTCCATCGGCGAAGCGGAGGATCCCCTCGAGGATCGCCCCGGCCACGGTGTCCTGGTAGGCGGGGTCGGTCAGCAGCGCGCGCTCGGCGGCGTTCGTCAGGAAGCCGACTTCGAGGAGGGCAGCCGGCATCTCGGCCCGGTGGAGGAAGAGCTCGGCCCGTTTCACCCCGCGGTCCCGGAGGTCCATCCGCCCGGCGACGCTCGACTGCAACGCGGCAGCGAGCTGGACGCTCCCGCTGTCGTTCGCCGCCCCGCGGTCGACGAGCGTCTCCACCCCGCCGACAGACGGGATCGAGTGGGCGTTGATGTGGATGCTGACGAACGCATCGCCGTCGATCCGGTTCGCGATCTCGGCCCGGTCGGCGAGCGGGACGAAGACGTCGGTCCGGCGGGTGAGAAGGATCTCGACGTCGGGATACGCAAGCGACATCCGCTGCACGCGCCGGGCGATCTCGAGCACGACGTCCTTCTCCTCGATCCCGCCGGCGCACGCCCCGGGATCCGCGCCGCCGTGCCCGGGGTCGACGAGGACGACGAACCGCGGCGTGGGCGGCGGGGCGTAGTCCCCTTGCGGGAGAAGCGGCTGGGCCCACAGCGTCAGGACAGCGAGGGTGAGGGCGATACCCCAGCGGCGGCGATCGTTCAACGCTCGAAGCTCCCCATGGCGGATCGACCCCGAGGATACGCGCTCGGGGGGGACGGGGGCGACTGACGATGTCACAGGCGGGGGCGACATCTGCCCCGCCGGGACTCGCCGCGCGTCCTTCTTGTCGCCGGGGGCCGAGTCGGGTACTCTCAAGTGGAGAATGAGAATCATTCTCAAGTGATGCGTATGACCCTAGACCAATTGGCGTACGGACAGCGTGCCCGCGTCGTCGGGATCGATGCCGCCGCCCCCCTCGGGGCACGGCTCCGCCAGATGGGGATCCATCCGGGCGACGAGATCGCCGTCAGCTCGTGCGGCGCGTTCCGAGGTCCGCTCCTCATCGAGGTCCACGGGATGCGCGTCGCCCTCGGGCGCGGGATCGCCGGGCGGATCCGCGTCGAACCGATCGACCCGTCCGGATCGGAGCCCGTCGTCCGCCCATCCCGCGGGTGGATCCGCCGCCGGCACGGGCGGAGGGCTCCATGAACGACGTCTCTGCCGGCGACGCCGTCGACCGGCTCCGGTCCGCGGGGCGCCGGGTGACCCCGGAGCGGGCGCTCCTTCTTCGAATCGTCGCCCGAAACGCGCACCTGGACGCAAACGAGATCCATCGTCTCGCCCGGACCGAGATGCCGCGGATCGGGCTCGCGACCGTCTATCGGACCCTCAGCCTCTTCCGGGAACTCGGCGTCGTGAAGTCGAGCGGGCTCGGCGAGGACCACCGGCACTTCGAAGTGCACCACGGCGATCACGTCCACCTCGTCTGCACCGACTGCGGGACGGTCCTCGACATCCGCACGCCCGGCTACCTGCGACGGCTCGCCGAGCGGAACGGGTTCGAAGTCTCCGCGGTGCGGATCGAGGCGTCCGGGCGGTGCGCCGACTGCCAGGCGCGGCGCCGGCGCTCGAGGTGATCGGCGGCCATGCTCCGGATCGCCCTCATCGGCCAGCCGAACTGCGGGAAGAGCACGATCTTCAACCACCTCGTCGGGTACAAGGCGAACACCTCGAACCTCCCGGGGACGACAGTCGAGTACCTGCAAAGCGAGGCGCTGATCTCCGGCCAGCGCGTCGAACTCGTCGATCTCCCCGGCACCTACTCGCTCACCTCCCTCGACGACGCGGAGGCGGAGACCCGGAACTACCTCCTCACCCAGCCGATCGACGCGATCCTCAACGTCGTCGACGCGTCGCTCCTCTCCCGGAGCCTCGAGTTGACCCTCCAGCTCCTCGAACTCGGACGCCCGCTCGTCGTCTGCCTGAACATGGAGGACGAGGCGCGCCGGAAGGGGATCTCGATCGACGTCGACGCGCTGGCGCGCGAGCTCGGCGTCCCGGTCGTTCCGGCCGTCGCCGTGCACGGGATCGGCGTCCCGCAGACGGCGACCGCAGCGCTCCGCGCCGCCCGAGGCGGCGCTCCCCCGCCGGCGCCGCGATACAGCGACGACGTCGAGCGGGCGATCCGGGCGATCGCTGAGGCGGTCGGCGACGCCCCCGCGGCGATTCGCCTCGCTCTCGTCAAGCGCCTCGAGGGCGATCCGTTCTTCGCCGAAGGCGCCGACCCTGACGCGGAGGGACGGATCGACCGGGTCCGGCGGCGTCTCGAGCGGACGCGCGGCCAGTCCGCCCCCGCCATCCTCGCCGCCGAACGACACCATCGTGCGATGTCGCTCTTCGAAGCCGTCGCCGTCGTCGGTCCGCCGACGATCGGCCTGCGCGACCGGATCGACCGGGTCCTGATGCATCGGGTGTTCGGGATCCTCGCGCTCGCCGCGATCCTCTACGGGCTCTTCCTCGTCGTCTTCCAGGTCGGCTCGCTCGCCGAGGCGCCGATGATCGCGTGGTTCGACGGCCTCGTCGAGCGACTCGCCACCGTTCTCCCGCCCGGCGGACTCCCGTTCGCCGTCGTCCGCGGCGGGATCGAGGGCATCGGCGGCGCCGTCGGGATCGTCCTCCCGTACCTCGTTCCGTTCCTGATCGGCCTCGCCGTCCTCGAGGACATCGGATACCTCCCGCGCGCCGGGTATCTCGCCGACGGCCTGATGCACCGGATCGGCCTTCACGGGAAGTCGGTGATCCCGTTCATCCTCGGGTACGGGTGCAGCGTCCCCGCCGTGATGGCGACACGGATCCTCGGATCGAAGCGCGATCGGTTCATCACCGCGATGCTCTCGGTGATGGTCCCGTGCGTGGCGCGGGCGACGATCATCTACGGGCTGATCGGCTACTTCCTCGGCCCGCACCTCGCGTTCCTCCTCTACCTCATCAACATCCTCGTCATCGCCGCTACCGGGCGGGTCATCACGCGCCTCTTCCCGCAGGTGACCCCGGGTCTGATCCTCGAGATCCCCTCGTACAAGATCCCGACGCCGCGCGTCGTCGCCGCCAAGGTCTGGATGCGCGTCCGCGAGTTCCTCTTCCTCGCTCTGCCCGTCCTCGTCGTCGGGAGCCTCGCGTTGAGCCTCCTCGAGTTCGCCGACTGGAGCCGCTACCTGAACCTCGCCGTCTCCCCGATCACCTGGTCGCTCGGGCTCCCGCTCGCCGTCGGCGTCCCGCTCGTCCTCGGCGTCTTCCGGAAGGAGCTTTCGCTGATCATGCTCTTCCAGGCGCTCGGGACGACCCAGGTCGACTCCGTCCTCACCGCCGGCCAGATGATGACGTTCGCCCTGTTCGTCGTCTTCTACATCCCGTGCGTCGCGACGATCGCCGTCCTCGTCCGCGAGCTCGGCCGCCGCGGTGCCGCCGCCGTCGTCGGGGCCACGACCGGGATTGCCCTCCTCGTCGGCCTCATCGCCCGAGGGGTCTCCGCCCTCTTCGGCTGACCCCCCGCGAGCCTCGAGGCGACCGGTCCGATTCCCCCGGAGCGGATCGGCGGGAGGGCAAAAGACCCGCACCCCGCGCACAGCGCGAGCGGGCGGGACGCCGCCGTCTACGTCCTGCCGCGTCCCTTCCGAATGCGGCCGATCCGCTCGAGGCGCTCCTGGTCCCGGCGCTCCCTCGCGGCCTGCGTGTACTCGGCGAACCGCGACTCTCGCTCGTCGGGGGGTGCGGCGTTCGCGTCGAGCGCGGCCAAGAGCGCGGCGAGTTCCGCCGGGATCGATACGCGAACGTGCATCTCGCCGAACGCGTGCGCATCGATCGACGCGCGCAGGCCGGTCTCGTAGCGGGCGCGGACGTGGACCGACGGGGCGATTCGATCGACGGGCGCATCCCAGATCACGTCCTCGACGACGCCGGACCCCCACCCCGCGTGGCGGTGAACAACGCGCCGACCGAGGATCTCGCGCCATCGATCGAGGTCGTCGCCGGCGAACGCGGCGAACGCCGCCCCGTCGACCGCGCCCTCACCACCGGCGCTCGGGTCCCCGGGAATCCTGTTCCTCTCCACCCCGGGACTCTACCCGATCCCGGCCCCAGTCCGCGAGCACCCTCGCTCGTGTCCGGCAGACGGGGCGGTCTTCCGTCCCTACCGATCGGGTGTGCGATGGGACGAAATCCGCGGGCCGGCGGGCCGGCCGCGGGTCGCCCCATCCGGCAGACTCCGGTGGGATGAAGACGGATCGATCTCGGCGCCGGCGGCTCCCCGCAGCCCTTCTCGTCGTCGCACTCGCGGCGGCGAGCGGGTGCACGTCCCTCGCTCCGGCGAACGCGCCGCCGCGCCTGATCGTCGACGCTCGACCCTCCGAGGGGTTCGCCCCGCTTTCCGTCCGGTTCGACGCCGGATCATCGACGGACGACGGGTCGATCATCGAGATCGAGTGGTCGTTCGACGACGGAGGGTCGGTCACCGGATGGGCGATCGAGCGGACGTTTCCCCGGCCGGGGCGCCACGAGGTCCGCGTCGTCGCGTCAGACGACGCCGGGGCGAGAAGCGCGCAGACCGTCGAGATCATCGTCCACAACACCGCGCCGTACGCGAGCTGCCGGTTCTCAAACGACGCGCCGATCGTCGGCGAGCGCGTCCAGTTCGATGCGTCCTCCTCGTCGGATCCCGACGGGACGATCGTCGATGTCATCTGGTCATTCGGCGACGGCGCGACCGCCCGCGGGACGCGGGTCAGCCACGTCTACGACGAGATCGGCGCCTACCTCGTCGAGCTGACCGTCGTCGACGACCACGGCGCGGCCAATCGGCTGGTCCACCCGTTCTCCGTCCATCTCGCCACCGGGGGCGGGGGGTGCGGCGGCCGATGACGAAAGCGGCCGCCGCCTCGCCTACGCGCCGGTCGAACGATCGCGCTTCCCGACCGGGGCGAGGTAGATGACGAACCGATCGAACCCATCGAAGCCGAGAAGCTCGTTCACCTGCTCGTCGAAGAACGCGCCGATCGCGCACGTCCCCGCTCCGATCGACTCCGCTGCGAGGTAGAGGTTCTGGCAGACGTGCCCCGCGTCGAGATGGAGGTAGCGGATCCCGCGCTCCCCGTAGCGGTAGGTCATCCGGTAGCGGTCGGCCGCCCAGATGAACGTCGCCGCCGAGCGCGCGACCATCGCCTGCCCGTGACACGCCGCGGCGAGCTGTTCGGCGAACCCCGCCTCCGTCGGCCACCGGATCAGCTCGTGTTCGATCGCCCGGTAGCGATACAGGCCGGGCGCGATATCCTCGACCCGGTGGGCGGCGATCAGCGTCTCGAACGCGTGCCGCGCCCCGGCCGACGGGACCGTCCGGAACGTCGCCCGGTCCGGGACGACCCGTTGGACTCCCTGCGTCGCCCAGAGAAGGTACCCGAGCTCATCGATCGTCAACGGCGCATCGGAGAACTCCCGGAGGCTGCGCCGCTCCTCGATCCCTGTCCGGAGCGGGACGCGCCCGAATTCCGACCCCTTCGGATCGGGCAACCGGACCTGCTCGCCCGGCTCCGCCGGCCACTGAAGCGGCGGCTGCGGGATCCCCTTCTGCTGATCGGTCGGCCCCATGTGGCGATACTGCGTCCTCTCCAGGAACTCCTTCACGATATCGCGCGTCACGACGTCTCCTCCCTTCCGTCGGGTTCCCGTCGGTCCGGCTCGATCGATCCCGGACCGTGGACCGGATCCGCGCCGAGGGGTCCGCACTCTGCCGCGAACCGCCCGGCGCCGTCGCCTCCGATGGTACGCGCGCTCCCTCCGGCCGGCCACGTACCGCCCTGGTCCGCGGCGACCGGCGTCGCGGGACGGCGTTGCGGAGACGCCCTCGGTTGAAGTACCGTGGGTCTGCGATGAAGACGACCTTCGCCTCCCTTGCGTTCCTCCTCGTCGTGGCGCTCTCCGCGGCGGGCGCCGGCGAGATCGTCTCGGTCGAGCTCCACGACTCGATCCACCCGATCTCCCGCGACTACGTCCTGCGCGTCCTTCGCGACGCGGAGACGGCCGGCGCGGCGCTCGTCCTCATCGAGCTCGATACGCCCGGCGGGCTGGAGAGCTCGATGCGCGACATCATCACCGCGCAGCTCGCATCGTCGGTCCCGACGGTCGTCTACGTCGCCCCGCCCGGAGCGCGCGCTGCGTCGGCGGGCGCGTTCATCACGCTCGCCGCCGACGTCGCCGCGATGGCCCCCGGGACGAACATCGGGGCCGCGCACCCGGTGAACCTGGTCGGCGCCGACGGGGAGACCGCGTCGGCGAGCGCCGAGAAGGCCGTCAACGACTCGGCCGCGTTCGCGCGGTCGATCGCCGAGCGGCGCGGTCGAAACGTCGAGTGGGCCGAACGCGCCGTGCGCGAGTCGAGTTCGCTGACGGCGTCCGAAGCGCTGGCGGAGCGGGTGATCGACCTCATCGCCGAGGATCGAGCGGTGCTTCTCGCGAAGCTCGATGGGTACGTCCTCCCCGACGGCCGGGTCCTGACGACCGCCGGCCGCGCGGTCCGCGAGCTCCGGCCGACTCTCCGGGAGCGGCTCCTCGGGATCCTCGCCGATCCAAACGTCGTCTACATCCTCTTCATCCTCGGCCTCTATGCGCTCATCTACGAGTTCTTCCAGCCGGGGATCGGCCTCGGGCTCGCCGCCGGGGGCGTCTGCCTCCTCCTCGCGTTCTTCGGCCTGCAGATCCTCCCGGTGAACGTCGCCGGGGTCCTCCTCGTCCTCTTCGGCGCAGGGCTGATGGTCCTCGACGCGTTCACGCCGACGGACGGGATCCTCACGGCGGGCGGCGTCGTCGCGCTGGTCGCGGGATCGCTGATCCTGTTCGACATCCCCGACCGAAGCGTCGGGCTGTCGCTCGGCACGATCGCCGCCGTCGCTGGCGTCACGGCCGCCCTGTCGGTCTTCGTCCTCTCCAAAGGGCTCGCCGCGCAGCGGCGCCGCCCGGCGACGGGGGCGACCGCCCTGATCGGCGCGGTCGGGACGGTCCGGCGCGAGCTCTCCCCCGAAGGGACGGTCTTCGTGAACGGCGAGTACTGGACCGCCCGGACGCTCGAGGAGCGGATCCCGGTCGGCGTCCGCGTCCGGATCGAGCAGGTCGACGGGCGCGTCCTCCTCGTCCGCGAGGTCCGATGATCCCGCGGATCGCGCACGGACGCGGCGAGGCGCGACGCCTTCTGGGGGTCGACGGGCCGATCGTCGTGATCGACGCGCTCCGGATGAGCGCGACGGTGATCGTCGCCCTGTCGCTCGGGTTCACCGTCCTTCCCGTCGAGACGATCGAGGACGCGCTCGCCTGGGGCCGGCGCGGCGCGTGGACCGCCGGGGAGCGCGACGGCCGCCCGCTCCCCGAGCTCGACTTCGGGAACTCGCCGACCGTTCTTCACCGGGCGCTCGCCGCCCCGTCGGTCGCCGGCCGGAGCCGCCTCCTCGCGCTGACGACGACGAACGGGACCCCGGCGCTGCGGGCCGTCGCCGACCACTCGCGGCCCGTCTACGTCGGCTCTCCGCTGAACCTCTCCGCGCTCTGCGCCGCGATCGAGGCGGACGCCCCAGGTGAGATCGGGATCCTCCTCGCCGGGCGCGCCGGGGAAGACGCCTCCCGCAACGAGGACGGGATGACGGCCGAGTGGATCGCGGCGCGCCTCGCCGGCGGCCGACTCCCGGAGACCGCGGGGGCGGAACTCGCTGCGGGGTTCGCGCGGACCGAGGCGGCGGCGCGGTTGACCGCGCTCGGGGACGGGGACGACGTCGCTTTCTGCGCCGCCCTCGATCGGTTCACCGTCGTCCCCGAACTCGTCGACGGCCGCCTCGTCCCCCGCGAAGTGTCGAAAGGAGCCGCATGAACCGAGTCGTTCAGTCTCTCGCCGCGGTGGCGATCGTCGGGCTGCTCGCCGCGATCCTCGTCCTCCTCCTCGGGATCGCCCACAACGGGATCCGGATCGAGCACACCGGGTCCGTCGATCTCGCCGGGATGGTCGACCGCGTCGACCTGACGATGACCGAGCCGATCGAGCTGACGATGCCCGAGCCCGGCCGCCTCGTCACGACCGGCCCCGACGGGACGGCCGTCCCGATCTCCCTCGAGCTCGCCGTCTGCCCCACCTGCGGCGGTGCGATGGTCCCCGTCCGCTGGAACCTGTGGACCGGCGAGATCGCGTGGCGGTGCCGCGACTGCGGAGAGACCCTCACCGCGCCCCCGCGCCGGTAGCCGAGCGCCGGCCCGAGCCCGAGATATCCGATCGCCGACGGATCGGTCGCCCGGGCCACAGAGACGCCGCCCTCCCCCCTATGGCCCGAGGTGCCGGCCGTCGGCCCAGAGGGTCTCGAAGAAGGCGTCGTAGACCGCGGCGACCTCCGGGAGATCGAGGAGCGCGACGCTCGCTTCGATGTTTCGCTCGAGCGAGTAGTAGTTCCAGTTCGTCGATCCGACGAGCGTCGATCGGCCGTCGATGACGACGAGTTTCGCGTGTGTCGTCTTCTCCGGCGCGTCGAGGCGGACGTCGACGCCGCGTTGATAGAGGTGGATCGCCGCGGCGAGGTTCGCCTCCGCGGACTCGGGGTAGAAGTGACAGTCGTCGAGCAGGACCCGGACGTCGAGCCCCCGCGACGCCGCCCGCGCCAGCTCCTCGATCAGCCGATTCGACAGACTGTCGGAGAACCCGCTGTAGAACGAGACGCGGTACATGACGATGTGGATCGATGCCTCCGCCCGCCGGAGGAGGTTCGACAACAGCTCGCCGTAGAGCGCCGTCCCGTCCCAGTCGGGGAGCGGGACGATCGTCGGTCCGCCCTCGTCGAACCCCTCGACGTCGACCGTGATCCCGCCCGGGACGGTCCGCCCCGTCCAGATCCGCTCGAAGTACTCGGAGAAGACCGCGGCGACCCGCTCGTCGCGGATCTCGACATTCGCCTGTTCGTGCTCGTAGAGCGCGTAGCGGTTCCAGTTCGTCGACCCG
>ENA-OSEO01003670-OSEO01003670.1-sediment-metagenome-genome-assembly--contig:-NODE-3670-length-17509-cov-2.652822_pt1 | contig 17509 bp, 18 predicted proteins | sample MGYA00237883_ERZ534232 | MGnify/ENA metagenome assembly ERZ534232
ACCGTCCCCTGGGGCGAACTGGACGCCTGGGAGGAGCAGGTCAGGGAGAAGTACAGGTACAAGATAAACGTGGAGAGAGTGGAGGTCACCGACTGGGACACGTTCTACTCTTACCTGAAGACGGCGGCGAAAAAGGTGGAGTACGACGGCAGCATATACGACGGCGTCCACTACTGCGACAAGAGCTTCACCATCTGGTTCAGCACAATCCAGCTCAGGAGCACCACGAGCAAAGGCGGGGTGACCACCTACTACATCTTCCCGGACGGGTGACAACCCTATATCCGCGAACACGCATGTTCTACCATTATGACGCTCAAGAAGATGCTCCTCAGTGACGAGAAGGAGCTGATAGGCGAGATCGTTCAGAGCAACCAGATTCACCGGAACATGCTGTTCATGGCCGACGAGATCGGGAGCAGGTTCGCCGGCACCCCCAGCGAGAGGAAGGCCCAGCAGTACATGGTGAAGAAGCTGCGGGAGTACGGCTACGGGGACGCCAGGGCCGAGGCGTTCACGTACAACGGCTGGGTGAGGGGCCCAGCAAGGCTTGAGACCCTGGAGCCCATGCGGAGGGAGTTCCAGGCCATAAGCCTAGCCATGAGCCCCGGGGGGACAGTGGAGGCCGAGGTCGTGGACATGGGCACGGGGAGCCCAGAGGAGTTCCAGGCCGTGGACCCGGGGGACGTGAAGGGCAAGATAGTGCTCTGCTCCAGCGCCACCAGCCCCACAGGCAAGCGTGTTCACAGGCGCACCAAGTACGGGTGGGCCGTAGAGTACGGGGCCGTGGGTTTTATCTTTATGAACCACAACCCAGGCCAGCTGCCCCCCACGGGCAGCCTCAGGCCGAGCTACAGGATGGGAGGCGAGATACCCGGGGTGGGCGTCAGCCTGGAGACCGGGTCACACATGCTCCGGCTGGCAGGCGGAAGGCCCTTCATGGCCAGGATCAGCGACGCCAGCCGGGTGGTCCCAGGCGCAGAGTCGGCCAACATCGTGGCCGAGCTACCGGGGGCGACCGACGAGTGGATCGTTGTGGGGGGCCACTACGACGGCCACGACATAAGCCAGGGAGCCATGGATAACCTCAGCGGCACGGCTGTAACCATGGAGATGGCCAGGGCCATGAAGCCCCTGGAGGGTAAACTGAGGCGTGGCATCCGGTTCATCTGCTTCGGCTGCGAGGAGATCGGCGTCACTGGCAGCACATGCTACGTGGCCGGCCACCTGGATGAGGTGGAGAAGACGGCGATAATGGTGAACCTGGAGCTGGGCGGCCTCAGCTACAGTGAGGGGGAGAAGCACGCCGCACTCACAGTCTACCAGCCCAAGGAGATGAAGGGTTACCTGGAGAGGTTCCTGGACGAGGTGGGTTACCCGACCACGGTCCAGGAAGGCACGTCGGCGGCGTCGGACCACTGGCCCTTCTACATGCAGGGCGTCCCTACAATATACCTGCACGAGGAGCCCAGCATGAGGCAGCTTGTGGAGGGCAGGGGCTGGGGCCACACCACCGCGGACACCATGGACAAGGTGGACCCCAGGAACCTGGTCGAGGGCGCCGTCCTCCTGGCAAGGCTGCTCCTGCGGCTGGCAACCCAGGACGAGAAGATAGCCGACCGGACACCCCTGGACAAGATAGTGGCCCACCTGGAGAAGACGGGAATGCGGAAGACCCTCGAGATCGAGAAGAAGTGGCACCCCGAGTCACCCAGGTAGCCACCACCTTTTATCACCGGGCAACGTTTTTAAGTAGACGCCTTGGGAAGAAACACCGATAAAGGCTGAGTGAGGGTGCGGGTTGTCGGATAAACGGGACTACTATGAGGTTCTGGGCGTAGGCAGGGAGGCCACCCAGGACGAGATCAAACGCGCCTTCAGGAAGCTGGCCTTCCAGCTCCACCCCGACCGCAACAAGGAGCCCGACGCCGAGGAGAAGTTCAAGGAGGTTAGCGAAGCCTACGCGGTCCTCAGCGACCCCCAGAAACGCCAGCAGTACGACGCCTTCGGCCACGCGGGAATCAGCGGCGCCTATACACAGGAGGACATCTTCAGGGGCGTCGACTTCGGGAGCATATTCAGGGAGTTCGGTTTCGGCGACGACCTCCTCAGCCGCATCTTCGGCGGCATGTTCGGAGGCGGCTTCGGAGGGTACAGGGCCCAGAGGGCCGGCCCCAGGAGGGGCAGGGACCTGGAGGCCAGGGTCGAGGTGACCCTGGAGCAGGCGGCCCTGGGCTCCGAGATAGAGATCAGCATCAACAGGATGGAGACGTGCAGCAGGTGCAGTGGCAACGGGGCCGAGCCGGGCACAAGGGTGACAAGCTGCCCCACCTGCGGAGGCACGGGCCAGGTGCAGAAGAGGACTCAGAGCATCTTCGGCCAGATGATCACAGTCACGACGTGCCCCAGGTGTGAGGGCCGCGGCCAGGTCCCTGAGACGCCTTGCACGAAGTGCAGGGGCACGGGGCTGGAGGAGCGGCGCCGCACCATGCGGATCAACATACCCCAGGGCATCGATGACGGAGTCCACCTCACCCTGAGAGGCCAGGGAGAGGCCGGCCCATACGGCGGCCCCCCAGGCGACCTCTACGTCCTGGTGAGGGTTAAGCCCCACGAGAGCCTCATCAGGCGCGGCTCGGACCTCATCTACGAGGTCAGCCTCACGTTCCCCCAGGCCGCCCTGGGCACAGAGATCGATGTCCCGGTCATCGGCGGAACCGCCAAGCTCACGGTGCCTGCGGGGACCCAGAACGGCGACATCGTCAGGATGCGTGGCAAGGGGATGCCCAGCAGGTTCGGCGCAGGCGACCAGCTAGTGCACGTCACGGTGGTCGTGCCCAAGAAGCTTAGTCGCAGGCAGCGGGAACTCATAGAGGAGCTCGACAGGGAGCTGGGGAAAAAGAGGGGCCTGTTCGGCTAGCGCCTGTCGATGACGTGTTTGATGTCCTGCCCTGTTCCTATGAGGGTGACTGGAAGGCCCACCTTCTCCTCTATGCCTTCTATGAAGCTCCTTGCCTCGGAGGAGAGGTCGCCGTAGCTGCTGGAGCCCGCGAGCTCCGGGTACAGTATGTCGAACTTGGTTATGGCTAGCTGGGTGGCGCCGTTCAGCATGGCTGCCCTCTTGGCTAGGCCGTGGTTGAAGGGGGCGGCCCTCCTCTGGCGGCCCGTCACGGTTCCGTACTCGTCCCAGCCGCGCCTCTTCGCCTCCTCTTCGCTGATCTCGCCGTCGAGGGGGCCCTCGCCGACCCTGGTCACGTACGCCTTGCAGACGAGGACCACCTCGTCCACCCTGGTGGGGCCTACACCCACGTCGCTGCAGATGCCGGCGGCGCACACGTCCTTGCTTGTGACGAAGGGGTACCCGCCGTGGAATAGGCTAATGTATGTGCCCTGGGTCCCCTCCAGGATCACGGGCTCCTCCCTGTCGAGGGCCGAGTTGACCAGGAGCGGCACATCCATGAGGTAGGGCTTGAGCTCCGGGATGTCCCGGGCCATCTTGGCGACCCTGAGGGCGCGGTCCGCGTTGCAGGGGCCCGTGCCGGTGCCCGTGGTTCCTATCTTCTCCTTCAGGTGCCCCCGCCTGTCCTGCTCGATGTGCTTCGGCTCTATTATGGCGCACTGGGGGTCCACGCCCACCCTGCCCTCGATCCCCGTCGCCTCCACCTCGCTGAGGAACACAGATGGGTTCACCACGACGCCGGGGCCTATCAACTCCAGGGTCCTCGGGTTCAGGAACCCGCAGGGCACCATCCTCAGCTTATACACCTTATCGTCCTTCACAACGGTGTGGCCGGCGTTGGGCCCCACGCCTCCCCTGGCGCAGACCGCGGCGTCGTCCGCCACCGCCAAGTAGGACACCATCTTTCCTTTTCCACCGTCTCCATAGAAGCCGTCAACAACTACCGTGCAGCTCACGAGATCACCAGAACCAAAGAACCCACCCCAGTTGGCGATTTAAGTTTAACGCATATGGCCTGTGACTGAAAACATCAAATTGACACGATATTGTTAACTGGATGGGTGTTTCCAAGCCAAAATATTTCCCGTCCCGCGGTCACCATGAGGGCGTGCGAGGTGTATGAGTTGAACCTGGGTGCGTCGACTATGGTGAAGTGCGCGAGAGATTATCTGGGGGTGGCTTCGTCGTGAAACCGATTTACCCGGAGGAGATCGAGTACAGGTCAGAGTCCAGGTGGTACGGATGCACGGGCGGAGTAGCCGAGTCGGAGGGCTTCAAGGTGGGTTTCGATACGCCGCAGGAGTTCGGGGGGAGGGGATCGGCTCCCTGCCCGGACCAGCTCTTCCTCGCGGCTCTAGGAGGATGCCTGCTCAACACGTTCATCAGCTTCAAGAACAGGCTCGGCGCCGAGGCTGCTGACGCCTCCGTGAACACGTCTTGCAGGGTGGGACTCGGGCCCGAGGGGTACAGGCTGCTAGACGTCTCAGCCGAGATCACCGTCGAATCGTCCCCGGAGATGGAAGCGCTGAACAGGAGGTGCGCGGAGCTAGCTGTGCGGCACTGCCATCTGACGAGGTCCATAGAGGCCGCGGTCCCAGTATGCTGCGTCATCCGCGTCGAGTCTAGGCAAACTTAACAAGTCATAGGAGGCATTCTTTCCCCCATGAGTAACCTTGTCGGGGTCCTTGTGGTGGGCAACGAGATACTAGACGGCGTGGTCCTTGACACCAACAGTCAGTGGATCATCAACCGCCTCAAGCCCCTGGGGTTCAAGGTCCAAGAAGCCATCACGGTCAGGGACGACGTCGAAGCCATAGGGGTCGCCCTCAACCGGCTCATAGGCGACGGCTGCGGCCTAGTCTTCACGACGGGGGGCCTTGGGCCGACCCACGACGACATGACCCTGCATGGCGTGGCCCACGGCCTGGGGCTGCCTCTTGAGCTGGACCAGGCGTCCCTGGACATCGTGACGCGCCAGTACAGGGCGCTCCACGAGAGGGGCGTCATAGAGAGCTGTGAGATCACCGAGAGCCGCAGGAAGATGGCCGTGCTTCCACGGGGCTCAAGGCCCCTGGACAACAGGGTGGGGGGCGCCCCCGGGGTCCTCCTTGAGTCTGGGGGCTCCACAGTCATCTGCCTTCCCGGGGTCCCCCTTGAACTGAAGTGGATATTCGACGACCAGGTGGCGCCCATCCTGAAAAGGATGATGAGGGGCGTCTACGCCGAGAGGATAGTGACGCTGCCCCTCAGGGACGAGTCCACCTTGGCGCCCATCATCGACCAGGTGATGGCCGAGGAGCCGGGAGTATACGTCAAGTCGCTGGTTAAGCCCTACGGCGAGGAGGGCATCAGGCTCTGGGTCAGCTCCCTGGGCGAGGACCGGGGCGAGGTGGAGGGCAACGTGGAGCGCGCCGTGGATCGGCTGGTCGAGCTCACCAGGGAGAGGCTGCCCAACGGGTGACCCAACCCCATATATGGCGGAACCCATAGAGTGTTCTGGGAGCTGGACCCCTTGAACGTGGCTGAACTCGACGTACCCGCCCAGGTGAAACGCCTGCTCAGGGATAGAGGCATAGGCGAGCTGTACCCGCCCCAGGCCGACGCCGTGGCCACGGGGGTCCTGGGCGGCCGCAACCTCGTGCTGGCTAGCCCAACGGCCAGCGGCAAGACACTCATCGCCGAGCTATGCGCCATGAAGCATGTCCTGGAGAGGGGCGGCAAGGTCCTCTACCTGACGCCGCTTAGGGCGCTGACGTGGGAGAAGTACGAGGAGTTCCAGGCCTATACGAGGCTTGAGAAGCCCAACGGTAGGAAGATCAGGGTGGGCGTCAGCACGGGCGACATGGACAACAGCAGCCCATGGCTGGAAGCCTACGACATAGTCATCTGCACCAACGAGAAGTGCGACAGCCTCCTCCGCCACAGGAGCCCATGGATGAGCGGCATAAGCCTCGTCGTAGCTGACGAGATACACCTCATAGGCAGCGACAGGGGCCCCACGCTGGAGGTGAGCCTAGCACGGCTCAGGCAGATGAGCCCCGATGTCCAGGTGCTTGCCCTCAGCGCCACCATCAGGAACGCCGAGGAGGTGGCCAGCTGGCTGAAGGCCGAGAGCGTCACCACCGAGTGGAGGCCCGTGGAGCTCAGAGAGGGCGTGGCCCGGGGCAGCCACATCAACTTCAAGGACGGCACGGTCAGAGGCATAGAGAGCCTCCACAGGCAGGACCCCATAAACCTGGCCATGAACGCCGTCCAGGACAAGGGCCAGAGCCTCATCTTCGTCGAGAGCAGGCGGAGGGCCGAGAGCACGGCGCGGGCCGCTGCCGACGCCTTGAAGCAGCGGCTGTCCAGGAGGGAACTCACCCAGCTCCAGGAGGCGTCCGCCAACATCTCCTCCCACGGCGAGAAGACGAGGCTCACAGACGATCTGGCCTCCTGCGTGGAGGGCGGGGCCGCGTTCCACCACGCGGGCCTCAACAGGGACCACAGGAAGATAATAGAGGACTGCTTCAAGAGGGGCCTCATCAAGATACTGGCAGCAACGCCCACCCTGGCTGCCGGGGTGAACCTGCCCGCCAGGACCGTGGTCATAGGCAACTACCGGAGGTTCGTGCCCGGGTACGGGATGTACCCGATACCGGTGCTGGAGTACAAGCAGATGAGCGGGAGGGCCGGGAGGCCCCAGTACGACGACGTCGGCGAGGCGCTGCTCATAGCCGGCTCGGAGGACGAGGCCGAGTACCTCATGAAGGACTACATCCTCGCGGAGCCGGAGAGGATCGACAGCCGCCTGGCCCAGGAGTCCGTCCTCAGGGGCCACACCCTGGCCGCGGTGGCCTCGGACTACGCCCACACGGAGGGGGGCCTGCTGGATTTCTTCGGGTCCACGTTCTATGGCTACAACTACCCGACGACGGGCATCAAGATGATCCTTGGCAACACCCTCAGGTACCTGGAGAAGGAGGGGATGATAACGTACCAGGGCGACGGGCTCCAGGCCACCGAGTTCGGCCGCAGGGTCAGCGAGCTGTACATCGACCCTTTGACGGCCGTCGTCATCAGGGACGGCCTTAGGAGGGGCTCCCTGGACGTCACGGACTTCACGTGGCTCCACCTGATATGCCACACACCGGACATGAGGCCCACGCTGAGGCCCGGCCGCAAGGACATGGAGATGGTGGAGACCTACTTCGAGGAGCACAGGGACGAGATAGCGGTCCACGTCTCGGAGGGCTATGATTACATTGACTACGAGGAGTTCCTGGGGGAGGTGAAGACGGCCATGGTGCTTGAGGCGTGGATAGAGGAGGTGACAGAGAGTGACCTCCTGGAACGGTTCAACGTGCAGCCGGGGGACAGGTACAGCGCCGTCACCAGCGCCGAGTGGCTCCTCTACTCGGCCCACGAGCTGGCGGACGTGCTGGGGATGCCTGAGCCTAGGCTTCACCTGAGGAAGCTTAGGGACAGGGTGCAGCATGGGGTCACCGAGAAGCTGCTGCCCCTGGTGAGCCTGAAGGGCATAGGCCGCGTGAGGGCCCAGATAATGTACAACTCAGGGTACACGACCCTGGCCAGGCTCAGGAAGGCAGACATACGGCAGCTCACCGCGCTGCCCCTCATAGGGCCGCGGGTCGCCATGTCCATCAAGGAGCAGGTGGGGGGCGTCGTTGAGAGGGAGGAGTGGGAGAGGCTGAAGACCGCGGAGCTGGCTCAGAGCGCCTTAACGGAGTTCGTGGAGGAGGAGTACCAGGAGCCAGGCGAGGAGCCTTCAGAGGAGTTGGGGGACGACCGTTAACCTTTTCATTCAAGGAATGGCTGATGTCTCCTCACAGATTCCTTCACTCGATCCAAACCAAGTAATAGGAGCTAAGCGGCCAACTCACGCAGAAAACGTGGACCAGATGCCGTAAGAAACAAATTAATCTTCACAATAAATTGAATATTGGGTAAGAGATGCAGCGAGAGGACAACCCCGGCTACATCCTCAGGGTGAGCAGCGACGAGTGGCTTGACCAGGTATACCAGCTGAAGAAGTACTACACGGGCGTCAACCGCAACTGGAGGAGAGGGACCCCTATCCTCCTGGCCAAGAAGACCGAGGAAGGCGACAGCATCCTGGGCTACGGGATAACCCAGAAGGTGGAGATGCTCTGGGAGATGTCGCCCGAGGAGGAGGACTACTGCAGGGAGAACAAGTGGAGGTGCGCCCTCACTTTCCAGCCCCTCATCAGGTTCGAGAAGCCCCTGCCCATCAAGGACACGGCCCTGGCGGGCGACAGGCGGAAGGGCAGCTTCCTGCATGGGGCTATGATACCGGAGGAGACCGTGGACAGCATCCTCGAGCAGGCCGAGGAGCTATAAGGAAAACGAGATATGCGGCCGGCCCACTGAACCAGCAGATGGGCTACATAGCCGCCGCCTTGAGCCGGAACGGAGACGACGCCTCGGCAGCCGTGGCCACGATGCTGAGGGCCGCGGGTGGCGCCGAGGGGGTGTTCTACGGGTTGGCCTCTCCGACCCAGTCCGAGCACCAGGCACACGCCCCGGAGTTCACATCGGTCACAGGCGAAACCGTGGCCGGCTACAAGGCGACCAACCCGAGGGACTACCCACCACAGCCCCTCACCCAGCGCTCAGGGTCACTATGCGTAAACGTCAGGCTATACGGCAGCGACGAGCCGGATAGTCTCGCGGCAGCCAACCTCTTGGAGGCCGAAATACTCCACGGTCTCAGAAAGCTCATGGACGTCGCAGGCCACCACGCCGCCGTCCACATAAGCCCAGGCAGGATACTCTGCAGCCGAGACCCCGTGGGAACCCAGCCTTTGTACGTAGCGGAGAACAGCGACCTGTGCGCCGCTGCCTCCAACAGGAAGATGCTGTGGAGCCTGGGCCTGAACCCGGTCCCGCTGAGACCCGGACACATAGCGTGCCTGACACGGGAGGGCATCCAGGATAATGAGGCCGCCACCATCCGTAGACCTGAGCCGTTCACCGAGGACCCCGAGGTCATCCTGCGGACCCTTGACGCGGTCATCACAGAGGCGGCGGAAGAGATGTCCAGAAAGGCCCCGAAGGGGGCCTTAGCTTTCTCCGGCGGGATAGACAGCACCCTGGTCGCCCTATACCTGAGGAACGCGGGCGTAGACCTGAACCCCATATGCGTGGGAGTCGATGCGCGGGACGAGTACAGGAACGCTCAGATAGCCGCGGACAGCCTAGGCCTGGACCTACAGGTCAACCCGATCACGTCGAAGGAGCTGGAGGAGGCCATCCCGGCTATAATCGGAAGCGTGGAGGACAGCAGCCCCCTCGCCGTGGGCGTGGCTGCCCCCCTCCACTTCGCGGCCAAATCAGCCATAGAGCAGGGCCACACAGCCATCTTCACGGGGAACGGCAGCGACGAGGTCTTCGGAGGCTACCAAAAGTACCATGTGGCTTATCTGGCGAACCCGGCTGAGGCTGAGGAGATGATGCTCGGGGACACGATCCGGTCATGGGCCACTAACTACGACAGAGACGCCAAGACCTGCGCCGACCTGGGCCTCGAACTGATCCAACTCTTCACCCACCCGCGGGTCATCGGCTGCGGGCTCCGCGTACCGGTTGAGCTCAAGCTACCGAGGAGCCTAGGCGAACCCAGGAAAACCATACTCAGAAGGCTGGCGCAGATGCACGGGCTCCCGGAGGAGGTGTGGGCGAGGCCCAAGAAGGCCGCCCAGTACTCCACGGGGGTAAACAAGGCGATGGAAAAACTGGCGAAGAGACGCGGCATGAGCCTCAGAGGCTACCTGCAGGAAACATATGAAAAAGTCTGGGAGGAGCTTAACCGTGCCCGACATACGTGAAGTGCTCAAAGCCATGAAGGAAGTCTACCCGGACACGGACATAGAGCCCACAACAGAGGACCCGTTCAGGGCCCTCATAGGCTGCATACTCTCCCAGAGAACCCGGGACAGCAACTCGGAGAAGGCCGCGGAGAGCCTCTTCAACGCGGCGTCCACACCGGAGGAGATACTGAGGCTAAGCCAAGACGATCTGGAGGACCTGGTGAGGCCCTCAGGCTTCTACAGGCAGAAGGCGCGGCACATAGCGGGGACTTGCAGGGGCCTCGTCGACGTCCACGGCGGCGCGGTGCCCAGTGACAGGGAGTCGCTTCTAAAGCTACCAGGGGTCGGGCCCAAGACAGCCGACATCGTCCTATCCTACTGCTTTAACGTACGAACAGTTCCCGTGGATGTACACGTGTGGAGGGTCACCCGTAGGCTGGGGCTTGCCCCCATGGACGCGGACCACGAGGAAGTTAAACGCGCGCTGGAGGAGATCGTCCCAGACGACCAAAAGCTGCTCTACGACAGGGCTGCACTCAGGGTAGGGAAAGAGTACTGCAGAAAAACGGGGCCAAGGTGCGATCCTTGTCCCCTGGGGTCGCTGTGCGTGTACAGGACTAGCAGAGGGTTATGAGTCCCTTAGCCAGGTCGTCTGTGAACTCGGACAGGTGATCGAACTCGTGGCTGATGATCTCGTCGACCTGCGCCGTGACCGACGCCATATCCACGTGGTTCACGGGTATGATCTGGGCCGAGACCACGTGGGGCTCGTTGATGGGCTTACCTATCTGGCTTAGAAGCCACACGTAGGTCTCCTTGACCTCAGGGACCTCAGCCACTATCCTGTCCGCTAACCTGTAGCAGAGCGCGTTATAGATCTTGCCAACGTGGCTCACAGGATTCTTGCCCGCAGCGGCCTCGCTGCTCATGGGCCTGTTCAACGGGATCACGCCCACGACGTTGTTGCCCCTGCCCACCTGGCCGCTGTCCCCTGCCTCTGCCGAGGTGCCCGTCATCGTCAGGTAGAGGCCCTCTATTCCCCTGCCCCTCACGTCCAGGGCGTTGAGGCTCACCGTGACGTCCTCGAAGCCGTACCTGCCGTTGACGTACTCCTTGACGGCCTCGTAGACCTCGCCTCGCTTCCTGAAGTAGTCGGCCTCGTCATCTATGAATCGGTCGACCATGGCCATGGCGACGGTCATGTTCAGGGAGCCCTTCTTGCGGAGGCCCATGAGTTTGATGTCCTCGCCTGACCAGGGGTACCGTTTCTTGAACTCCTTGGAGTTGAGGTGCCTCTCCAGGTCCAGGATGATCTTCTCGGTGCGGGTGAAGGGCGCGTAGCCGACGGCCGCTGAGGTGTCGTTGGCCCCTAGGTACTTTCCCTTTCTGGAGAATATGTCGCTGAGCGCCATGGACCCGGGCTTTATCTCGCTCTGGTACACCACATGCCTGTCCGGGTCAACGAACCTCAGGTTCTCCCGCAGCCACTGCTTGGCGCTGCGCTCAGCTATCTCGTTGACGGGTATCTCCTCGTCCCCGACCGTGAACGTGGCCCTGTCGCCGAACACGAACCTCATGGGCTGAAGCACCTCGCCGCCCCTGAACCCTGGGCGGGCGACCCCGGCCGCTAGGAGACTCTTGTCCACGTTGTGGTGCAGGACCACGCCGAACCTCTTCATGTACTCCTTTGAGAGTTCCACTGAGATCCGGTTCATCACCGAGTCGCACATCGTGTCCGGGTGCCCTAGGCCCTTCCTCTCGACTATCTCGAGGGCCTGGTCCTCGATGGCCGACCTTCCCAATAGGTTAACAAATACGTTGTTCAACGGTCTCACCGCTTCTGTCTACTATGACTTGAGTGGGGGAATTGTGTGTGCCTGATTTAAATCAATTCATATGTATTAACAGGTGAATAGAGAAAAGGATATGTATCCTGAAGGAAATAAAATGAGCATACAACATTTTTTAGTATCAGAGGAATTTTTTCCGCGTTCCAGCTTATATCAGAATAATATATCTGTAAAGTTAAGCTCCTTGGAGACCCGAAGATAACACACTGAAATCAAAAAACCCGGCTTTCCAGTTGGAACCAATCCATCACAAGATAGGCACCCTGAAGCAAGCGTGTTGTATAGTTACCATACAGAAAAGGATAAAGAAAAAAAGAATACAGAATAATACCTTAAAATCACTCTTAAAACAGACATCTGTAGAAAAGAATAAAAAGTTAATAGACCGCTATACATCTCTGAGGATTAAATATGGATGATAAAAGTCTAGGCTACACAATCATGATCGCAACAGTCGCCGTGATGCTCGGATACTTCATCTGGGCCTTCCCAGGGCTCTTCGGTGCAACCTTCGAATGGCTCAAGGTTTACAGTGAGTGGGCTATCAAGTTCCCAGTCGTCGCTGCGGTGTACATGATACTGTTCATAGTTCTCTGGATAGGCTACACAATGGCCACCACCCCGCCCCCCGTCCCTCTAGACACCCCCCTAGACCTTGACAGCGAACTCGACGAAGAGCTCGACCTCGAGGAAGACGAGAAGAAGGACGAGGGGTAGACTCTTTTATAAATAAGAGCCCGGTCAACGTCCTTTTACACTTTTTGCTCAATTTATTGTACAACTATGACCGGAGATTGTATTATTTTGTATATAATTGGGTCCCTTATATATGCAGCGTTGGATTAAAGACGGCCTGGCCGTAAGCCTGTTTTAATCCTTTCGTGTTAACAGTATGAGCATAACGTACACACACGTGGAGATAATCTCATTTGCTGGGGGAGATAGATTGGATTGGAGTTGGGGTAGCGACCAGCCATTACTATGGATCATACCGGGGCTGGGACTGGCTCTCATCACGCTCATAATGGCCGCGAACCTGCTGATCCACTTCGTGCCCGCGCCCGTCAACACGTACCTCATGTCCGCGGCGTCCGCCTTCGTGAGTGCAGCGTGCGCCGGCTTCATCATTGAGCTGCTCAGAGGCAGAAACAGGCTTGTGCACTACACCATGGCGGCGACATGGTTCATAGGCTTATTCGCCTACGCCCTGTGCAACGGGTTCCTGGAGAAGAACCTGCTCAGCGGCGGTCAGACGGCCTCGGTTCCCCTCGTGGGCGCGATACTAACCAGCGTGGGCGTCACGGTCCTGCCTGGCCTCTTCACGGGCTCCATAACGGGTGGAGTGGCCAGCCTCGTCTCTGACAGGTTTCTCCCGGCCGAGGATGAGCCACAGGTAGATACCCAGAGGTTCGATCCCAATAGTTGGCCCGGCTACGAGAAGGCGTGCGTCAAGTGCGGGCAGGTGATGCCCTTCGACTCTATATACTGCTCCCACTGCGGCTCGACGCTGAAGCGGAGGATAGCGCCGCAGGTGAGGCACTGCAGGTTCTGCGGGAGCAGGCTCCACTTCAAGGGCGATTTCTGCCCGGAGTGCGGCAGGGAGATAGCCGTGCTCTCCAAGCCCAAGGTCTACGTGTCCCAGTAGCTAGGTTACCCTGGCGTCCACCCGGACCTTGCACACCTTGGGGCTGTACAGGGAGACCCTGACGCCGCCTAGGAAGCGGGCCGTTCTTCCCTGCCCATCGGCTGCCTCTCCTACGAGGGCCATGGCCTCCGTGAAGAGATCGTCCTCTGGGGCCCAGTGGTAGAAATGCAGGACGCCTCCGGGCCTCACCATCCGCACCGCGACGTCGAGGAACTCGTGGGCGCCCCTAGGCAGAGGCATGAGAACCCTGTCAAAGGTGCGTCCCAGGGAGGGGCACACGTCCCGGACGTCGCCGAGGTGGAGCTGAACCTTGTCTGCGACCTTGTTGATCCTGACGTTGGTCTGGGCGTACCTGTGGGCGTCCGGGTTGATCTCGACGCCTGTGACCTTGACGCCCTCCACCTCCCTAGCTATGCGCACCGGGAAGGGGGCCACGCCGCTGAACATCACCAGCACATCCTCCCCCGGCTGCACCAGGGAGGTTATCCTATCACGCTCAGTGCTCTCCCGGGTCGAGAAGTACGCCACTCGGGGATCCACCCTGAACCTGCAGCCGGACTCCCGGTGCTCCACCTCCGTATCCGGGTCACCCAGTATGAGGCGAAGATCCCAGAGCCTGTACTCGCCGCTGCGGGCGGACTCCTTGGCTAGGACGCTGCGGACGTTCCTGTGAACCTCCATGACGGCCTCAGCTACTATACCCTCGTACTCCCTCAGCTCCTCAGGGACCTCGATGATGGCCACCGAGCCGCTCTTGGAGCCCAGGATGTCGAAGGAGCCCGGTATGAACCCCTCTAGGTACTCTGGCACTCTACCATGCAGCTTATCCTTGACCGTGTTGCCCAAGACGCTCAGCTTCACAGCCCTAGAAGATGGAGCGATCCCCAATCTTCTTAGCTAGTTTCCCTCTGAGCCTTATCTCCTCCACGGTCATGTTCTCGGGCTCAGAGTCGTCCCTTGTGCGCCTCTTAATGGTCAGCCCGCATATACCGCTCTCGAGGAGCTGTCTCTTCATGCACACAGCGTATGTGCAGCCTTTAGGGTTACAGGGCTCATTGGTCCAGTTGCACCAAGAGGTCTTCCCTCTGAAGGTGAGAGCCCTATTGGTGCACTTGAAGTCTCGGCACCTTGAGCTACAATCCTGAACACCGGACAAAACTAGTAACTCCAAAATTTTAGTCGGTTCTTGTATTCGTACAAGATAGATAAATTTAAACTTTATCAAACCCGGACAGGCTTCAAATTTTACTGAAATAACTCGGCCGCTGGCTGGGCGCGATCCACTGATGAAACTGGGGAACCTATCAATAAACCAGAAACCTTTAAAGCCGTTGCACTGATCCGCATCCAGCTTTGAGACCCCCCGGAGACGCTGATTCGGATAAGAGAGCAAGGCTGCTCATAGTTGACGACGACCCATTGATACTCGAGTCGCTTCTAAGCATCCTCGAGGCGGAGGGCTACGAGACATTTGCGGCGGGTACAGGCGAGGAGGCACTCAGGGAGCTCGACAGGGGCTTCTTCAACGCCGTGCTCGTAGACATCAAGCTCCCGGACATGACCGGGATGGAACTGTTGGCCAGGGTTAAGGAGACTACGCCACGGATGAGGAAACTTGTTCTCACGGGTTTCCCCAACATCCCCTCGGCCGTGGAGGCCGTTAATCAGAGGGCGGACGCGTACCTCATAAAGCCATTCGACCCGGACAGCCTCCTCAGGCTCATAGAGAAGAACTTGGAGGAGCAGAGGGAGGAGCTAAAGCTGACGCAGGAGAGGGTCCTAGACTACATCAAGACCAGAGTGAAGCAGCTCGATGAGAGCAGGGAAATAGTTCAGTGAGGTATGACCTGAAGTTGGAGACGTATCAGATCGACATTGACTCCATCCACCTGGGAAACAGGATGAATGAGGCCAGAGACAAGCTGTTGGAGTCCATAGAGGAGGTCCTAAACTTTAGCGACGTCGTCCTCAACTTCCTCGAGATGAATACAGGGTTTAGCAGGAACACGATCCTTGAGGTCCCTGAGGTCTTCTGCAGTGAGCTCGAGGACCTTTTCGGTGCAGGAGCCCGCGGCATCGAGGACTTGATCATTGAACGGTTCTACGGGAAGATGAACATGAAGTACGTCAGGGTCAGAGAGAAATCTTTTAGGGATTACGTCAATGAGGCTGTGAAAGTCTACGTTGACTAGATGTTTTGTATGATATTGTTATTATTATATCAGGGTTATTAGCGTTAAATGGATTATTATTAGTGATATTTGTACGAATAAATATAAATAGAGTATGAAATGGTATGTTAACCAAGGTTAACGTAGTGTATCTACTGTTACGCGTTACATGTGAAGGGTGATAATTTTATGCCTCATAAATCGGGAACACCGAAGAATGTGCTGCTGGCTACCAGGGTCACGCCCAGGATCAGGGACATCGTGGTCCAGATGGCTCACCGTGAGGGACTCAACACCTCAGAGTGGCTTAGGAACCTCATCATCAGCGAGCTCAAGAGAAACGAGGCCCTGCCCAACGTCATAAGGGCGCCCAACCTGAAGCTGGAGCTTGAAGAGGATGAGTGAGAGACTCCCCACCGGCAACAAGCAGCTTGACACGCTACTGGACGGCGGCTTCCTGAGGAACAGCATGGTCCTCCTGGCGGGGAACCCTGGGGCGGGCAAGACCATCCTGTCATCCAACTTCATCTACGACGGGGCCCTGAACCACGACGAGGCGGGGGTGTACGCGTGCTTCGCCGAGACCAGGAAGAGGCTCATCCAGGACATGAAGAAGTTCGACATAGACTTCGAGCCCATGATCCGGAGGAGGAAGGTGGAGGTCCTGGACCTGTCCATCGGGAGCGAGACCGAGGTCCAGTCTGCGCTTAACCAGATATTCGAGGCCATAACGACGCTCAGGGCCAAGAGGCTCGTGGTGGACTCCATCTCGGCCATGGCCATGGGCCTTGAGACGGAGTTCGAGAAGAGGCACCTCATCAGGCTCCTGTACAGGCTCATTCTGAAGACGGGGTGCACAACCCTGGCCATCACGGACATCCCGTGGAACACCAACAGGATCGGTGAGAGCATCGAGGAGTTCGTGGCCGACGGCATCATCCTGATGGAGCACAGCTACGATGAGACCGGGCAGCTGAAGAGGCAGCTCAGGATCACCAAGATGAGGGGCACCAACCACTCGAGGAAGACGCACATCTACACCATCAGCGAGAGGGGCCTGGACATCAGCCTCTAGGGGTACAGCTCCAGGTCCTGCTGCCCGTCCTCCTTCCTCTTGCGGTACTTGAGGTACAGGTAGACGCCCAGGGCTATGACGATGACGACGGCCAAGGCTATCATTAGGACGAAGACGCTCACCTCCGTGCCTAGGACGTTTATCGTGAGCTCGGTTTTAGCGGTCTGGGTGATCTTGATGGTCTTCTGAGCCATTTGCTTCGCGTAGCCCGTCATGGATACCTCGGCCTTTAGGTTGAGCTGCTCGTACGTCTGGATGATCTGGGCCGAGGCCACGCCGAGGTCGCTGGTTTCGGTGTCTTCCTGCTTCAGGACTCCGCCGAGGGCAGTCCACTTCACATGGGCCCCGGTGACCGGCTGACCGTAGCTCGTCACGTTCACCTGGACGTTGAAGGTCTGGTTGAGTAGTATACTCTTCGGTGTCGTGAGGGTGACGTTCATGGCCAGGGCCACGGTCTCTATGGTGGCCTCCGACGGCTCAAGGCCCTGGGTGGTCGCTATGATGGTGGTCAACCCCGGCCTCTCAGTCGCCTTGAAGGGTAGGGTGATGTAGCTGCTTCCCTTGGATATGGTGCCCGCTATGGGCACCGTGCCCACGTGTGAGGAGGAGCTGGAGAGGTAGACCGTTATGTCACGGTCCGCGTTAATGGGGTTGCCGTCCTCGTCCAGAACCTGTATCGTGATTATGTCGTTATCGTCGTTGTTGGCTATGATCCTCTCGGGCACGGGGTATATCTCAAGCAGCCGGGGCAGGTTGCCGGAGACTTGGAGCGTACCTTGGGTGGGGGACAGACTGGGGCTTGAGGCCGCTATCACGGTGTCTCCGGTCAGGTAGTGCGTGTTTACTGTTGCGGTTGCGTGGTAGCTGTCCTTCGTGATGGTTAGAGTCTCGGAGATCGTGGCTATGTTAAGGTTTGATGATGTTAGTGTGACCTCAGTGTCTTTGGTTGCCTTCACTGGGTTCCCGTCTACGTCTACAA
>ENA-OSEO01003671-OSEO01003671.1-sediment-metagenome-genome-assembly--contig:-NODE-3671-length-17508-cov-4.736332_pt1 | contig 17508 bp, 15 predicted proteins | sample MGYA00237883_ERZ534232 | MGnify/ENA metagenome assembly ERZ534232
GGCAAAGCAGGCAAACAACTAAAGAGGGCGGCAACCGGGTCAGGAGGACAGAAAGAGGTGCGACATGAAAAAAATATATGATCAGTTGGAAGAAAATCTCCTGTTTATTGCACTTTTATTTTCTGTCTTCCTGATCTTCGTACAGGTCGTCATGAGGTATGTCTTCGGACGTTCCCTCTCCTGGAGCGAGGAACTGGCCCGCTACCTGTTCATCTGGTACACGTGGATCGGCACTAGCCTTGCCGTCCGGAAGAGAAGGCACATCCGCATCGAAATCCTCACGGATTTCCTGAGAGAAAAAACGAAGCTGCGTCTCGAGCTGTTCGTCCTCCTCGTCTGGGCCGGCTTTTCGGCCTTCCTCGCGCTCAAGGGACTCCAGGTCGCCAAGTTCCTCTACACGAGCAACCAGACTTCCCCGGCCCTGGAAATCCCGATGTTTTTCGCCTATGCGGCGGTCCCTGCCGGATGCGCCCTGATGTGCATGAGGCTCCTGGAAGAAATGAAGACCGTCTTTCTACGCCTGTCGGGAAGGGAGGCCTAAGCCGATGGATATCGCCCTGCTACTCGGTCTCTTGGCGCTCTTCCTGGCATTGAGCGTTCCCATCGGGATCTCCCTGGGCCTGTCGACGGCCATCACCCTGGCCCTGACCAGCCCCATCCCGCTGACCATGATGGCCCAGACCTGCTTCACCGGCCTGGACTCCTTTCCGCTCCTGGCCATTCCGTTCTTCATGCTGGCCGGGTCGCTGATGGGTTACGGAGGGATCTCGAAGCGCCTCGTCAATTTCGCCGAAAGCCTCGTCAGCTACATGGTGGGGGGGCTGGCAATGGTGACGGTGGTTTCCTGCATGTTCTTCGCGGCGATTTCCGGTTCCGGCCCCGCGACGGTTTCCGCGATCGGGGGGTTCATGATCCCCTCCATGAAGGAAAAGAGATACCCGGGACCCTTCGCGGCAGCCCTTACGGCTGCTGCCGGTTCCATCGGGGTGATCATCCCCCCGTCGATTCCTTTCGTTATCTATTGTGTCATTGCGGGCGCCTCCGTGGGCGAACTTTTCATCGCCGGGATCGTCCCCGGGATCCTCATCGGTCTATCCCTGATGTTCGTTTCCTATTTCACGGCGAAGAGGGAAAACTTCCCAAAATCCGAGATTCCCTTTTCCTTCGCCCACGTGTGGAAAAGTTTCCGTGAAGCAATCTGGGCGTTGATGGTTCCCGTCATCATCCTGGGAGGAATCTACGGGGGCGTCTTCACTCCGACAGAAGCGGCCGTCGTCGGTTGCGTCTATGCCCTATTCGTCGGCAAGTTCATTTACGGGGAGCTAGATTTCCGGACAACCCGGGCCGCCTTCATGGACACCCTGGTCATCAACGGGGCCACATCGTTCATCCTGGGACTGTCCATTTCCTTTGCCACCTTCCTGACCATGCAGCAGATTCCCCTGAAGGTCGGCAACTGGATCGTTTCGGTTTCCAGCTCGCCCGTGGTGATCCTGCTTCTCATCAACGCGATGCTCCTGGTGGTCGGGTGCTTCGTGGACAACATCTCCTCGATGATCGTCCTAACCCCGATTTTCCTGCCGGTCATGAAACAGATCGGCGTGGACCCGATTCACTTCGGCCTTTTCATGACAGTCGCTCTCGCTATCGGGTTCGTCACTCCCCCGTACGGGGCCAACCTTTTCGTCGCTTCGGCGGTGTCAGGTGAGAAGATGTCCGAAATCAGCAAGCGTGCCATGCCCCTGATTGCGGTCATGATCCTCGACCTCGTGCTCCTGGTCTTCATCCCTGATCTCAGCCTCGGGCTGGTCAAAGCCCTGATGAGGTAAGCGCATGGTGACCACTGGCTTGAAAAACAACCTCTTGGTGCGCGGACGGATCTGGACCGGGGATAAGAGGGACCCTTTCGCGGAAGCGTTCCTGGTCGAAAACGGGACCATCGTCGCGGTGGGAAACATTGAAGAGATCCGTGCCATGGCCACCGGGAAAACCGACTGGGTCGATGCGGGGCGAAACCTGGTCACACCCGGGCTGAGCGACTGTCATATCCACCTGACGGCCCAGGCCAGGCAAGACCTCTACGTCGACCTCGGCAGGGTCCGCTCCCTGGGCGAAGCCTTGGAGGAACTGCGCCACAGCGCCGAAAAACTCCCGAAGGGATCCTGGGTACGGGGGGTCAACTACAACGAGGAAGCCTGGAAAGAAGTGCTCAAGCCGACCCGGGAGCTTCTCGACGCCGCTGTACACGACAACCCGCTGGTGATCAGCCGCTACTGCGGCCACGTTCACGTGGCCAACACGAAAGCCCTGGCCCGGGGCAGCCTGTGGGATTCGACCGACCCCAACGTCGTCCGGGGCACCGACGGCACCCCGACAGGCGTACTCAACGAAGGAGCCGCCGGTCCGCTTATTTCCTTTATCGCGGAGGATTGCGAAAAACCCGGCACGATCACGGCCCTTCTGGAGGAAACCTGTAACAGGCTGGCTTCCCTGGGAATCACAACCGCACATGCCTGCGACGCTCCATCCTATGCTCTCGGGGAAGACCTCCGGGCTTTCCAGGAGCTCGAGGAGCAAGGTCGCCTGCCCTTAAGGATCCTCTGCTACCACGATGCCCTGCCGAACTTCTCCTTCAGGAGCGGCTTCGGGTCGGAGCGGATCCGCTACGCCGGTTTCAAGGTTTTCTGCGATGGAAGCATCGGCGGGCATACCGCGGCCATGTCGGCTCCTTACGCCGATAACCCGGCGACCTCCGGGCAGCTCAACCACGACGACGAAGAACTCTACGCCCTGCTTGCGGCCGCCCGGAAACGGGACATCCAGGTCCAGATCCACGTGATCGGGGACCTGGCCATCGACCAGGCCATACGGGCCGTCGAAAGGATCGCGCAAGAACTCGGCCTCCCGAAACTACCGTACCGCTTCAACCACTGCACCTATTGTCCGCAAGACCTGTTGAAGAGGATGAAGCGCCTGGGGATCACGGTCGATGCGCAACCCGTGCAGCCGTTCAGGAATCGCAGGATGGCTCCCGCAAGGCTTGGAGCCGAACGGCTTCCCTTCTCCTACGCCTACCGAAGGTTTTTCGATGAGGGACTCGTCGTGACGGGCTCGAGCGACGGCCCGATCGAGGACCTTAACCCCTGGGCCGGGATATGGGCAGCCGTGAACCGAACGGATGAAAACGGCGCCCCCATGCGTTACTCTCCGCCCGACGATCGGTTGTCCCTGGACGAAGCGCTGAGGATGTATACGGTCAATCCGTGGATCGCGGTCGGCCGCGGCAACGAGTTCGGCAAGATCCTCCCGGGATTCGGGGCCGACTTCACGGTGCTGGACTGCGATCCCTTCGATTTACCCTCCGACGAGCTGAAAAACGTCCGCCACCGATGCACCTTCGTGAATGGAGTTCCGGCCTGGGGCGGAATCTGAGGACGCCCGGGAATTTCTCGCGGGCCCAAAACGAAAAGCCGGAGGGAACCTTTTAAAAGGTTCCCTCCGGCTTTTCGGGAGCAGTGTCAACCCTATCCTCGAACTCGTGGCGAGGAACCCAGCGAGTTTCGCTCCTCTGATACATCTCGTATCACATGCATATCAGACAGTTTTGCTTGCAATTCTCCCCCAGCTGTTATACGCTTAATTCATCTTGGTAGGGCTATGGTCCTACCTGTAATCTTTTCCAAGCCAGCCTTATTAGGGGGGAACCGGATGTCCGCACGACACGTGTTGGTTACTGGAGCTGCAAGCGGAATCGGCAAGGCGATAGCGTTGAAACTGGCATCCGAGGGCTGCTTTGTTAGCCTTTGCGACCTCGATGAGCAAAAGGCCTCCACGGTTAGGGACGCCATCCTGGCTTCCGGCGGAACCGCCCAGGTAGTGATCGGAGACATAACGAAGGCCTCGGACTGCCGGAAAGTACGCGAAAAGGCGCGAGAGGGGGGCGGCCCCGTCGATATCCTCGTGAACAACGCGGGAATTTACCCTGCCAGCCCCTTCCTGGAAATGTCCGAAGAACTGTGGGATCGCGTCATGGCGATCAACCTGAAGGCGGTTTTCCTCATTAGCAGGGAACTCCTGCCTGACATGGTCGAAAAGGGTTCCGGCTGCGTGGTGAACATGGCCTCCATCGACGGGAAAAAGCCCGGCCCGGAGATTTCTGCCTATTCGGCTTCCAAGGCCGGCTTGATCAGCCTGACACGATCGATGGCGGCCGAAATGGCAAGGTTTGGTGTTCGCGTGAATGCCGTCGCCCCCGGGTGGGTCGGAACAGAGAACATTCTTAAGGGCGACCGATGGAAAATCGCCGTAAAACAAATCCCGATCGGCCGGCTTGCCGAGCCTGAAGAAATTGCCGGCGTGGTCGCCTGGCTCTGTTCCGATACGGCAGCCTACATCACTGGAGAAATCCTGAACGTCAACGGGGGGATGCTGATGGATTGAGCGGCATTGCTTTAGTCCGGAACCAAAAAACCAGAAATGATAAGGAGGAAAAGGATTTGAATAAGAAATTTGCAACCCTGGCACTGCTTATCGCGTTCGCTCTTTTTGGTGTCTCCGCAGCATTTGCCGCCGATACGATCCATTTTGCAGTGGTCGGCCCGATGACGGGCGACAGCGCCGGTCAGGGCATCCAGATGAAGGCGGGAGCCCAACTGGCCGTTGACGAAATCAACGCCAAGGGCGGCGTCGCGGGGAAGAAACTCACCTTTGAGGTCGCCGACGACATGGCCACGCCGAACCAGGCCGTCATCGTCGCCCAGAAACTCTCCCTCGACAAGAAGATCCTCTTCGTCGTGGGACACAACAACTCCAGCTGCAGCATCGCAGCCCTCCCGATGTGGGAAAAAACGGGCGTTCCCGTCATTTCCCCCAGCAACACGAACCCGACCCTGACCCGGCTCGGCCACAAGAACTATTTCCGCGTGGTCGTCAACGACGACATCATGGTCAACCAGGTCGTGAAACTGGCCGTGAAGGACCTGCAGGTCAAGAAACCCGCGCTCGTCTGGGAGAACTCGGACTACGGCAAGGGAATGAAGGACGTCGCGCTGAAGGCTCTCCCCGCCCTGGGCGTCTCCCTGGTCGGCGAGGAATCCTACGTGCCCGGCGTTGACCGCGACTACTCCGCCATCGTCACGAAGTTCAAGGGCCTCGGCGCGGACGGCGTCCTTTTCCTGGGCGACTACACCGGCGCAGCCCTGCTGGCAAAACAGGCCAAGAACCTGAACTACAAGGCCAAGATCGTCGGGGCCAGCAGCATCGCCCACCCGAAGCTGATCGAGATCGGCGGACCCGCCGTTGAAGGCGTCGTCTCCGTCACATCCTTCGACCCGAACGACCTGCGCCCCAAGCAGGCCGCTTTCATCAAGAAATACGACTCCATCAACAAGGAGAAGCCCGGTGAGTGGGGAGCCCACGCCTACGACATCGTCTACCTGGTCAAGGCAGCAATCGAAGCAGGCGCGACCGACAGGGCCTCCCTGATCCAGAAGCTCCAGACCGGCAAGACGTTCGACGGCGTCACGGGGAACATCAAGTTCGACCAGTACGGCGACGTGCCGGATAAGAAGGCTTTCGTCATCACCGTCAAGAACGGCAGCTTTGTCAGCTACAAGGTGAAGTAGTCGAACAATCCCAATTCATATCCCTGGGGAAGCCGGCGGTTTTAGCCGGCTTCCCCGTGAAAGCGGGGTCAACATGGAATCCGGAACCAACATGTTTTTCCAACACCTGATCAACGGTCTTAGCATCGGCAGCATCTATGCCCTGATCGCCATGGGGTACAACATGGTTTACGGGATTTTGGAGCTGCTGAACTTTGCCCACGGCGACGTCTACGCGGTAGGCTGCTTCGCCGCCCTGGGCCTCCTGACCATGGGCGTCCACCCAGCCCTGGCCATTCTCGCAGGCATCATCGTCGGCTTCGTGATCAACCTGTTCGTTGAGAAACTCGCCTACCGGCCCGTCCGGTATTCCGGACGAGTCACGCCCACGATAACGGCCGTGGGAATCGCCTATATCATGCGAAACGCCATCCTCAAGATCTGGGGACCCGAAACCTTCGCGTTCGATATCGGTGTCCGTGGAAGCAACCTGCAGTTCGGCGGGATCATCATCGGGACCCTGCAGATCTACATCCTGCTCATCGCCGTCACATGCATGGTCGGGATCACGCTCTACCTCAAGAAAACAAAGACCGGCCAGGGAATCATCGCCATTTCCCAGAGCATCCCGACCGCCGCCCTGATGGGCGTCCCGGTCAACCGGACCATCTCGATCGTCTACGGGATCGGCGGAGCGCTCGGAGTCATCGGTGGAGTGCTTTTCTGCATTTATTACGACAGCATCTTCATCGGGATCGGGTTCGCGCTCGGAACGATCAAGGCCTGGATGGCCTCGATCATCGGGGGCGTCGGCAGCCTGAAGGGAGCCGTCATGGGTGCGATCATGCTCGGCCTGATGGAGAGCATGGTTTCCGGCTATGTTTCGACACTTTACAAGGACGCGATCGTCTGGCTGCTGTTGATCGCCTTCGTCCTTATCAAGCCCCAGGGGCTTTTTCCCGCCCAGGTGGCGGAGAAGATCTAGGGGGGCAGGGGCATGAATTTCCTGAAAGACCGGAAGACCCTAGCAATCGCTGCCGTTCTCGCCGCCTGCGCTCTTCCCCTCGTCATAACGGATGAATATGCGCTCCGCGTCCTGAACGTCTTCTTCATCTACTCGGTGGTCGCCCTTTCGATCAACCTGATCGTCGGTTTCTGCGGCCAGCTGGACATGGGCAGGGCGGCATTCATGGGACTTGGAGCCTATTGGTCCGCCATCCTTGCAGTCCGGCTACATTTCCCTTTCTTCGTGGCCTTCTTAACAGCCGGGATTTTTGCCGGGCTTGTCGGGGCGATCCTCGGATTTCTTTGCCGGAAGTCCTCGTTCGACTACCTGACCCTGATCACGATCGGGTTCAACGTTGTCTGCCAGGTGGTGTTCCTGAACTGGATCCCCGTAACCAACGGCGCGATGGGAATCCCTAAGGTCCCGACACCCTCGCTCTTCGGGTTCGCCTTCGACACGAACCTGCGCTTCTACTACCTGGCGCTCGGCTTCCTTGTCGTCTGCTATGTCCTCATCGAGCGGATAACCAAGTCCAAGCTGGGCCGTGCATTCGAAGCCATCAGGGACGATTCCATCGCGGCCAGCTATTCCGGGATCAACATCCAGAACTTCAAGGTACTGAATTTCGCGATCGGCTCCGTTTTCACCGGCCTTGCCGGTGCGCTACTGGTTCATTACACGCAGTACGCGTCCCCCTTCAACTACACCCTTGACGAATCGGTCTACCAGCTGCAGATGGCCATTCTCGGCGGGCTGGGGAGCCTCCCCGGGTCTCTGCTGGGGACCCTGATTCTGGTCGTGGCCCCCGAGGTTTCAAGGAGCTTTTACGAGTACCGGCTGGTTTTCGTCGGGTTCATGATGGTCATCATGATGATCTACTGGCCGAACGGCCTGCTTGGAAAGGCCGGCGTAGGGGAACGCCTGATCGGGATCATGCGTTTCAGGAAGAAAGAGCCTGAGGAAGCTGGCAGGTGGACAAAATGAAGGAACTGGTCAAAACGGAAGACCTCTCGAAACACTTCGGCGGGGTGAAAGCCCTCGAATCGGTCGAAATATCGATCCGTGAATCCGAGATCCTCGGGGTGATCGGCCCCAACGGGGCGGGAAAATCCACCCTTTTCAACGTGATCACGGGTTTCTACCAGCCAACGCGAGGCAAGGTTTTCTACAACGGAATCGAGGTAACCGGCCATACGGTCGACAGTGTCGTCGACAAGGGTCTGGCCCGCACTTTCCAGAATATCCGCCTTTTCGACCAGATGACCGTCCTGAACAATGTCCTCGTGGGAATGCACCTGCAAATCCACCCGGGAATCATGGAAACGCTCTTCCGGAGCCCCATGAAGGGGCAAAAGGAAATCCAGGCTCGCGACAAGTGCATGGGTCTGCTCAAATACTTCGGCCTTGAAAAGGACGCCAACCTGGTCGCAGGCAACCTGCCCTACGGAAAGAAGAGAAAGCTGGAGATCGCCAGGGCGCTCGCCAGCGACCCGAAGATCCTTTTGCTCGACGAGCCTTCCGCGGGGATGAATCCCAACGAAACCGCGGAACTGATGAACCTGATCGACGGCATCAACAGGCAGGGTCTCACCGTCGTGGTTATCGAGCACAACATGAAACTGATCATGGGAATTTCGCACCGCATCGTGGTCCTGAACTTCGGGAAAAAGATCGCAGAGGGTGATCCTGGAACGATCCAGGCGGACGCTTCGGTGATCGAGGCCTACCTCGGAAAGGAAGAGGACTAGCCATGATTTTTTCGACCCAGGACCTGACGGTCAAGTACGGCCAGATCACGGCGCTGAGCGACCTGTCGATCATTCTCGAATCGGGGGAACTAACCACGCTGCTGGGTGCAAACGGAGCTGGGAAGACGACCCTCCTCAAGACCATCTCCGGACTGCTCAAGCCGACGAAAGGCTGCATCACCTACCAGGGAGTCAATATCGAGGGCCTTCAGCCGGACCGCATCATCAAGATGGGCATCGCCCACTGCCCCGAAGGCCGCAAGGCCCTGCCGCGGCAGACGGTTTACGAAAACCTCAAGATGGGGGCCTACATCCGGAACGATCCCGGCGTGGAGAAGGATATCGAATATTTCTTCGAAAGGTTCCCCCGGCTCGCGGAAAGAAGGGATCAGCTGGCAGGACACCTTTCGGGCGGGGAGCAGCAGATGCTCGTCATTTGCAGGGCCCTGATGTCCAAGCCGAAAATCCTCCTCCTGGACGAGCCTTCAATGGGACTGGCCCCTCTCGTCGTGAAGGAAGTCTTCGAAATCATCCGCCAGATCCACGAAGAGGGAACGACCATCCTTCTCGTGGAGCAGAACGCGAAAATGGCCTTGAAAGTCGCGGACAAGGGATACATCCTGGAAGTGGGGAAAATCGTTGCGGTGGACGACGCCCAGTCCCTGCTCAAGAGCAAGGCGGTGCAGGAATCCTATCTCGGGGGATGAAAAGTTGTTTCCGCTGGTTGAAGGGCAGCGAAAAACCGCTGCCCTTTTCCCCTACTTGGAAATGCGTACCGGTTCGACGGCCTTTTCCAGGCCGAGGCCCCTGATCGTATCCTCGAAGTGTCCCTTCATCCACTTGGAAGCAGCCTGCGCATCGCCTGCCTCGATGGCTTCTATGACGTGGCGGTGCTGCTCGACAATGTGTGCCACCCATCCGTCGTTCACGTTCATCAGCGTCATATGCATCATGTCGTTGTTGAGTTCCATGAGAAAAGAGATCCCCTCGTAAATGCGGGAAAGGATCACGTTATGGGCGGAATCGACGACCAGGGCATGAAGAACGTTTTCCCAGCGGGCACTCGCATGGCGGTCATCTTCGGTAACCACGGGAGTTTTCTCGAAATTCCGGAAACATTCCCAGAGTTTCCTGATGTCATCCTCTGTCCGCCGTTTGGCGGCCCAATCTACGGCCAGCATGTTGATTGCCTGCCGCACTTCCATGAGTTGCGGGGCAAAATCCGCCGGCCAGAGGCGAATCATCTTGAGGTTACCCACGATTTCGCTGGTCGGCATCTTCTTGACGAAAATGCCTTCACGTTTTTTCACTTCCAGCAAGCCAAGGGTTTCGAGCACCGCGATCGCTTCCCTCAGGAGGTTCCGCCCGATACCAAGGCTCTCTGCCATGTCCCTTTCCCTCGGGAGCTTGGAGCCCTCCGGGTATTGACCGCTGTTGATCATGTCGATGATCTGCTTTTCCACATCGGCCCGTTTCTTTTCCAAAAATCGCAACCCCCTTAAAGACTGCAACCATTCTCAAGCCCGGAAAATGCGGTTTCCAGCCTGGGGTCATGGTTTAGGTAGGACCAAAACTCTTAAAGGATACCAGAAAGAGCGGGGACTTCAAAGCCTGGACAAGGGCAGCATAAAATCCTGGGAGGTGAAAAAAATGACGGTAACCAAAACAATTTCCTTTATCGGCGGGGGGAAGATCGCAGAGATCCTGGTCAGCAACATGACCGCAAAGGGCATAGTCGCTCCCCGGGACATCCTGGTCAGCAACCCCGGCAAGGCAAGGCTGGAGGACCTCAAGAAACGCTTCGGGGTCCGCACGGCCTCATCCAACGGCGACGCCGTGGAAAAAGGGGACTATATCTTCATCTGCGTCCGGTCGGAGGTGGCTTCAAGCGTGGCGGAAGAGCTTGGCGAAATGGATTTCTCCGGCAAGACGGTCGTATCCATTTCCGCCGGGATCCCCATGAAGCTTTACCGCGACAAGCTGAAGAACGCTTCGGTCGTCCGCGCCATGCCCAACCCGCCCAGCAAGATCGGCTACGGCGCGATCGCCGTTTCTTTTGACGATAAGGTCGACGGAAAATCCCGGGAAGACATCATGGAGATCTTCTCGTCCATGGGAAAATGCTTCGTCCTTCCCGAGGAGAAAATCAACATCCTCACCTCCGTGACCTGTCCCGCCCCGGTATTCGCCTTCTGCTCGGCGATCATCCAATCCTCGGTCCTCCTCGGGATCGATCACGCGACCTCCGAGGACCTGGTTTTCCACACGATCCAGGGGTGTCTCAAGGAATGGGAGCACAACCCGGGCCAAATGAGCAAACTCCTTACCGAAACCAGCACTCCCGGCGGAATCTCGGTCCAGCAGCTTTTCAGCCTCGACAAGGGAACCTTCAACGGTGTCGTGAAGCAAGCCTACGTGGACGGCTGGGCAAAATCGAAGGATTTCGGGGACCGGATCCTCAAGTCCCTCGAGAAATAACCCGGTTTGCAAAAGGCCCCGGCCGTTAAAGCCGGGGCCTTTTCATTGCAGCCTTACATCTCCACCCAGTAGGCGCTTCCGTCCGGCAAGCGACTGACGAAGCCGTAGTCCACCAGGCAGCGGCGGACGATGACGTGGTCTTCCGTGAGCGGCGAGAGGATCGCGTTCAGTTCCCGCTCGGAGTACCGGACTCCCGGCGTCAGACGCTCGACGATTTTCCTCAGGAGGGCGACCCGCGCCTTCGCCTTGGTCGGGAAAAGGGCGAGCGTTCCGTCCTCCCTGAAGTACTTGCGGACCAGCTGCCCGGACTCTTCCTCCGTCAGGGCGAAACGTTCGTCCACGATGCGGGCCTTCGCCCCGAACTCCACCAGGCGTGTTTCCGCCTTTTGGTTCCGCTCCAGGATCCGGTTCATGGCCAGGAACACTTTCGCCTGGCGCACCCGTTCCTTCATGCGGAAACGATGGTTGCGAACGGTGGAGCGGCTGATGCCGAGTTCCCTTGCGATCCTTTCGTCATCGTGCCCCAGGAAAAAGGCCTCCAGGAGACGGGCCTGGATCTCGGACAGCCCGTCCCATTGGCGCAGGAGGTTCAGCAGCGACAGGAACCGGGGGCCGTGTTCCCGCTCCGCGTGCATCCGCGATGCCGACCGGGCATCGAAAAAGCGCCCGTCGACCGGGAAAACCTCCCCCGGGACAAAACCCTTTCCGCAGACGAGGCAAACCTGCTCCCCCGTTTCGGGATCTTCCATGACGCCTTCGGCCAGTTCTTCGATCGTGGCCCGCTCAAAGGCCTCCATCGCCTTTTTCATAAACATTCACATCCTTTGTTTGCTATATAACAAACATATAGGCCATATTGTCGTTCGTGTCAAGGAGGCGTATGATGATGGCCAATCATTTCCTGTTCCGGGGAGGGCTTGCCATGCATTCCAGGGAATTGACGATTGCCCCGTCGAGCTGCGGCCGCAGGGGAGAAATTAAGTTGGCGCCGCTTCTGGACCATCTCCAGGATGCGGCCAATGAAGCGGCCTCGAAGCTGGGGGCTTCCGTTCCCCAGATCCTGCCGCTCGGGTTCACGTGGATGCTGGTGAAATACCGCCTGCGGGCCACACGGATGCCGCGATCGGGCGAGATGCTGTCCCTGCGGACCTGGCATTTTCCCCACGGCCGCCTGTACTCCCTTCGCGCCTTCGAGCTTTATTCGGGCGAAACGCGCATTGTCCGCGCCGAGACCTGTTGGGTCCTCGTCGACCTGGCGAGCCGCAAGCCTTTCCGGATCGAGAAAGGCTTGCCAAACCTCCACGAGGAAAAAAACCCTCCCATCCCGTTCGAGTTCGAGAAAGTCGAGCGGTGCGAAGAAGGTCCCTGGAAGAGCCCCATCGGCGTGGAGGAATCGGACATCGACGACAACGGCCACGTGAACCACGTCCGTTACCTGGACTGGGCGGTTTCAGCCCTGCCTCCCGATTGGAGAGAGTCCCGTTCACTCAGGGGCTTCGACGCCGAATTCCACGAGGAGTGCAGGGCCGGGGAAACCCTTGAGGCCATCGCCGGCCCGGCGGAAGACGCGGGGGGCGGGTTCACGCGGCTGCACCGCATCAACCGGCCGGCGGACGGGACGGAAGTTTTCCGCATGAAGACGACCTGGGCCTGAGGAGGCCGGGCACGCCGTGATCACATCCTAGTCTTTTCCCGACAGGAACGATTCCACGTCCATTTTCCACTTCGCATCGTCCGCGTGGTGTGATGCACCGGTCTTTTCGTCCAGAACCGTGTCCCATCGGGGTACATCCTCGGGTTTGCCGCTGAAACGCTCGAGTGGCCCAGGCAGGCGGAAGGCCATGCCGGAAAGCCTGAAGTTCCCCGGCTCACAGGTTTCGTCCCATCCGGGGTTGTCCTTGGCCCGCTCAAGGCTGAAGCGCCAGCCCCACGGAACGGTCTCCAGGGGAAGCCAGATCGTTTCCTCCGGGTTCCCGGGCCGGACCAGGAGCGTGGTCCGGAAATCCTGGGCATGGTGGATCGAAAGGGTCATCGGCCCGATCTCGTCTCCGGGAACATCGTGCACGTCCAGGCTTCCCTTCCCCTTCAACCCGGCATACGGGAACCCGGTGTCAAGGGCATAAACCCTGGAGAGGGATTGGAAATAATCCCCGCCCTCCTGCCCGAACTTCCCCTTTCGTTCCAGGATGTTTTCCTTCAAAAGCTGGACAACGGCCAGTTCATGCCCGGCTTCTCCCTCGTCGAATCCGGGGGGAAACCGAACCTTTCCCTTGATCTCGATCCCGGGGAGGGATTGGCCGCCACCGACATGGCCCAGGTAGGCCGAGCAGTGTGCCCCCGTCTTCACTTTCCCTATGGAAACCCTCTTTTCCGGGAGGACCTGTATTTCCGCCTCCGGAGAGAAAACCTTCAGTTTTGACTTTCCTTCGACCTTTTTGCCCCGCACCGTGGCCGTGTACGAAACGGGAACGCTTTTCCCCGCGAAAGACCCGTCAAGGCAGTAAAATTCCACGGTCTTCTTCCTCATGGCCGGTTCCGGGAGGGGAACCACCCGGCCGCGGGAGTTGTCCCGGTCGTAACCGTCCAGCCCGGCGATGGCTGAAGCAGGAAGGGTCCATTGTCCCCCTGCCCCTTCGTCCGGGTAGGGAAACACCTCCGCTTCGAGCCTCACTTTCCTCCCGGCCAGGATCTCGGCCTCTTCGCCCGTAAATTCAAGTCGTTCATCGCCCCCGGCCAGGTAAAGGGCAACGGTGGGCTCCACCTGCCCGAACACCCACGAAAAAGTTGCGTGCCCGACCTTCCTGCCTTCCGGCTGCGGCCCGAATTGCACCTTTTCCCCAACCGCTTCCACCGAAGCACCCGCGTTCGGTCGGTCCGATGTCGGCCATGAAAAGTTTCCCGTCAGGCCTGAACGCCCCATCTCCGCGATACCGGTCAGGACGATGGGGAAATCCAGGCGCGCTGCGTGCAGCGTTTCACAGCCCGGCTTTTCCTTCACGACGGTTCTGCGCTTCGCCTTCGTGGTCAAGCCATCCTCCTCCTTGACCGTGGTGATTCTCTCAAGCACCCCGTAGCGCTCTATGAACTTTTTCGGGTTCCCCCAGGCATTGTTGTCTTCCACCATGAGGTCCGGATGGGTCCTGAAGAGGAGATGGTAGACATCAGACGAATAGCCGCCGACAAGAGTGCCGGTGAGACAGAGGATGTGCCTGCAAGCCGATGCCAGAGCCCCGAAGGCATACCCCTGACCCGATTGGTTCTTGTACTGATGTGTCTCGTCACAGACCAGCAAATCGAAGAAACCCTTCATCTTGGCCTTGATGAACTTGGCCGGGATGACTTTGCGATAGTTCTTCCGGCTCGTGTCGGGCTGCCAGAGCTGTTCTCCGCAGGGGACCTCGACTTCGTCCAGCTCATCGCTTTCAGGGTTGTTTACCCATTTCGTGATAGGGTTCTTGCAGGAGTACCTCTTCTTGAACCTCCCCTGAGTGGTCTTCTCGAAGATGGGAAGAGGGCAGCCGTCTTTATCCAGAAGCTCCCGGCCGCATTTCGGGCACAAGTGCCTCCCGTATCTTGTCACGACCGCAGGTCTCCAGAGGAACCCGGTCTTCACCCTCTCCCTGCCTATGACGTAGAACTCAAGGTTAGGGGGTTTGGGCTGCCTTCTCAGGGTCTCAAGCTGCCGCAGGATGTTCTTCCCATTGAAGTTGTATGCCTTCGCGCCATGGACATGGACGCTATCCCTGATCTCCTGGATCCATTTGGGGACAAGATGGGGCGGGCAGACCACAAGAACCCTGTGGATGCCCTTGAACCTTTGTAGCAACTGCGCAACTGCGATTGCCATCAACGTTTTTCCCGTTCCCATCTCGCAGACCATGTAGACCGCCTTGTTGCCCGTGGTGAGAGACTTGTAGCAGGCCTTGACGATCTCTCCCTGCGAGGAGAAGGGCCTCTTTGCCATGATTCCAAGGATCCCCTCTATCCCTTCCTCCTTCGCCGTGGCAGGATCGTGAACCACGGTCAGCTCTTCGGTGACCTTCCTGGCCATGCTCTCGCCGTATTCGTCCAGGAACTCCTTAAGAGAAATCACGTTCTCCATTTACCTTTCCTCCTTTCCATTCCATGCACCCGGCAATTTCAGGCACACGGTTTCTGATGGCCTCCGATACGAGGTCATGAAGTCTTGTCTGGCTAAACTCGAAGAGGTAGCCCTGATAGGGACCGATAAGGGTCTTGCCTTCGAGCATCCACCCCTCTTCATTCTCAAATGTCTTCCACAGCCACCTGTCCCATGAGGGGTGAAGCGGTATGTCGGCCTTCTCATCCAGGTGGCGGAAGAAGAGGCTCAGAAGATCCTCTTTCTTGTCCGTCACGACAAGGAAGGTGTCCTGCCCCTCTTCATCGCTCTTGGGCATGGCGATCTTATGGAAGAGAACCCCGTGAGCAAGTCCGGACGGAAGCTTCTTCACCAGGCTTTTGTAGCCAAGGCTTGCCCTTGAGAGAAGGTGTTGCCGGCCGTCTATCTCGACGTTGATCCCGTGGTGCTCCAGGAAATTGGCTATGATTCCTTTCACCGCGGCCTGATACCCGGCCACCGACACGAAATAGACCGTCTCAAGGTCATCTGGATCGACAATCAGGTCAGAGCAATAGGCATGGATGCCCATTGCGTGCACAGGGTAGAGTTTCATGTCTGTTCTCACCTCCTTCAGGTTTCAGCGTTATTCAATCGTCAACAGCTCGCCTCTGCGGTCAAAGGCACGGATCAGGATCTTGATCTGGTCCCGCTCGATATGCTTTTCAAGGTCGCCCTGGATCTCGACCGAGTGCTTCACGATTTTCTTGGTGACCCCTTTGACAATGAGGGGGTTGCCACGGTCCCTGTCCCATACAACGCCGTTCATGAGTCCGCATGCGAGGATCTGGGCAAGGTGGCCGTGCCTGAGGGGCATGATGGGCCTTATCTTCTCAACCATCCGGAGAGGGGTGGTCAGATCCTTCACCTGGGGGAAGGCCCCATGCTCCCGGATCTCCCCGGCCAATTCCTCCGGGTCTATGTCCTTACTCCGGAACACAAACCCTGGCCTGGCAGGGGTGAGAGGCACTTCGTAGATGCGGGGTGGGTTTTCCGGCAGGTATGGGACGACCGCTTCGAGCTCCCCGCACTTCCTGAGATACTCCGCGACGCTCTCGTCCATCTCGGGCTTCTTCTTGAGGACCCCAAAGACGACGATCTGCTTGAAGGCCCTGTACTCCTCCTCGGGGAAGCGAAAGACACTGATCTGATGAAACCGGTAGGACAGGATCTTCGAGATCCGGCTGTCGAGCCTCTTCTGCGGGATCAGGTAGACGAGTATCCCGTTTGAGCAAAGGTATGGGATGCAGTCCCGGAGAAATGACTTCTCGTAGCGCTCGGAGGTCTCCAGATCACTGTCCCTGGCTTCCCAGTCGTAAGGCGGGTTGAGCCAGAGGAGAGAGAAAGAGCCGTGACTGATCCTGGTGTTTCTGTAATCGGTAACCAGGCACCTGGTGAGGATCTCTTTTGCTCTCGCTCCCCTTTCCTGATCCAGCTCGACACCGAATTTTTCGGCTGCAAGGTTGTCCCCGATGATCCTGACGGCGGTGCCCTCGCCGGCGCATGGGTCCAGTATTCTGATCAGTCCCTCGCGCTGGCGCTTGAGGTGCCTTGCAATGATCGGAGTGACATTGTCCGGTGTGGGGTAGTACCCCATCTTTGCCTGTGCTGCTAATCTCATGTGGTCCTCCTTTCTTGGGAAACAAAAAGGGGACCCCAGCGGCTTCAAATGAAGAGCCGGAAATCCCCTGTTTTGGGTTTTTGGGATAGGTTACGAAATCGACAGATCAGCGCGGCGGGCTACGAGCGCTCAGAACAGGCCAGATACACTGGCAGGCTATGCCAGATGCACCACAGTACGAGATCTGGGCTCAGTTTTGAGGGAGGTATCCGTGTTTTCAGATGAAGCTGGGCTTGCGGGGCGGTCTGAGGTCGACCGATGGAAAGGGGGGGCCGTCCTCCAAGTATCATCAGAATTTCCAGGCTTGGACGATCGGACGATCAGGGCGATAGTTCTGAACAGGCTAAACTGGGGTATAAAGAAGAGGAAAATGGTTAGATCAAGAGTCGACAGGGAACGATCACTTTGCAAGTTGTAGTTTCGACAGCATGGACACTCGTTCGAGCCCTTCGCCAACGTGTATTGGAAAGTCCTTCGTCGAATGCCGTCAGGAATCGTTTCCGTCGGCCAGCGACAGTCTGATGTTTTCCCCACAACATCGTCGTCCTCTCGGCGGTTGATAATCGATTGGGCTACTTCTTTGGTAGTTTGGTGGATATCTCACGGAGCCGACTATAAACCGCCAAAGCACGGAGAGGAAAATACCGGCTATAGCCATGGTATCTGAGGTAAAAGACACGCGGGAAGCCAGTGCCGGTAAAGATCTCTTCGTCCCATCCTCCCTGTCGGCTTTGGGTGGCAAGCAGGTAGTGGATTCCTCTTTGGACAGCCGGACTGTTGTGCTCCCCGGCCGCCATAAGACCAAGCAAAGCCCATGATGTCTGAGAAGCCGTGCTTTTTCCTTGGCCGGCGAGCCTGGGATCGTTGTAGCTGTAGCATGTCTCACCCCAGCCGTGGTCCGGATTTTGGCACGA
>ENA-OSEO01003674-OSEO01003674.1-sediment-metagenome-genome-assembly--contig:-NODE-3674-length-17493-cov-9.268144_pt1 | contig 17493 bp, 9 predicted proteins | sample MGYA00237883_ERZ534232 | MGnify/ENA metagenome assembly ERZ534232
AAATGCAGTCCCACCTCCCGGGCAAAATCCTCCATCTCATCCCTGCACGGAGTACTCACCTTGCCCAGCTGCTGCTCGGTGGCCCCCAGAAGGTGCATGGCATTGGTGGTTTTCACACCTGCAATGCCGGGAAGCAGCATCTTTGCCCCGCCGCTCCAGCCAACAGGATGGTGAGGTAAGACACCTCCCACAACAATACGAAAATCTGCATCTAGTACCTCCCTGTTTACAATTATATGGGTTCCCCTTCTTGTTACACCTTTGTCAACCAGGTTATTATGACAATCATGACCTGCAATCCTGACACGCTGCATCAGCTCACGGCCATATTTCTTCTCTATCTCATCCTTAGTCATTGGCCTGTGGGTGCCGTAAGCTATAATAATTTTTATGTGGTCATCACTTACCCCTGCCTCATTGAGTTCATCTAATATCAGCGGAATGATCTTCGCCTGGGGAGTAACCCTGGTGTAATCATCACCCAGGATAACTACCGAAGCATCAGGCGGAACAATGTCCTTTAACCTTCCGCTGCCTACAGGTTCCCTTAATGCCCTTTTTATCTCTTCTGCCTCATCAGCAGGCGGTGAAAATTCATTTGCTTTAAGGTTAAATGCAAGATTACCTGCAGGAATATTTAAGTTTATAATCCGCTTCCCGTAGTGCACAGGGATTGTTTTATTATCTTTTTTTGTGGTGTTCACTTGTATATCATTTAGATTAACAATCAATATAAATTTTAAATTCTCTTTTCCTGGCTTTTACAGAAACTGAATATTTTTAAAAGTCTGGCTGCCTTAATGCCCGTCTGATTTAAGAGGCTCTCTGATGCCTTTAATCCTTAGGGATGTATTACAAATCCTTTTATGCTTCAGTTACCGGTTATCCTTGATAATCACTTTTGGACGACTTACCGGCATTACCTGCAAAAAGCCGCAGAGCTGTCTTATATTCTTATTCCCGGTAACATCAGGCTTATCCGGCAGCCTCCCTGAGCATTGCCAAAACCATCTTCCTGCTTTTATAGGCCGCAGAATCAGGATCAGCAGTATAGTCAAATCCCAGTTCCACGGTTAAATATCCGTCATAGCCTGCCTGATTCAAAAGCTTCAGAAAAGGGATAAAATTTATGGTTCCCTCACCTGGTATCTTATGCTGGTCAGACTGTCCGTTGTTGTCATCAAGATGAATATGGACCGGGATGTTTTTCTCACTGAGAAGCCGCAGACTGTCAACCAGAGACTCCCTGTTTACATGGCAGTGACCTGTATCAAGGGCAATTCCCATATTGCTGTAACCGCGCTCTTCAATAAGCCTTGCCCCGTCTGCAACCGTCAATACCAGGTCACTTTCATACATGTGTGCAGGCTCCAGCAGAAGCAGCACATCTTTTGGCAGAGAGTAGTCAGCCAGCTCATCAAGACTTCCAGTAAGCTGCTCCATCCCCCTTTTATAACCCTGGCCGTAAAGTGTCCTTCCCGGACACAGGCTTACCTTTTTACAGCCAAGGGAAAGCGATGTGTCTATGCTCCTTTTAAGATATTCAACACTGTCTTCCCTGATGCTTTTTACCGGACTGCAAAGACTGGTGGGATAACCAAACTGGGCAGGAATGAATCCTGATATCTCAAGACCTGCGTTTTCCAGTTCCTTTCTTATAGCTTTCACACTTTGGCTGTCCATATCCCGGTAATAGGCATGAGGCCTGCCACCCCATATCTCTATCCCGGGATATCCATGGCCGGCAACCCTTTTTATTGTCTCTTCAAGGGTATAATTAAAATATAATTTTGTGGATATACTTAGTTTCATAACATCTTCTCAATCATCTCCTTCATCTTAACGGCTTCATCCATTATATTGTCAATGCCGCTTATGTCAACGACAATATATCCGTCATACCCGGTCTTTTTAAGGGTGTCAATAATATTTTTGAAGTTGATATTACCCCTGCCCGGCTGGTAATGATAAGGCCTGGTTCCGTCGTTATCCGAAAGATGGACAAGTTTAAGATACTTGCCAAGTTTGTATATCCCGAGATCGAGGTATTCACTAATTGCATTGGCATGTGCCACATCGTAAACCATGCCGATGTTTTCAACTCCGCAATCATTGAAAAGGCATATTATCCCGTCTACCGATGAGATAAAATCACCTGCCCTCATCTCCATGGCAAACTGCAAACCGTTTTTGGTTGCTATCTCAGATGATCTCTGCAACTGGCTTTTTACATTGTCCCTTAAATCTTTCCACCTGAATCCTTCAGGGATATTAACCTCAATGGAAGGTCCTCCGTGATAGAGCGAAGTTCTCTCTTTGGGAACCATCTCCGGGGGAAGATAAAAACAGTTGGTTATCATTTTAGCGCCAATATCTGCCGTCATTTCACATATCTGAGAAAATGCCTCAAGAGACTGCTCACGTTTTGCCTTATCCAGTGAGAATATATCATAGGTTACAGCCATAATACTCACTACCTCCAGGCCCAGATCATCAGCCTTTCCCTTTATTTTATCCCAGTTGTCGGCATAATCCTGATGCTCACCGGCAACGATCTCCATCTCCATGGTATTAAAACCTGCACCGGTGATCTCACCCATTACCTTCAAAATGTTATCCACACTTGGCGGAAGCCCGTACAATGTTATCGGGATTGTAAACCCGCATGTCACTTTCATCATAATAAACTTAATTTTAACAATTTAAATAAATTCAATTATACTTAATCTCTAATATCTTATTATTATATAAATTCCTGAAAACACTTCAAATACCTTTAATAATGCACAAATCTGTTTCATAACCGGTCAATGGCAATCTCCAATAATATTTCTGCCTGGCTTAAATAAGAGGGAGTGCATATGAACCCTGTTAATATAACTTACAGGGCCTTCAATATCTCAATAACCTTCTCTTCATAAATCTTCTGCCACTCAGGAGCCAGCAAACAGCTCTGGTCCTGGTATGAACCTGTACCTATCTGCTCAGAAGTGGGTGTATAATGCAGATAACCGTTGGTGTATCCTGCAACAAAGGTGTTCTCAAACGGCGACATCTTCTTGATGTTCAGTCCAACCTGCACAGAGGCCTCTGCCGGAAAAGTAACCATTACAAAATCACCTATTTTTATTGCCTGCACTTCAACATCGATTGTATTCTCTTTGGTGGCCTGATTTTCCGCTTTGCGCTCCTCAACCAGCGATATATTGTATTGGAGTCTTGAGAGCTTTTCCATTGCATGGATATTCCTAAGATACTTATCTATATTGCGCCGGTTGGCCTGATCAAGTATCTCCATATCATCCCTGCCGTGCATCTCATCGTTCAGATACCTGTGTGAGTAATAAGAGGGATATTCCTCATGGATATTGTAATTAATATATAAGGGAAGAAAGGTCTTAAAGTTAAGGCTTGTCCCCCGAAGTGAACGCAAAAGCGACTCCTGCTCCTTTTTCATCGATTCAATACGCTCGTCAAAATCGTTGCGCCTGGGTAGTTTAATTACTTCATTTATAACTTTCAACTCGCTGTTTTTAGCAGTCTTTATCTTTCTGAAAGCTTCCATGGCACTTAGTCCCAACATGTTGCCCAGTGGTGACTGGTCCCTGGCACTGCTGACATCCTTGTAAAGAACCGGGATAACATCCCCGCAAAAGCCCTGGACAAAAAGTGCTGTTGTACCTTCGCTGGTATTATCTTCAATCACTTTTGTGGCGAAGGTTGTATATGCATCGGTCTGTGATGTTATTGAGGGATACGGGTGGCCTGTAAAATTATAAACAACAGCCAGTGTCCCGCCATTTATCCTGTCCAGTCGTAATATACCTATCTCCGGATCTATGGGACCTACTTTTTCAATCTCTTCATCGGGTGGAAGGGGATTGGCGTGACGGATAGCCCAGCCTTTCCCGTTGGTCAGAAGCAACAGATGATTCTCGGTTATCCTGTCTTCGTATCCCGAGCCAACTCCCACGCTTACAGGAACCATATTCCGGGTTGCTTCCCTTACTGCCTGAACAGTTCGCTGCTCGACATCAGGACACAAACGGTAGCCGGCTCCATGAAGATGACTGGCACTGACCATAACATTGTTACCGTCAATACCAAATTCCTCTCTAATCTTTTTACGTAAATTGCCGAGATAATCATTACCTATTGATCCTATTCTCCCAATTGCCACGGCATCAACGGTAATAATCACAGCTCTTGTTGAACCATTTTCCAATACCAAAGCTTTGGCATGTAACGAATCGGTAACCGGGCCCGTGATTTCTTCATTGGTTATGTTCACCTTTGCTACCCCTGCCCTGAGCCGGGCGGCAGAAGCAGTGCCGTTATAAAATAAACCAGCTGTAATGAAAAGTATTACAATCATCCGGAGAAAATTCATCAGGCAAGCTCTTTTAAACTGTATAAACTCCAATTCTATTAAACTTCTATTCATAACTCTGCTTTTTAATTACTTTCAAATGAATTACAGTAATATTATTTAAATATCAAAATAATTTTTAACCACAGATTCCGGTATCCGGGAATTGAAAAAGGTAAAAATCTCTCCGGCTTAAGTCTTAAATCCTGGAGAAACGTTCTTTTTATCTGTAACCAGTACTAACCACACAGGAGTTGTCAATTGCTTACATTTCAAAATTATTACTATGCTGCTTAAGCTTTCTCCCGATCAGGCTGGTAAAAAAGATAATTATTTAATCTGCTCACAATGCAAATATACTACACCCTATCCGGAATTTTCCATGGAGTTCTGCCCCCGTCAGGTCGTGATAGCAGGGCGTTAGCTTCACTGTTACCAATAAAGGTTTCACTCTTACTGTCAATCTTCAAAAGCTGGTTGCCAACACGATACGATATATAGGCCATATGAGAAATTGCCTGTGAAATATGTGCCCTCTCTACATCTGCATTGGGAAGATTCCTGCTCGCAAGACAATCGAGAAAATTTGCTATATGCTCTTTTATGGGCATTACCCCTTTCATCTGCGCTTTAAGACTGCCATCTTTTGCGAAAGCCTGCCAGCCTCCGCCATGTCGTCCCAGGTACATCATTCCTTCAGTGCCGTATATCTCAATCCTTGTACCCAAAAACTGCCAGTCAGGATATTCTGTTTCACTCCATCTTATATCCTGAGGCACCTTGATCAGACTTGTCCACCAGTCTATCTCCATCGACAAGGTAATATTTCCGTAATCAAATATAGCCTGAAGAGAATCCGGAATATCTGCAACCCTGTCGGGGTACCTCACAGATCCTTTACTGTAGACAGAATGAGGATATTCAAGACCCGACAGTTCCGTTGCCACCCAGCGGGCAACATCAACCTGATGGATAGATTCCGAATCACTTCCTGAATATTCCCAGAAATAGCGCCAGACTCCCGGGGCGGTCTTCTTAGTATTATAAGGCCTTTTTGGTGCAGGACCACACCACATGTCATAATCCACCTCTTTGGGAACTGGCATCTCAGGATAGGGACCCGGACTCCCCAGTCGGCCGTTCAGCATATTCAAAACCCTTATATAATGTACCTTGCCAATATTCCCTTCCCTCAGGTACTCTATTGCCTTTTTATGATACAAACCGCTGCGGTTTTGAGATCCTACCTGTACAATCTTATCATATTTCCGGGCTGCCTCAACCATTTTTCGGCCCTCATATACGTTGCCTGACATGGGTTTTTCAACATATACATCCTTACCTGCCTGGCAGGCCATGACTGTTGCCAGCGGGGACCAGTGGGTACCTGGAGCAATAACCATGGCGTTTACCTCCTTGTCATCAAGAATACGTCTGAAGTCCTGAGTGGTTTTGGGAATTATCTTCTGTCCAACACTGTCGCTTACCCACCTGAAATCCTGGGGAGTCCTCGACTCCCAGCTGTCTCCCTTGCATGCTTTTAATCCGTTTTCAAAACGCCGGGTGTCAACATCACATATCCAGGCAACCTCTGCTCCCTGCTTGATGAACTCCTCTATCAGGAAACAGTTCCTGCCTCCCAGTCCCATTACTCCCAGAACTACCTTATCATTTGGCGATACCGGCCTGCTGCTTATTACAGGCTGAGCCAGCAGTCCCATTGATCCGCCAATGATACCGGCTCCTCCCAAAATGCTCTTCTCTACAAATTGTCTTCTTGTATAATTATTTACTGAAGATCTTTGAAATGAATAATTTTTAACTGTTAATTTATTCATATTATTTAAATTTTAAAAAATCGTGTTTTTACAATATTCCTGATTGGTGTTGTTAACCATCTATCAGGGATGCATAATCAGACCCTGAAAATTAATAAAATTATATTTTAAATTACCTCTTTATCGATATTTCATTTACATTTCAAATGCTTATTGAGAAAATCCATAGTGCCGACACCATGGATTTCATGTGGACCGTTAAAAAATTCAATAGTTGTGTTCGCACCAACTCCCATTCTGTCATAGAGCCTTCTTACTTTTGCATATTCATACGCTACCCATTCATCCGGTGCCACTCCGTCCCAATGACCCCTTTCCACCATAAAGGGACGTGGTGCTATCAGTCCGGCCATTTCTGAATAATTATATGTGTTAGCAAGATCAAATTCAAAAATTTCATATTCACCCACGAACATATAGCTTGAGACAAAGTCTAATGAGGTAGTTTTCCATACCCATTCATTAAAATCACCTGAACAAATAACAACAGAATATTTATGTAAAACAGGAGGTACACGCATTGCCGTTTTCCCTCCATAGGATAATCCGTAAAATCCAATTCGTTCACCATCCACAAAAGGTAACTGCTTCAGCCATTTAAGCGTTTGATCGTGCTGACCGGTTATCACGGAAAACAGTGACTGTTTCAGGGGATTGGCCATCCTCTGTACAATTCTGAAACTTTTCCCGTCAGAGGGCTCTTCAATAAGGAGTCCGTATGGATTCTGTGGTGCATAAACTATATAACCACTATCTGCCAGTTCTGAACCAAACGAATAATATGCAGATTTAATTTCCGGATCTGTCAGGGGCTCGGGCCGGCCACCCAAGCCATGCTGAAATACGACAACCGGTTTCTTTTCCCCCGGATCAATATTCTTGGGTACCAATAAAATTCCTGCTGCGATTATTCCCGGCCAGACATCCAGCTGGATCCAGTAACCCTTCCAGTTGTCGGTTTCATATGTAAGCCTGCTGCGGGGATTGAATGGTTCTGACGGATCCGGCATTCTGCCCATCAGCTCATTCCTGAAATACTCCCTGTAGTACTCTGTTGTCTCTTCCCATTTTTCGGGGGAAGAGTAATCTGCCCTCTCCCAGAACCTTTCACGTTCCTTATTGCTTTGGATAATAACCTTATCAAGATGGTTTAACAACTCATTGAACTGGTACCTCATCCTTAACTCCGGATCAAATCCGGCTCTTCTATCAGTAATTTCATTATCTTGAATTATCAGATCAGTCTTTTCAATCCCGAGGCCTTTCAATAACTCTCCTGTTACTTCAGCAGAACCCGGTAATCCTTTGTCATTATTACTTTCAATAACCTGAATCTTCCCCGGTACTCCTAATCTGGCATATATCTTTTTTGCCCTTCCTGCTTCCCGTTTTACTGACTCCGGAACAGGTGTTGTCAATCGTCCCGGAGCAGCTACACCCCGGTGGTCTCCCTTAGCTTCCGGAGGACCGTTAATTTCCGTTCCTTTACATGCCTCAATAATCAATAGCCGCGGTGCTATCAATCCTGCAATTTCTGCATCTCCGAACTCCGTCAACAGACCCCAGACATTTCTATATAAAGGCTCTTTCCAGACTTCCTCTCTCTCCTGAAAGTATCCGCTGACAAGAACTCCGTCTATTCTGGTATCAGCAGCGGCACTGTATAATGCAACAAGACCTCCTTCCCCGTAACCGGCAACTGCAACAGGAAGATCTTCCGACTTATTCTTAAACCAGTCAACTGCTGAAAGTACTTTCTGAACTTCATAACCGATTATATGTCGTCCCGTTTCGTAAGCTCGCCTGTAAATAAACTCCCTGTGAGGCTGATTGGTCATTCTTATTCCCGGATTTCCTGACCATTTATCGTCTCTGTTTATTAAAACAGGAATCAGAATCCTGCATCCTCTTTCTGCAAGCAACCTTGCAAATTGTCCCTGACTGCCTGCTCCCGGATGCAAGCCCGTCAGCATTTCAGGTGTCTGGTCTGCATCAGGCAATACAACTATCTGAGCTACAGGATGTCCACTAGGCTCAATCCATAAGCCTGTACCCGTTACACCTTCCAGTACCGGCCAGGATACACTGTAAATAGTGTATTTATCTGTCCCGGCAACAAGAGAACTCTGTTTTGAACTCTCATTTAAAAACAGTTCTTGTATGACTTCCCGCCGGTCAACTAAGCCAATTATCTTTTTAAAGCGATTACGGTTTGGAAGAACAGATTCAGTATAATTTTTAAAAGATGAATAATCCCGCTGCCAGAATGATTCCCGATTTTCAACTGAAGACTTTATAGAAGACTCAAAATGATCTGAAATTCCCTTAAGCATTTTTGGTCGTATTTGCTCAACTTCTTCTTGTGATAACAGCTGCGTTCCGGTCAAATGCTCTCCGGAAAAAGTCGACTGTCCTGAAGAAACAAAATAATAATTTATCAGGAGAATCAGAAAAAAAAGTGTAAACAGAGTTCTCATTTTTGATCTATTAGTTCATAGTCCGCAAAGTACTAAATCTTGAGGTAAATAAAAATGAACTGTAAAAATTATTGAACAACAAAATTAATTCCGGTTTATACAGATTTAAACCTTTATAAACATGTATTACTGTAATCTTAGTCTTCTCGGGACTCAAATGCCTGAATTTCCTGTATTAAATACTGATGGTTGGTAAAATAAAAGGTAAGTTGTAATATTATTAAAAAAATAGTTGAATGTATCAATCTCATATATAATGGGTAATTTTAACGGTAAATTCTTTTTTAATGTGTCTGTATCTGCCAAGGCGGTAATATAAACAGAACTAAACATACATGATATGAAACACAATTTTTTTAAACTCCTCAATCATTCCCTTGGGGCAATTTCAGCGGCAATGCTATTAACTGTTATGAATTCAGGTTCACCTGACTATTTCGAAAATGGAAATGAGTTAAATACAACTTTGTCCGGTAATCAAAAAGCTGTATCTCTGCCTCTCATTTTTCCCGAACCTCAGCAATTTTCACTTAGCGAGGGCAATTTTGAACTTAATGAAAAGACAATCATACTGCTGCCCCAAAATCCATCTGAGAATGATCTGCATCTTGCCCGTTTACTGGTTAAAGAGTTGAGTGACAAATATGGAATGGCCCTCAAAACAGAAAGAGTTACAAAACTTCCTGATAACGATTACATTTTAATGGGGTCTTTTGATAATCCTCTTGTTAAAGAATATTGCACACGGGAGAGTATAAATGTCACAGCGAAAGACCCGGGACCTGAAGGCTATATCCTTAAAGCAGGTAAATCCAATATCGTTGTTGCAGGCAGCGATCCGCAGGGTACCTTCTATGGATTACAATCACTCCGGCAGTTGATACATAACGGAGGAGGTTCAGATTTAAGATGTGTTGATGTCAGAGACTGGCCTGATATGTCTTTCAGAGGAATTAAACTGTATATTCCCGGCCATGAGAACATTCCCTTTTATAAAAGATTTATAAGTGACTTCATGGCTCTTTACAAATTCAATAAGGTTATCATAGAAGTAAATGCAGTAATGAGATTTGATCGTCATCCTGAACTTAATGCAGGATGGACGGAATTTGCTGAAGAGCTGCACTTGTCGCGCCGAAGCAGAGCACTGGGCCCGGGCGGTTATTCTCAAAATTCCACACATCATGATGCGGGAGACGGGGGCATTCTTGAAAAAGATGAGGTAAGAGATCTTGTAAGATTCTCAAATCAATATTACATCGAAGTCATACCCGAGATTCCCACTCTTGCTCATTCATTTTACCTGCTTTCCCGTCACAGGGAGCTGGCAGATGTCGGGAACTCCGAATGGCCGAGTACATATTGCCCCTCCAATCCGAAAACTTATGACCTGCTGTTCGATGTGTTTGACGAATATATCGAAGTAATGCAACCAAAAATGATACATATCGGACGGGATGAATGGTGGGGTGCCCCTAAAGATTACTGTCCTCTTTGTGAAGGAAAAGATTATTTCGAATTATTTGAAAAAGACCTCAATAAAATTTATGATTATCTGGCACAAAAGGGAATTAAGGTTGCAATGTGGGGCGATCATCTGCTGGAAAATGTACGCGGTGTTGGCTATGTGAACAGAAAATCACCTACTGGCTATCAATATCAGACACCGGGCGGCCTGCCTTTGGAGATGGTTAAAAACAAGATTCCAAAGGATATCCTGATATTCAACTGGTTTTTTAACGACCAGAAAAATGACAGCACACTGGAAGAACTGGGCTTTCAGCAAATATATGGAAATATGTTACCCGATATGAGTAACTGGAGCAACAGAAAAAAACTATCAGGTGTTATCGGTGGAGCACCGTCTTCATGGGCAGCTACTACCGAATTCAATTTTGGTAAAGACCTCACTGGATTTTTCCTTGGGTGTGCAAACCTGTTGTGGTCAAAAAAAGAGTCTCTGGATCCGGAAGAGCACTTTGAAACAGTAAGACGGCTTATGCCTTCAATACACAGAAATCTTGATGGCATAAAATACCCGGGCGAAACGGGTGATCCGGTAGTCCCGGTCAAAATAGATCCTTATTTTAATACGTCTCTAAAAGATAATTTGTCCGGGATTAATTTAAATACTCTGAAATCAGGCAAAATTTCAAATGGTTACCAGGTATTCGACTTGCCGGGGAATACTTCCGGATCAGGTAAAAGGATAATTACAGTGGGAACACGTGGAGAAACGAGTATGAACCTTCCTTCTGAAGTCAAAAGTATTAAAATAAATGAAGATGCAAGCAGCCTGATATTCCTTCATGCCTGTGCAGGGGAGGCAAATAATGAAAAGGCGTATCGTACTATATTTAATTTTGATGATACTTCCGATTTACTTGGATGGTACGAAATAGTGTATGAAGACGATTATGTTGAAACCATCCCGATAAGGTACGGATACAATATCCTTGAATGGAATGTAAAAAGATCTGATAATTACATGGATTGGTATGACAGGGGGCAGGGTTCCTCACAGGACAGATATTGCTATAAGGCTGATGCTGTCGACTGTTCTTCAGATATGCAGGGAAATCCCGTCAGTTTCTTTGCTTTTGAGTGGGTAAATAAAAGATTTGGCAAAAAAATCAAAGAGATAAATCTTAAAGGCACCTCAAATTTTATAAACTCCCAAAATAAAATAATTGAGAACAATGCAATAATGCTGGCTGCAATAAGCATAGTAAAAAAGAGAGAGGTTCCCGTAATTGATCCTCTTAAATAAGTTGTATTTTTGACCTGATGCTTTACAGACGGTATTAACTGTTCAAAGCATCATTAAATTTATTCTTTATGAAGACAAAACTGATATTCGTTTACCTGCTTGTATTATTAATCTGTAAAATATCACCGGCAGTTGAACCTCCTGTGATTTTTCCCTTTCCGCAACAGATGGAAATCACCGGCAGCAAATTTAATTTTGACGAAAATACCCGGATCCTGGTTCCGCAAAATGCAGGTCAAAATGATTTGAAACTTGCATATGAACTGGTTGCTGACATTAGCGACAAATTTGGTGAGGCTGTTAAAGTTGAGCATGTATCACAACTGCCTGCCATAGGTAATTATATTATAATGGGTAACATCGACAATCAGCTGATCCGGGATTATTGTCTGAAATATAAAATTGAACTTACTTCTCAAAATCCGGGTAAGGAGGGATATGTTCTCAGAGTAAACAGTGAAACAGTTGTTGTGGCAGGCTGGGATGACAGAGGTGCGTTTTACGGACTACAATCGTTGAGACAGCTTTTAAAGATGGAGGAAGGCAATATTATTTCTCCGGGAATTCATGTTCGTGACTGGCCCAATCTGCCTTTCAGAGGTATAAAAGTTTATGTTCCGGGTAAAGAATCCATTCCCTTTTTTGAAAGGTTCCTGAAAGATTTTATGGCGCTTTATAAATTTAACAAGGTCATCCTGGAGATGAATGCAGTGATGAGGCTTGACAGCCACCCTGAACTAAATGCCGGGTCAGTCGAATTTGGCAAAGAACTTATATACAGCAGACGGGAAAGGCCTGTCGGCCCAAACAGAGAATTTCAGAACTCTACGCATCATGATGCGGGTGATGGCGGAATACTGGAGAAAAGGGAAGTTGCTGACATTGTCGAATTTGCAAATGATCAATATATTGAGGTCATTCCGGAAATTACATCCCTTACTCACAGTTACTATTTATTGACACGCCACCGTGAGCTGGCAGAAATAAAAGATGCTGAATGGCCGGATACATATTGTCCTTCAAATCCAAAGAGTTACGAACTTCTTATTGATGTAATGGATGAATATATTGAGGTGATGAACCCCGGAATGATAATGATTGGCCATGATGAATGGAGGATGGCGGTTGATGCATGTCCTTTGTGCAAAGGGAAAAATTATACCGAACTGTTTGCGCAGGATGTAAACAAAATATACGACTATCTTTCAAGAAAAAATATAAAAGTATCGATGTGGGGCGATCATCTGCTGGAGTCTGTCAGAGACAAAGGTATCAGGAAAGGCTCTGATTATAACCGGAGCTACGACAGACCCGGCGCATTATCTCCCGAACAGGTTAAAACGTTAATCCCGAAAGATATAGTAATATTCAACTGGTTTTGGAGTGGAGAAAATGGTGAGAATAACGATATTCAGGTTGAGAAGATGGGTTTTAAACAGGTTTATGGAAATTTCAGGCCGGAGATTGAAAACTGGAAGAGACGAGGTGCACAAAACAGTGTAATGGGTGGAGCACCTTCATCATGGGCAGCTTCAACGGAATTTAATTTCGGCAAGGATCTGATAAATGATTTTCTTGGTTGTGCAAATCTGCTTTGGTCATCATACTGGCCTGAAAAAAAGGAACTTGTTGATATTACTCAAAGCTTAATGCCCCAGGTAAGGCAAAATCTTAGCGGTAAAATCCTGCCTGGTGATGATAATAATGCGATAAATCCTGTAGATATAACCTCTCGCTACAACGTGACGCAAAACAAAACAATCTTAGATCAGAATCTTCCGGAAATGATTACCGGGAAACTCACTGCAGGCAAAAAAATATTTGATATGGCAGATGCTTCTGCTGCTGGAAACAGAGTTGCAATTGCAGTAGGGAGTGAAGGTGAAAAAAAGACCCCCCTGCCTGGTGAGGTAAAAGGTATAAAAATTGACAAAGATGTAAGCAGTTTGATATTCCTGCATGCCTGCGCACTACCTGAAAAAAATGAAATGTCATATTATTATATCTACAACTTCGATGATGCAGCGGCCTTACTGGGATGGTATGAAATAATTTATGAAGACGGATTGACGGAAACCATTCCTGTAAGATACGGAGTAAATATCCTTGAATGGGACAAAAGCAGTGATAATTACTGTTATTACGGTGAAGCGGTGGATTGTTCAGCAGCAGGCAATAATGATCCGGTGGTATTTTTTGCATATGAATGGGTTAATCCCCGCTTTGGGAAGAAAATAAAAGAGATTAACCTAAAAGGATCAAAAGGATTTACAACCGGCAGAGACGGAAGAGTGAGAGTGCATGACAATAATGCAATTATCCTGAAAGCTCTGAGCGTAGTTGAAAAAAGAGAGGTTAATAGTAAAATTCAGGGTGCCAATCTGAATTATAAGGAGGACATGTAGACCTTGTTCAACATGATAAACAGGCTTATTAAATATAATATTGTCTTCTTTAAAAAATTTGTGAATTAACTCTGAAATTAAAAGTTTTGATTGCTTTTATTGTAATGAAACGAGCATGATTGTAAATTCTCAAAAAAGTATGATTAAAACATGTGGGAGTTCCATCTCATACCGTATAAATAAACAATTTTAATGAGATGAATTGTAATCATCGGAATAAATTTTCAATATTTGTCAGAAAAGGTGCGAAGCGCTATTTTCAAACTAGACTCAAACTTAAATTTTCAAAAAATGAAACGAGCAATTTTTATAGCTGCCCTACCCCTGATCTTAATAAGTAGTTTTGTCATTAATGGTCAAAACCGGAATCTTCTGCCGGAACCTCAACAAATCATAAAAGGTGAAAATAAATTTCTCATTTCAGGATCAAAACTTTTAGTTTCTCCTGACCTGTTGGAAAGAGAAGTAACTAATATAAATAGTTTTATTGATGAGGTTAAACTAAATACAGGGATATCTGTTCCAATCATTTATTCCGAAAAAACAGCCGGTAAATTAATAATACTCGAATCAGAAAAACCAGGATCCACAGTACCCTCTGTTAATGAAACAACTGGTCCTGAATCGCGGGAAGCCTACAAGATAAAGGTAACTGAAAACAGAATCCGGATTACCGCAAAATCTGATGCCGCCCTTTTCTATTCCTTGCAAACCCTGCTTCAGTTGATTGAAAAAAACGGTTATGACAGCTTTATAAATGAAGTTGAAATTGAAGACTATCCTGCAATTCCATACCGGGGAGTGATGATGGATTTTTCTCACGGTGGATTGTTGACTGAGGAGGAGATTAAAAATCAGATCGATTTTTTATCACGTTGGAAATTGAACCAGTATTATTTTTATAATGAGGTGAGTATTGAGATGAAGGGATACCCTTTGATCAACTATAATGCCTGTTATTCTCAGGAAACGGTAAAAAGAGTTGTAGCCTATGGGAGGGAAAAACATATCGATGTAATTCCTTTCGTCAACTTCTACGGACATCTTCACGAATTAATCAGGCTCGAGAAGTATTCAGATATGGGTATAGGAAGATACGGTCATGATCTTGACCCGCGAAATCCCGGAGTGCAGGTATTACTGAAAGATTGGATCAGCCAGTATGCAGAAATTTTCCCAAGTCCGTTTATACATGTAGGTTTTGATGAGACATGGGAAACCGAGAGATTAACCATTGAGGACTCATCAATAAATCCCAGGCAACTTTATCTCGATCAACTTAACTTTGTTACCAAAACTTTACAGGATCATGATAAAACTGTAATGGTGTGGACTGACATATCAAGGAATTATCCTGATATAATCGGGGAATTTCCTGAAGGCCTGATCCCTGTCTTATGGGAATATTCCGAAAAACCGGGATCAGTTGATAAATGGGTGAAACCGGTCTTAAAAAAAAATTTGTCATTTTTTGTACAATCTGCCGTTGACAGCTGGGGCAATGTTTATCCCGCTTCTGAATATACAATGAATAATATTGACGTCTGCCTTAAAGCATGCCGCGATCATAAAGCTGCAGGATATATTACATCCGTATGGACAGATGCTGTGCAGCCATTATTAAGAAACACATGGTTATTCATGGCTTACGGATCAGCAGGTGCATGGCAGAAAGAACCTGTAGACAGAGATAGATTCATTGATAATTATTGTAAAATAACTTATCCGGGAATTGAAAAGGAGATGGCCGGCGCTTTTAAAAAAATGGCTGAGGCAGAAAGTTTTCTGGCTGCATGTCTGGGACGCCATACTCTTAACAGAATGTGGGTTGATCCGTTTAATTCATTTTACCTTGAAAATACCAATTCCCGTATTAAGGATTTTAAAAGTGCAAGGCTTGCTGCAGAAAGTGCATTGGAATTTCTGGTCGAAGCCCGGAATTATCAAACTGAAGATTCAGAATATATCAGGACTATGCTGGTCAATGCCCGAATGCTGCACTATACAGCATCAAGGTTTATCTGGGCAAAAACTATAGTCGACCGCTGGAACTGGATATTCAGTTCTCATCCGGAAAAAAACAGGGATAATTATCGTTTTTATGATATTAATTATTCAACTCACGGACTTACAGTTGATATGATGGACTATTGCACTGAACTTAAGGAGGAGTACCGGCAGGCGTGGCTATCTGAAAATATGAAATACAGATTGGGAACAATTTTGGGAAGATTTGATGCAGAGTACCTGCTCTGGAGAGAGATTTACAATAAAATAGTTGATTACCGGAATCAAAACAATATCAATGAGACAAAACAACGATTTGAAGAAATTTTTATTAATACTGAAAACTAAAATACAGTTATGGCTTATAGCGGTGTAATTGAAGATTTTCAACGAATAAGAGAGAATAAGGTTCCAAAACGGGTACCTGTAGTAGCCTGCAGTGAGGAATTTGATGTGCAATGGTACGGTAAATACTCTTATGAAGAATTTTGTCAGGATGGAGACAAAATATTTGAAGTATATAAAGCTGCTATCGAACGGTTTAATTATGACTGGGCATGGGTGCAGATAGACGACTGTTTTGAATTTGAACCGGTTGGAGTTAAAGTAAAAGGACAGGGTAACATTCTACGTGCTACATACGGATATTTGCCAGTTACAAGAGAGACATTAAACAGTCTGCCAAATATGGATCCCCTGAGAGACGGACGAATGCCCGAAAAACTTAAAGCAATAAAAAAGCTTAAAGATTACTTTGGTGATACTGTCCTGGTTACAGGCTCATGTGCCGCTCCGTTTTCTGCCGTTGGCCTTACTTTCAGCTTGCAGGAGTCCATGATGCTGATGCTGACAGATCCACAGTTTTTGTACGATGCAATGGATTACTGGAAAGAGTTTTATAAAATATATATCAAAGCTCAAAAACAGGCAGGAGCTGATGCTATCTGGCTGGGTGACTGCAATGCCTATAGTTCAATGGTCTCCCTGCCACTATATATTGAACATATTTTACCCATAACCTCGGAACTTATCAGATATTGCGAGAAAGAGCTGGATATAATGATATGGCTCCATAACAGTGAAATAAAACCAGATTATATCATGTCTCATATGCCAATGGGGATGAGCTTTGAAAGTATCGGACCTGATGCTGATATCAGCCGGGTCAGAGATGTTACCAAAGGTAAGATCCCGATCAGCGGGAATCTTGATCCGATAAAAGTCTTATGGCAGGGAACCCCTGAATCAATTACTGCTGAGGTTAATAGAATAATGGGCATTTGTAAGAAAGGAGGCGGTTATATTTTTAATACGGGAGAAATGAATCCGGGCCAGGTGCCTGAAGAGAATATGGCAGCCTACATGGAAACTGCTGCAAAGCTTGCAGAATATTGATAATTATAAATAAACAGATAGGTTAGTCACTAATTTTGCAGATTATTCGAACAATAAAAGAAAATATTTGATAAATAAGAAATATTGAAGTTAATTTTATAATTTAAGCAATTTTTATAAAAACACTTAAAATAATAAATTATATCATGCAGGATCAAAATAAAAAATCAGATTTTCGTTACGATACCGGTGAAGCCAGGGTACCATGGGCTGCAGTGGGCGAAAGCCTGAA
>ENA-OSEO01003675-OSEO01003675.1-sediment-metagenome-genome-assembly--contig:-NODE-3675-length-17483-cov-3.577904_pt1 | contig 17483 bp, 15 predicted proteins | sample MGYA00237883_ERZ534232 | MGnify/ENA metagenome assembly ERZ534232
GATAACGACCTGAACCGGGTGATGGTGGCTTCCTGCAGCCCTCGAACCCACGCTCCCATGTTCATGGAGACCGTCCGGGAGGTGGGCCTCAACCCCTACCTCTTCGAAATGGCCAATATCCGGGACCAGGATTCCTGGGTGCATATGCACGAACCGGAAAAGGCCCTGGAAAAGGCCAAAGACCTGGTGCGGGGCGTCGTCGCCCGTTTAACCAACTTGGAACCTCTCCATAAGATGGATTTCCCGGTCACCAAAGCCGCCCTGGTCATCGGTGGCGGCGTGGCCGGTATGGAATCCGCCCGCTCCATCGCCAACATGGGCTTCCAGGCCTACCTGGTGGAAAAGAGCGACAAACTGGGAGGCAACGCCTGGAACCTGGTGGTCAGCTCTAAGGGCTACAACTACCGGGGCTACCTGGAAGAGTTGATTGAAGATGTTAAGAATAACCCCAACATCGAGATCATGTTCAACTCCGGGGTTAAAGATACAGCCGGTTTCGTCGGCAATTACCGCTCCGTGGTGGCCACTCCCCAGGGTGACCGGGAACTGGAGCACGGGGTGACCGTCATGGCCACCGGCGGCCACGCCCTGGCCCCGGAAGAGTACCTCTACGGCCAGGACCCCAATATCTTCACCGGCCTGGAAGTGGATAAGCTCATTGCCGAAAAAGACCCCAGGGTGACTAAGGCCAAGCAGGCGGTCTTCATCCAGTGCGTGGGCTCCCGGGAACCGGAGCGGCCTTACTGCAGCCGTCTCTGCTGCACCCACTCCGTGGAAAGCGCCATTGAGATGAAAAAGCTCAACCCGGATTTGGACGTCTTCATCCTCTACCGGGATCTGCGCACTTACGGAGAGCGGGAGCTGCTTTATAAGGAAGCCCGGGAAATGGGTGTGATGTTCATCCGCTTCGACCTGACCAGCAAACCCAAGGTGGAAAAAGCCGCGGGTGGCGGCCTCCAGGTGACGGTGACCGACCCCATCCTGGGGATGCCGGTGATCCTCAAGCCGGACCTCCTCACCCTGGCCAGCGCGGTGCTGCCCAACCCCATCGAGGATCTGGGCGAACTCTTCAAGCTGCCTCGAAATGCGGAAGGGTTCTTCAACGAGGCCCACGCCAAGCTGCGGCCCGTGGATTTCCCCACGGACGGCATCTTCCTGGCCGGCTTGGCCCACTATCCCAAACCCATTGACGAATCCATCGCCCAGGCCAAGGCCGCGGCGGGCCGGGCCGCCACCTTCCTGGCCCTGGAGAAGGTCTCCGTGGGCGGCGTGGTGGCTTCCGTGGATCCGGACAAGTGCGCGGTCTGTCTCACCTGTGTGCGTACCTGTCCCTTCAACGTGCCGGTCATCGATTACCAGATCGACGCGGCCTATATCGACCCGGCCAAGTGCCAGGGCTGCGGAGTCTGCGTCTCCGAGTGCCCGGCTAAGGCTATTACTATGAAGCATTACACCGATATCCAGATCATCGCCCAGGAAACGGCTCTGGCCGCGAGTTAAAGAAAGGAGAAATCATGACCGTGCCTTATGCTCCCAAAATCATCGGCTTCTGCTGCCGCTACTGAGCATACAGCGCTGCGGACCTGGCAGGTTCGATGCGGCTGCAGTATCCTCCGGAGATCAAGATTATTTTGATGCCCTGCACCGGCCGGGTGGATATCCTCCACCTGCTCAAGGCCTTCGAAGGCGGCGCGGACGCGGTCTTCGTGGCCGGCTGCCTGGAGGGCGAATGCCACTACCTGATGGGTAATATCCGGGCCAGGAAACGGGTGACCAAGTTGAAAAAGGAATTCACCGAGATAGGCCTGGAGCCGGAGCGGCTGGAAATGTTCAACCTCTCTTCTTCGGAGGGGCCGAGATTTCAGGCCATTGCCAAAGAGATGACCGAGCGGGCCTTTAAACTGGGCCCCAGCCCCTTGAAAAAAGAAGCCCGGGCCGCCTGGCTGGCGGAACACCCGGAAGCTAAAGCGAGTTAAGGAAACAATGATCTGAGGGAGGTGGTAAAGACCACCAGCCTTTATCTCCTCCCCAATCCTTTTGAATAAAAAGGGAGGGCCCAGGGCCCTCCCTTTTTACTACCGGCGCCTTAATGGGGGAGCGTCGGCCTCCCGCCGGGTCTCCATACGCCTTCTATCATCCTGATCTAACCGCTGCTTTCAACCCGGGGACCATTATCTATTGGGGGTTTTACCGGAGGAGGGTCCTCTGGACCTTGCCCCTTCTCCCCATTAACCATCTTCATCAATGGCAGGTCAAACATCACCCGGGTGCCTGCGCCTTTTTTACTCTCTATCTGCAGTGACCCTCCCAGGATGCGGACCCGTTCCTCCAGTGTTGCCAGGCCCAGACCTATGGCCGTGGGTTGCCGAAGAAGGACGTCACCAGGATCGAACCCTTTCCCATTATCTTCCAACACAAAAGAGAGGTGATCTTGCCGCCTCTCGATGGTTAACCGCAACTGGCTGGCGTCGGAGTGTTTGCTGATATTGGCAAGGGATTCCTGGACAATGCGGTAGATATTGATCTGATCCTGCTTGGGCAGCAAGTCGTTAACTTCATCAATATTACAAAAACAATTCTTGATACTTTTATTTTGTTTACAAAAATCATCACAGAGATTTCTAAGCGCCACTGACAGGCCCAGGTCCTTCAGGATGACGGGGCTAAGATCCCGGGAGAGACGCCGGATATTGTCCACCATGGCCTGGAGAAATTGGCCCAGTTGATCACATTCCTGTACCAGACTCTCCTGATTTTTGAGGGGATTTTTTCCCTGTAATTTCTCTTTGAAAGAGCTGATCAGGAGTTTCATAGCCACAAGCTCTTGTGCCATTTCGTCGTGAAGTTCTTGGGAGACGCGCCGGCGTTCATCCTCCTGTACGGTGAGAAGCCGGGTGGCGAGATGGCGCAGTTTCTGCTCCGATTCTTTTAGGGCCTCTGCTGTCTGCCGATGTTCCGCCATTTCCTGCCGGAGTTGCCGGTTAACCTTCGTGAGCTCCGCAGTGCGCTCCTCCACCCGCTGTTCCAGTTCCTCATGAGCCTTTTGCAGGGCCTCCTGGGCCTGACGTCGGATCGTGATATCCCGGCATATGGCCAAGCTGGCGGGCTTCCCCTTGAAATCCACTATAAGGGCATTGACCTCCACCGGGATTCTGCGGCCGTCTTTGGCTACATGCACCGAATCAAAAAGCACATGTTTGTCCGCCAGGAGTCTCTCAAATCGTGCAGGAATTTGGGGTACGTCTTCAGGGGAGTTAATATTTGCTATTGATAACTTTAACAATTCTTCCCGAGTATACCCTAATCTTTTACAGGCCTCGTCATTTACTTCCAGAAATCTGCCTATATTATTCGCTTTGTCAGCTGATAGGACCAGAGCGGCGTCCTTAATCTTATTAAATAGCTGATAATAACGACTCTCGCTAACCTTAAGCTTGATAGTATATCTATATATTAAGAGACTGAATAAAATAAACAATATTACTTCTGATGTACGCATATATGCTTCGTGGCTCGAAACATCAAATATAAATGAATCGAAAAACGGCTTTTTATTAAAAATGATGGAGTCCAGAACAGCATCTACCAACCAAAGAGCCGCACCGGCGATAATGGTTACAATAATTACTTTATATTTATTTCTGATCATGGCGATTTTCACTCAGGAAGCCCGGACTCCTGGCAGTTGCCGGTGATGCCGGCACCGAGTCACCTCCTCAAGGATTGCGCATAACAAATAATAAAATAATTATTCATTGAGAAAAAACAAGCAGTCAACCGGGTCCGCAGATAGACCCCGGTCATTTAAGAAGATGATGATCGGGATTAAGGGGCTTAGAGCCAGGGGAATATGGGGTTGGGAAAGGGGGGGCATGTGCTGGAGGCCCAGGTTTTCCAGCCAATGGAGCCCCGCCGCCTTCCCCAATGCCATTACTCCACCCAATAATTCGGCGCTTCCTTCATGATGATGACGTCGTGGACGTGGGATTCCCTGAGGCCTGCGGGAGAAATGCGGATAAATTTGGCTTTCTTCTGGAGGTCAAGGATGGTGTGGCAGCCCACGTAGCCCATGCCGGAGCGCAGCCCCCCCATCAATTGGAAAATGACATCCTGGAGCTTCCCCCGGGACGGCACCCGGCCGACGATGCCTTCCGGCACCAGCTTGTTCTCCAGGTTGACGTCTTCCTGGCAGTAGCGGTCCCGGCTGCCGGCCTTCATGGCTTCCAGGGAACCCATGCCCCGGTAAATCTTATAGCTCCGGCCCTGAAAGATCACCGTCTCCCCGGGGCTTTCATCCGTACCCGCAAAGAGACTGCCGATCATCACCACCTCCGCGCCCGCGGCCAGGGCCTTGGTGACGTCCCCGGAGTATTTGACGCCGCCGTCGGCGATCAAGGGGATATCCGCCTTGCGAGTGGCTTGGGAGCAATCCATGATGGCGGATAATTGGGGCACCCCCACCCCGGCGATCACCCGGGTGGTGCAGATGGAGCCGGGTCCCACCCCCAACTTCACCGCGTCCACCCCGGCCTTGATCAGGTCTTCGGCCCCACCCGCGGTGGCTACGTTGCCGGCAATCAGCTCTATCTCGGGAAAGACTTTTTTAGTGGCCTCCACTGCCTTAAGCACCCGCTGGGAGTGGCCGTGGGCGGTATCAATGACGATCACGTCCACCCCGGCCTTCAGCAGCGCGTCCACCCGGGCTTCCCGGTCCGGGCCCACCCCCACCGCCGCGCCCACCCGCAGACGGCCGAATTCGTCTTTGCAGGATTGGGGATACTTGCGGATCTTTTCAATGTCCTTGATGGTGATCAGGCCCTTCAGGTTGTAATCATCATCCACCACCAGCAATTTCTCAATGCGGTACTGATGGAGCAGGGCCTTGGATTCCTCCAGAGTGATGCCCACCGGCGCGGTGACCAGCCGGTCTTTGGTCATCACCTCCTTAACCTTCTGCTCCAGGTTGGTTTCAAAGCGCAGGTCCCGGTTAGTGACGATGCCCACCAGGCGCTGGCCTTCCACCACCGGGATGCCGGAGATGCGGTAGCGCTCCATCAGGTCCATGATCTTGGCAATGCTCTCCTCGGGACCGATGGTCACCGGATCGATGATCATGCCGGATTCCGACTTCTTCACCTTTTCCGCTTCCAGAACCTGGGCGGGGATGGTCATATTGCGGTGGAGGATGCCGATGCCCCCTTGCCGGGCCAGGGAAATGGCGGTGTCCGCCTCCGTGACCGTGTCCATGGCCGAACTCAATAAGGGGATGTTGAGGCGGATGCGGCGGGTCAGCCGGGTGGACAGATCCACTTCACTGGGCAACACCGCGGACGCTCCCGGCATTAACAATAGATCGTCAAACGTATAAGCGTAAGGAATGGACTCAGGCATCGGTTTTTCTCCGCAAGGATGGTTTTTGCATGTTAATTAAGGTGTCCCCCTAGGGGTTATGTTCCATGATTTTCATTGCTTCCCTTGAAGATGAATGGCTTGGTAAAAGGTAGGTATTTCCCCCTCAATTTATCATCTAAAGCACTACCCTCCTTCTCCCGATTCAGCCGCCATCTCCCCCAGTACCCCTTCCAACACGCCGGCGTCGATGACCACCAGGGAGTCTTGCCGGCAGACATCCAAAATACCCAGGATAATCAGAGCCCCGGCCACCATCACCCCGGCCTTGGCGGGTTCCATACCCGGGAGCCGGGCCCGGTCGGCTTCCGCCAGGCGGCAGAGAAGGTCCGTCAAAGCCGCCACCTGCCCCTTGGTCAAGACCAGGTTATTGACCCGGGAGGCGTCATAAGGGCTCATGACCAGAGCCAGGGCCGCCAGGGTGGTAACGGCGCCCGCGGTGCCCACCAGGAGGGGTGTTCCCTGCAGGTGGGGTTGGAGGTACTGCTGATGGAATTCCTCCAGCCTGCTTAAAATTTCCTGCTTCATGGCCGCCAGAGCCGCGGGGCGGGGCGGGTCACCCAGGGGGATGGTCTGGCTCAGAGTCAGCACCCCCAAAGGCAGACTGGCGAACCGGGGCTCTTGTCCCTGACGGATAAGGGCCCATTCCGAACTGCCGCCCCCCACGTCAAAGACCACCAATTCCGGGGCGGCGATAATTTCCGGGGCCAAGGCCGACAGCACGCCTTGAAGGGACAACCGGGCTTCTTCTTCCGGGGCCAGGATGTGTACGGGCAGACCCATAACCTCCTGAACCTGGCGGACAAAAACTTCCTGGTTCCGGGCCTGGCGCACCGCCTGGGTGGCCACCACCCGGGCAACCTTCACCCCCTCAGCCTGCATTATCTGGACAAACCTCCCCAGGGCTTTGAGGGTCCGGTCCATGGGTTCCGGGGCCAGGGTGTTATCCCGGGCCAACCCTTCCCCCAAGCCGGTGACTTGCCGGTAATGCCCCAATATCTGGAAACGCCCCGGCCCGGTGAGTTCGGCCACCGCCAGGCGCACCGTTAGGGACCCTAAATCCACCGCGGCGAAGCGTAACATATTTGCGAATTTTTAGGGAAGGTCAGCGATCCCTAGGAGCGGGTTTAAAACCCGCCCCTACCACCTCCCCCAAAACTATCTTAGCAATTTACCAACTCGTAAACCTCCGGCCAGGTGCGGTTTTTTTCGCCGCAGTCCAGGCCGTAGCCCACCAGAAAACCCTTCTCCACCACAAAGCCCGTGTAATCCAGAGGCACGTCCACCTGCCGGCGTTCCCTTTTGTCGATGAGGCAGCAAATCTTCAAGGAATGGGGATGGCGGGTGAGTAAGTGCTTGCGGAGGAAATCCAGAGTCAACCCTAGATCGACGATATCTTCCACAATCAGCACGTCCCGGCCCAGCAGGTGTTCCTCCACGTCCTTGGTGATCTGGATTTCCCCGGAAGAAATAGTGCCGGCGCCATAACTCTTCAGACGGACGAAATCCACCTCCACCGGGAAGGGGAGGGCTCGCACCAGATCGGCCAGAAAGATGAACGCGCCTTTGAGGACACCCACCATCACCAGGTCCCGGCCGGCGTAGTCCCGGCTGATTTGATCGGCTAACTCCTTGACTCTCTGGGCAATATCTTCGCGTGAGATGAGACAGCGTTTCTGACCCTGCATCCTCCCTCCTTTATTCGCTAAAAAATATCAGAGAAGCCGGGGAAGTCAAACCCTAAATCAGGGGCCAGGAGTTAGGGATTAGGGGCCAGCGAATAGTGGTCAGTGGCCAGAAAAGAAATTTACCCATCGGCACAGACGTCTTGCCTGTACAAAGTGAGCGAAGCTCGCCAATTCCTTTTGGAAAAAGGATGTTAGTGAACCGTATTGGGGTTACGAGGCATTTGAATGTAACTTAACTGACCACTGACCACTGGCCACTACTTCTTGTCCGGGCGGAAGACGCCGTCCCAGTCGTCGGGAGGCGGCGACTCCTGGAATTGGTGGCACAGATCCAGGAACATGGTGGAGGGGCCGTCTGCCGGCAGGTGATCCAGGACGGCGGCAAAGGCCTGGGTGGCCTCGCCGAAGGCCCGCTCCCGGAAGAGTTGGAGGGCCTGGGCGAACTTCTCTATTCCTAGGGTCTGCTCCGGGGTCAATTGCCCTTTTAAGCCCAGCACTTCGTAGACGGCGACCGGCGCTTTCCGGCCTTTGACGGCCACCCAATCCAGCTCCCGGAAGGCCACCAGCTCGCTGCAGGCCGCGGCGGTGACCTCGCTGGCCATAATGGTGGTGCCGTAGAATTTGTTCAGTCCTTCCAGCCGGGAAGCCAGATTGACCGTGTCGCCGATGACCGTGTAGTCGAAGCGCTTCTGGGAACCTAAATTGCCGACAATGGCATCGCCGGTATGGAGGCCCATGCGCAGGTTCAAGGCGGGGAGGCTACGAGCAACCAGCTGCCGGTTTAACTCCTGCAACGCCGCAGCCTGGCGCAGGGCGGCCCGGCAGGCTAAGATCTCCTGATCTTCCTGGTCCAGGGGCGCCCCCCAAAAGGCCATGATGGCGTCGCCCTCGAATTTGTCCACCGTGCCCGCCTCTTCCAGGATGATTTCGGTCATCAGGGAGAGGTAATCATTCAAGAGGGCCACCACGGTTTCCGGCTCCAGATGCTCAGACATGGTGGTGAAGCCCGCCAAATCGGAGAAAAAGAGGGTGACCCGGCGGCGTTCGCCCCCCAGCTTCAGCTTTTCCGGGTGTGACAGGAGATGGTTGATCACCACTTCCGACATGTATTGGGCGAACATGCTCCGGATGGCGTGCTTTTGCCGCCCTTCGGTGGCGTAGCTGTAAATCGCGGCCAGGGCGAAGCCGAAATTGAGGGCCAGGTCGGGCACCAAGGGGTCGGCGTACAAGCTGTAGGTGAAGGCCAGAAAACATAAGCCCAGATGCAGGGTGTTAAAACCGGCCAGGGCCGCCAGATTCGCCACCAGTCCGGAGGACACCAGGAGCACCGTCAGGACCATTAAAGCCGTGAGCATCAAGGTCCAGGACCACCAGAGCCAGGGGGGGACGGTCCGGAGAAAATCTCCCTGGAGCAGGTTGTCCAGCAGGGTGGCGTGGAATTCCACGCCCGCATAAACCGCGCTCACCGGGCTGGCCTTCAGGTCCAGGAGGCCGGGGGCGGTGAGGCCCACGAAGACCCACTTGCTCTTAAGGGTCTCCGGGGCCACCAGGGGCGGGTGGCCATGTTGCAGGCGGTACTCGGATTGGATCAGATTGGCGGCGGAGTAGCGCTGGTGGCTGCGGCTGGGTCCCCGGAACTTCAGCAGAAAACGTCCTTGGGCGTCCAGGGGAATGCGCAGCCGGCCCTGAATCAGGGCCCCGTCCTGGAAGCGCCAGGCAGGCCCCTGGTTAATGGCTGAGAACGCGGCGAAGGCCAGGATGGGCAACCAACGCTCTCGAAACGGGGCCACCAGGGGCAGGCGGCGGTAGATGCCGTCGCTATCCGGGCGGCACTCCACGTTGCCCAGGGTCCGGGCCGCAGCCACCAGGGGCGGAATGGGGGCCAGCAGGGACCGGTACCGGGTGGATCCCGGGGGTAGGGACCCGGAAAGGGCCAGGGCCGCCTTGTCCAGGACCTGATTCGTGTCCGGGGAAGACGGCTTGTCCTCCCGGGAAAGAAAGCAGGGAAAAATCACGTTGCCCGCCGCGGCCGCGGCCGCGGCGAAGCGCTGGTCGTCCTCCTGGCCGTAGGAAGAAGCTTCAGTATAGAGGATGTCGAAGATCACGGCCTTAGCCTGGCTGCGGCGGCAAAAATCGATGAGCGGGGCATAGAGCTGCCGGGGCCAGGGCCAGGTTACTCCCTGCTTTTTAAAAAAATCCAGGTCGGGTTGATCCACGGTGACCACCACCACCTGGGGGCTGGCCTTAGGTAAAGGCACATGCCGGAACAGCAGGTCCAGGGTCTTGAGACGGTATGGGGTTAGGACTCCGGAGAGGTTAAGGACTAAAACCAGCAGCACCGCAGCCAGGATAATGACTGCGCCGGCCTGGAGCTTGGCCCTGGTGGTGTAGACGGTGAAGTTAGCCACGGGATTCGCCTGGTTAGGGAGAATATCAGGAAAGTCCCGGGGGATAAAGGGGAAGTTGATTGATCCTCTATATAAATAATAATTTTCACACAATAAATTTTTTATACTATAGAATATCAATATAGATTATACTTCGGAAAAATTAATTAATAGTAAGTATTGACATAGCGATAAGTGGGATTAATTTTTAGATAAATTAGAAATATGGGCGTCAGCTCGCGAAACGCTTCATCGGCCGGGGCAGAAATCGTAATGCGCTAATATTGGTTATCAACCCTGGAGGGCGGCATGAAGGGCTATGGCAGGTGGCGTTGGTTGTTGGCGGGGCTGGTGGTCGTCAGCCTGGCGGCTTGCGGTGAGAGTCCCATTGACGTGGAAGCCCTGAAAAAGGAGCCGAAAAAGTATGTAGGCTCGGATACCTGTAAAATGTGCCATCTGGAGCACTTCGACTCCTGGAAGATGACCCTGCACAGCCGGATGATGCAGGACGCCCGGAAGAACCGGGATGCCATCGTCGTAGATATCAACGAAAAGGAAATCCGCGCGGATCTGGCCAAACTGAAACTCAAAGTACCCGCCGACAAAGTCTACGTCCCCAAGGTACAAGACATCAAGTACACCATCGGCAGCCAGTGGAAGCAGCGATATCTGGTGGAAAAGGGAGGTATCCTCTATATCGCCCCGACTCAATACAACCTCGAATCCCATCGTTGGGTGAATTACCACGAAGCTGATTGGGACAAAAGGCCTTGGATCAAAGGCTGCGGCGGCTGTCATGCCACCGGCGTGGACCTGAAGAAGAACGATTTCGTAGAGCCGGGCGTGGCTTGTGAAGCCTGCCACGGTAAAGGCTCCTGGCACGCCGCCCTCCCCAAGACTGCGGTATTCGAAAAACGCCAAACCATCGTCAACCCGGCCAAGCTCACCATGGGGGTGGCGGTACAGATCTGCGGCTCCTGCCACAACCGGGGCAAGAGCACCAAAGTAAAAGGCGTCGGTTGGCCCGTGGGTTATGAGCCGGGTAAAGCTCTGGGTACTTATTTCAAATCCACCTCTTATGAGGGAGGCGACGTCAAGCACCTGTATGCCAACGAGTTTTCCAAGGGCCACCACCAGCAATACATTGACTGGTCCTTGTCCATCCACGCCAAGGAAGGGGTGACCTGCACTTCCTGCCACTATGTCCACCAGATCGGCATGCCGCCCACCCGTTCCCAGACGGCGAGCGCGGGCTCCAAGCAATGTCTCGTCTGCCACGTGCAGTTGAACAACAATCAGGCCCACTCCATCCATTCCTTTGCCAACTGTGTGGGCTGCCACATGCCCAAGATCGCCAAGAGCGCGGAATCCGGGGACATTCATAGTCACGTCTTCATGGCCCTGCTCCCCAAGGACACCCTGGCCAACCCGGTGATACCCAATTCCTGCCAGGTCTGTCATAAACACAAGGGCCAGGATCTGAAGAAGCTGCAAGCCGCGTTCGACGCCTTGACGGTGCTGCCTAAGCCCGTGGGTTTGCCGTTAAAAGTAGAAATGCCGCCGGCGGCTTCCAAAACCGCGCCTAAAAAAGCTGCGCCCTCCAAGGCGACTGCCGGAACCCCGAAAACGCCGTCCAAAGAAGCAGGTAAAAAATAAGGAGAGCGGCTATGGACCTGCTAAGGCTCCGGAAGGCCGTTCTCCAGGTGACCTTGGGGCTGCTGGGGGTCCTGGTGCTGTGGCCCCCGGCAGCGCCGGCCCAGGAAGAGATGAGTTCGGCCATCCGCCGCTATCGGGACCGGGAACTCAGCACCGGCTTCTACGAAGAATATGAGGTCAAACCCCGCCGCACACGCCCCTTCGTGGGAGTGCCGGAGGTATTGCGGCGCTATCCCCCAGTCAGTCCCTACCGGCCCCGGGCTCCCGTAACGCCCGGGATCCGCTCCCGCCTGGAAGATTCCCACGCCGGTATTGAGTATTACGAACTGCGGCGCTGCGAGGAATGCCACGTGGAAGAGGCCAAGCACAGCCACACCACCAGGGGCAACCTCACCTGCCGCCAATGTCACGGGGGGGAGCCCATCGCCGGGATCAATTACTATTATTCTCCCCTGAACCCCATCCGGCGCCACGCCTATGTCTGCGCCAAGTGTCACGAGGGGGCCAGTGTCTCTTTTGCCACTTTTATGGTGCATGAACCCAAGGCGGCGGCCGCCTCCACCCGCAAGACTTTTGCCTCCCTCTACTACAGCAATTGGTTCATGTACCTTTTGATTGTGGGCACCTTGGCTTTTTTTGGCCTCCATACCCTGATCTGGGTAGGCCGGGAAACCTACCAAGCCATCAGTGAGAAAAAGAAGCCGGAACCCCAAGAAGAGGTCCGTCCCGAGGAGCCGGAACCCAAGGAGCCGGAAAATGAATGACCAGGTGCGGATAGTCCGGTTCAATATCCTTGACCGCCTCTTCCATGTCTTCATCATGGTAACCTTCCTGATCCAGGCGGTCACCGGCCTGGGGCGTTTGATGTATACCACCTCCTGGGGAAAGTTCGTAGTCAACCTTTTCGGCGGCTATGACGGCGCCACCACCGTCCACAATACCGTGGGCATCTTGATGATCATTGGCTTTATAATCCATATCGTCTATGTCCTGGCCAAGGTGGAATGGAAAACCTGGCGCAGGAGCCTGTTCGACGCGGATTCCCTGGTGCCCCGACGGGCCGACGTGGTCCATTTAAGTCAAAAAATTCGCTGGTTCTTCGGGCTGGGGCCGCCGCCAGCCTTCGACCGCTGGACCTACTGGGAGAAGTTTGACTACTGGGCGGTTTTTTGGGGCTTGCCGCTTCTGGCCGTAACCGGCTTGCCCCTCATGTTTCCCTTGGCGGCCAGCAGTATTATGCCGGGTTGGGTCCTCAACGTCTTCGTCCTGCTGCACCGGGCGGAAGCGTTGCTGGCCATGCTTTATATCTTCATCATCCACTTCACCGTCGGCCATCTGCGCCGGGGCATGTTCCCCATGAATGAATGCATGTTTGCAGGCAGCGTGGAGTTGGAAAAGGAGCGGGAGGAAAAACCCCTGTGGATCGCCCGGCTCCAGGAAGAGGGGCGCCTGCAGGAGGTCATGGTTCCCGGGCCGCCTTCCTGGTACCGGGTACTTTATTTTGTCTTCGGATACTCGGCCCTGATCGTCGGCTTGTACCTGCTATTCGTCATTATTATCTACCGGAATTACGTGGAATGGCACTGAGTGGCACAGCCTTTCCAGGCTGTGCCGAAAAACCCGCACAGGCTGGAAAGCCTGTGCCACCTTTGATTGAAAATAGCCCCTCACCCGGGTAGCAGCCTGCCGTCCTTTATGAGGAGTAGCTTATCCCCCAGCCTCGCCGCCTGGGCCGGATCATGGGTCACCAGGATGATGGTGGCCTTACCCTCCGCTTTCATCTTCCTGATGATGCCTTCGATTATTTCGGTGTTTTCCTGATCAATGGAGGCCGTGGGCTCGTCCAGCAAAATGACCTCCGGTTCCAGGACCATGGCCCGGGCCAAGCCTAAGCGCTTGGCCTGGCCGGTGGAAAGGTCCAGGGCCCGCTCCCGCCTTTTGTGCGCCAGACCCACCACGTCTAGAATCGCCATTACCCTTTTTTCAATCTCCCGCCGCTTGACGCTCCGGATTTTCAAACCGTAGGCTACATTATTAAAGACCGAGGTGTTGAAAACCCCGACTCCCGGGAGCAGCAGAGTCAGGCGGCGCCTTAACTCCAAATCCGGGGCCAGGGGTTTTTGATCCGCCAGATAGCTGACCCGGCCCTGGTCCGGGGTCTCCAGCAGGGCGCAGATTCTTAGAAGGGTGGACTTGCCCGTGCCGTTGAGGCCCATCAGGGCGTAGGTCAACCCCTCCTCAAAGACCCAGGAACAATCCCGGAGAATCTCGTGGCCGTTATAGGTTTTGTAGATACCGGCAAGCTCCAGGCTCAATCCCATAACACCACCCCGGAGGAGGCCCGGCCCAACCTCTGGAAGGCCCGGAGAGCCACGTTGATTATGAGCGATAGGCCTAGCAGAATGACGCCTAAGGCAATGGCCAGGTCGAAATTTCCTTTATCCGTTTCTAAAGCGATGGTGGTGGTCATCACCCGGGTATAACCGGCAATGTTGCCCCCCACCATGAGCACCGCGCCCACTTCCGCGGTCACCCGGCCCAAGCCGGCGATACCCCCGGTCATGATCCCGTAGCGGGCTTCCCGGATAACGGTCAGGGCCTCTTGCAGGGGGTTGGCCCCCAGGACCCGGGCCGCCTGCCGGATGATGGGATTGACGTTGACGATGGCGGTATGGGACAGGGAAGTGACGATGGGGCAGGCGAGGACGAACTGGGCAATGATCATGGCCCCGGGGGTATAGAGGAGTTCCATAAACCCCAGGGGGCCGCTCCGGGAAAGGAGCAGATAGACAAAAAGGCCCACCACCACCGGCGGCAGGCCCATGCCCGTATTGACGACGCTAAGGATCAGCCCCCGGAGGGGCAGGCGTTTCAGGGCCAGCAGGGCCCCCAGGGGCAGGCCCAGGAGGATAGCCAGCACCAGGGCTCCCCCCGAGACCTTCAAGGAGAGCCAGATGATTTGCAGCAGAGTGGGATCCAGCGCGGCCATTAGCTTAAAGGCGCTGATAAATCCCTGGAAAATGGTATCCATGCTTTATCAAAAAACCATATGGGATTGGGGAAGGGGTTTGGGGGTAAGGATCGTAAGGGCGGGTTTAAAACCCGCCCCTACACCCCCGTCCCCCAAAATTATCGACTACTTCGCATTGGGAGTGAAAAGCTGGTTGCCGCGTTTATCCTTAAATGCAGCGATGGTCTTCTGGCCTTCCGGGGAGATGAGCCAGTTAATGAAGATCATGGCCTCTTTATATTTAGCATTTTTATGTTTCTCGGGGTTCACCGCCATGACCCCATATTGATTAAAGAGGACGGGGTCCCCTTCGGTGACGATGACCATCTCCAGCTTATCCTTGTCCTTGGTGGCCAGCCAGGTGCCCCGGTCGGTAAGGGTATAGGCCCGCTTCTCGTTGGCGATGCGCTGGGTTTTGGACATGCCCTGGCCCACTTCCAGGTACCATTTCTTCCCCTTGGGGTCGGTTTTCGCAGCCTTCCAGATAGCCAGTTCCTTGGTATTGGTCCCGGATTTATCACCCCGGGAAACAAAGGGCCCGCCTCCGGCCGCGATTTTCTTGAAGGCCTCCAGCGCGGACTTCAGACCCTTGATCTTCAAAGGATCATTGGCCGGACCGATGATGACGAAATCATTGTACATCAGATCATGGCGGTTGACGAAGGCGCCTTCTTTCACGGCCTTTAATTCCTGGTTCTTGGCGTGGACCATGACCACGTCGGCGTCGCCCCGCTTGCCGATCTCGATGGCCGCGCCGGTGCCCACGGCCACCACGTCCACCTTGATGCCCGCCTTTTTCTCGAAGATGGGCAGCAGATAATCGAACAGCCCCGAGTTCTGGGTACTGGTGGTGGAGGCGCATTTGATCCGGGTGGCCGCGGAGACGGTGGCGGCTACGCAAAGGGATCCTAATAACGCCAAGATCAATAGACTTTTACTCATTATGTTTCTCCTTGTTGGTTGTCTTGCGCCTGAAAGGTATATTTATCCGGCCTCACCCGTGAAGTTTAATGATCGTATTGCTTGGCATAGGCCGCATCATTGTATAGCCCTGCGCCAAAACGTTTCTTCCCGTAATCCTTAATGATCTTTTGCCCCTGGGGTGAGGCCACAAAGTCGATGAACTTGGCGGCCGTGGCCGCGCCGGGGGTGGCTCCCGGGGGCTGGACCAGGGCATGATAGGTATTCACCAGCATCTTGTCGCCTTTGAAGAGAATTCTCAGATTGGGGACCTTCTTTTTCTCAGCCACCCAGGTGCTGCTGTCCACCATGAAATAACCCTTTTCTTTATCGGCCCGCTTCAGGGTGGCGGTCATGAAATCCTTGGTGACCACGTACCAGGCGCCCTGGGGCTGGATACCCGCCTTTTTCCAGATGCTCAATTCTTTTTTATGAGTCCCGGAATTATCCCCCCGGGAGAAGAACTTGGCCTTGGCTTTGGCGATGCGCCGGAAAGCCTCCGGGACGTCTTTGGCGGCCGCGATTTTTGCCGGATCATTGGCCGGGCCGACGAGGAAAAATTCGTTGGAGCCCAGGAGCGTGCGCTTGGTGGCCCAACCGTCTTGCACCGCTTGCTTTTCCGCCGCGGGCGCGTGCACCATGATCATGTCCACTTTTTTATCTTTTAAAAGTTTCAAGGACTTTCCGGACCCGGCTTTGTACCAGGCCATCTGGGTGTTGTTCGCTTTGGCGAAGGTCTCCGCCAGGACCTTTAGCAGCCCCAATTCCCCCGGGCTGCCCGTGGCCAGGGAAAACTTCTGCGCGCCGCTGCCGTAAACCGCGGCGGGTTTGTCCCCCGCGTTGACCGCGGCCCCCCAGAGCAGGCAGGCCACCATCGCCAAGACCCCTAATAAAGGCTTGTTTCTCATGTTTTTCTCCTGAAGAGCAGTGTCGATATCTGTCTATAAGAATAGCGAAGAAATAAATAAATCGGGAGATTTTTGCAACATTTTTTTCTTAAGACGGGGGCGGAGGAGGAGTCAGTGGGAGGGGACGGCAGCCAAAGAGAATAGAGAAGCGAGCAGGTTTTCCGAACTCTGCTCTTGGGGCGCGGCCACTATTTGCCGCACCCGGCCGTAATCGAAAACCACTAGGGTTTCCGCCAGGGCCGCCACGTCTTCGGGGTCATGGGTGATGAGCATGACCGGAATGGTGAAGCGCTCTTTGATCCGCAAGAGCTCCTGGCGCATCTTGGCCCGGAGCAGGGCATCCAGGGCTGAAAAGGGTTCATCTAAAAGCAACAGTTTGGGGCGGCGGATGAGGGCCCGGGCCAGGGCCACCCGCTGGCGCTGGCCCCCGGAAAGGTCCCGGGGCAGGCTGTTTTTAAAGGATGTCAGCTCAAAGACCTCCAACACCTCTTCCAGGCGCGACCGTTCCCTGGCAGGCAGGCGCCACCTCCAATACCGTTTCTGGCCGAAAGAGACATTTTGGGCCACCGTCAGGTGGGGGAACAGGGCATAATCCTGGAAGACCAGACCCACGTCCCGGCGGCGGGCCGGCACCATGATCTTGGCGGAGGAATCGAACAGGACCCGCTCGTCCACCACAATGCGTCCCGTATCCGGGGTGACCAGGCCGGCAATGGCCTGGAGAGTCAGGGTCTTGCCGGCCCCCGAGGGACCGAAGAGGACCACCACGTCTTTATCCGAGGTGAAGGCCGCTTCCAGGTGAAAGACCCGCTTCCCCGATCCCAAAGTTTTTTTGATATCAACCGAGATTTTCATCAGCAAACCGTTCCGGCCGCCTCCAGGCGGCCGGGCTGAACGGGTTAAGCCGGGCCAAAGCCGTACTTTTTGAAAATAACCTGGGCTGCGGGGCTCAGGACGAAATCCAGAAACTTTTGGGCCGCATCCTTCTTCCCCGTGGAGGCGGTGACGGCGATGGGGTAAAGGATGGGGGCATGTTCGGTCACCGCCAGGACAATTTTCACCTTGCCCTTGGCAATGGCGGCGTCGGTGGAATAGACAAAGCCGGTGTCCACCTCCCCCCGGCGCACATAATCCAGGACCTGGCGCACCGACTCGGCCATAATGTATTTGGGGGTCAGCTTCTCCCACAGACCGGCTTTGGCCAGGGCCTCCTTGGAGTAACGCCCCGCCGGGACGGTGGCCGGGTTGCCCACCGCTATCCGCTTCACCCCCGGTTTGGTCAGGTCTTGGAGGCTGCCTAAGGCCAGCTGGGAATCCAGGGGGACGATGAGCACCAGGCGGTTGGTGACGAAGTTCTTCCGGGTGGGGGTCAGGATCAGCTTTTTCTCCTGGGCCTGGTTCATGGTCTTTTGGTCGGCGGCGGCAAAGACGTCCACCGGCGCGCCTTTCGCCATCTGCTGCAACA
>ENA-OSEO01003676-OSEO01003676.1-sediment-metagenome-genome-assembly--contig:-NODE-3676-length-17477-cov-4.566782_pt1 | contig 17477 bp, 13 predicted proteins | sample MGYA00237883_ERZ534232 | MGnify/ENA metagenome assembly ERZ534232
ACCCGTATGCTCTTCGTGAGAGCCAAGAAGGCCCTCCAAAAGGAGCTCCTGAGCAACGGGTTCAGTCGCGGGTCGCTTCTGGCCGCCCTGATCGTGTTTGGCAAGATGACCGCGCCGAGCAAGGCGGCCGCGGCCCAGCTCACCATTCCGGCCGCGGCCCTGAAGGTCGGGCTCGCCGCCAGTGTGGCTGGTCTGGCCACCAGCACGACGGGGATCGTTTCGGTCGCCGCCGTGGGCGCCTTGACAGTCGGGACCGTCGCGACGACTTCCGTTCTGAAACCGGCGGACAAGACCCCTGCGAATCCTCTCAGTTCCGACGCCCGGATCGTTAGTCCTTATTCGACCTCGAGCACCGCGCACGAGCAATTCTGGTACGGTTTCCCCGAGGGCCCGGAAGGTCCGATGATCCTGCGCGCCCGCTCACAGAACGGCGGATCCATGGTGCTCCAAACGGACCAGGCGAACTACAGCTACAGCGACGGGACCGTCTCCATCAATAATCATCACATGTGGCTCGACGATCTGAGCGTGTTCAAGCTTCCCACCGATAGCCGGGAGTTCCGAGGATTCCTGGCCCACACGGAAGGCATCCGCAATGATATTCAACCGGTCTCCGCCGGCAAAGGCCGGGGCCTCCTGGTTGTCGTCGAGCGAATGAAGGATAGCGAAGACGCCGCGGTCGAAGCTCCCTGGAAGATCAGCAGTTCCAATGTCCTCGACGCCGATTACTTCCAAGGCGACTGGCCGACGGACGCGCGGGTCGTGGACAATCGCGACGCCATGCATCAGCGCGGCTGGACCTACTTCCGCGTACGGGGCACGGCTGCCGGACGCGAGGTGGCCGGCGCCGGGCGGATACCGTTCGTCCATGCCACCCGCCGGCAGCACAGCCCCTGGCTGCGTCTGAAGGTCAGCGATGTGACCATCGTCGACGGCGGCTCCGTGGCCACCGTCCGGACAGCCCAGGGAGAATCCCCATTCAAGTATCGCGAAGGCAGCTTCTTCAGCGGCCTGTCCAAGCCCTGGATGGGTCTGCACGCGCTCGACACGGTGCGCCGGGATGCGGCCCAGCAGAGATGCCGCTTCGAGACCCAACTGCTGCCCGGCGGGCGTGACGCCCGTGTCACCGTGATCTCCGACAAGACGAAGCTGATCTACACCATCGATCTCGAAGCGGACCTGATCCGCAGAATTGATTTCACCGTGAACGACACGCCGGCCGGTTCCCTCGACTTCGAGTACCTCCCGGACGTGACCGCCGGCAGCGGCGAGTTCGCTGCCCCCGTGACCCGCAATGAGCGCGTGACGCTCCAGAGAGACTCCGGCATCCTCTGGCTCGTCCGGTTGGCGAACGGCACGTTAGGCGGTCAATGACCAGGCAAGCAATCGAGCCGAGTGCGCAGACGCTCGTGATAGGAATAGATGCAGTGTATCCGCGGACCAGAGTCTTCCAAGGCAATCGCCGTATGGTTTCAGCAGTAAGTAGTATTAGGGGGTCCTGTATGTTACGGAGAGAGTGGTTGAGTGTCGCGTTGGTTCTTCTGATCGCGGGAACGGCCGTATGGGCCGGGACGGGGGGGGAGAAACAAGATCCGATCGCGCCGGCGGCCGAGCCGGTGCTCTCGGTCATGAATTACGTAGTGGCTTCGCCGAGGGCGTTTTTGATGGGTTTCCCGGTCGAGGGTTCCGACGAGGTCGGGATGATCGGGGCCGCCGAGAACTTCGCGCGTGCCGACGGGACGCTGGAGATTCCCGTGAACACACGCGTGATCTTCTCGCTGAGTCAGGGCACTGAGGGGGTGTGGCAGCAGGACACGTATGGGACGATTGAGACGACGCTGACCGTCCAGTCGTTCGAAGCGATGACCACGGGCGAGTGCGACGTGTGCGCCTCCGAAGGTCTTCGCGAGGATGGAGAGAACCAGACCGGGAAGGGGGATGTCGTTCCCTGTCCCTGGATTACCATAGCCACGGACGGCGCCCGCGATACCCGCAGCGGTCCCAGCATGGGGTACACGAAGGTCGGCGTTCCGATCGAGTTCACCCAGACAGGGATCTACTGTGTCCGTGGGATCGTGAGCACGTCGGTGAAGTCTTCGTATCTTCGTTCGTCCGAGCCGCAGAATCCGACCACCAAGCAGGAAGCTGGCGCAGAGTCTTCCGATGCTCTGCTCGCGAACGACACGGATGTCGTCCTGGTCAAGGTTCGCGTGCTGGCCTCCGGCAAGCCGCAGGGGGCGCTGACGGCGGATCCGGAAGTGACCTACACCGCACCGATGCCCAACACGTCCGATACCAAGGTCAGCCCGAATGAGGGTATGAAGTAAGACTCCGGGCCCACGTAGAGACGCGGACGCCCGCGTCTCTACGATCCCCGGGTCTTTAGGGAGTCGCAGGCACTAAAGTCGGAAACCCAAACGTGCGATTCCGTTAACAAGCTGATTGGCAACTGAATAGTTGCTGGTTGTTTGGCGGCGGGTTTTTCGGTGGGCCCTGGCCCACCGAAGAACCCAGTTTTCACGGCAGCACCATGTATCACGGAACAAGAATCAAGTTCGTACCGATTTGTCTGTTGGCCCTGCTGCTGACCTTGCCGGCGGCCGGGGCGGATTGGACGAACTATGCGGACAACTTCTCCACGAGCAAGGCCCAGTCCGATAGCTATCTGCACTCGACGTTCTGGACCAGCGATGACGACGGCACTCCTCTGCCGGGTCCCTACCTGCAATACCTCGGGACCGGTACGGCCCGGGGGCTGCTGTTCATGGACTACAAAGACCAACCGGCAGAGCTGGGCTATCGCCTCTCCTATGATGCGGCCCAGACCCGTAGAATGATTACAGGCACGTTCTCATTCGATGTTTCCTTCCCTTGTAACGCGGGCGTATCGCAGTTTCCGCCTGGGGAACTGCTCTGTTCGGTCTCCTCGGACGGGATGGCATGGTCCGAGAAGCGGTCGCTGTGGGCCGGACGTCAGACCATTTCGTTCCAGTCGGCCGAAGGCAGGTCGTACATTCGCCTCAGCGGAGGGCGGGCGATGATCGACAATATCCAGATCCGTCTTTCCACACTGTCGGCGGCGATCCGCGTGACCGCCGGCGGTAGCATTCAGCAGGCCCTCGACGCCGCCCGGAACGGCGACGTTATCGAAGTGGCCCCGGGCACCTACACGGGATCGGGCAACTGGGACCTCGATTTCCGCGGCAAGCAGATCACGCTCCGTAGCACCGATGGTCCGCAAAGCACGATCATCCGTTGCGGCGAAGGGCATCGAGGATTCTACTTCCACCAGGGCGAGACGGCCGACGCGGTGCTCTCGGGTTTCACCATTCGAGGCGGGCGCATCCACGGCGCCAGCAATCCGGGCGGCGGCGTTTACTGCGAGTACAGCAGCCCGACAATCGTGAACTGCATCATCGAGGATTGCAGCGCGGAGCTGGGCGGCGGGATCGGCTGCGTCGGTGGCGAACCGACGATCAGTAGCTGCAAGATCACGGCGTGCACCGCCAGTTCGTTCGGCGCCGGGCTCTACCTCCTCGACAGCATGGCGACCGTCGCCGGATGCACGATCTCCGACAATCAGGCCTCCGGCTCCGTGCGCGGTGGCGGCGCCTACTGCTCCGGCGATACCGCCGAGATGACGTTCACACATTGTGTCATCGCCGGCAATCAGGCGACGGCTGGCGCTGGAATCCTCGTCGAAGGCTCGGCTGGCGGGTACGGCTGGGGCCCGCGGTGCCGTGTCGCGATCGTCAACTGCACAATCGCCCGCAACCGGCTGACCTACGTCTTCGGCGCCGCCGGCGGCGTCGATGCCGGCGATGCCGACGTGACGATCCTCAACAGCATCGTGTGGGGCAACGACGGGACCGCGGTGGCGCCCTCGTACTCGGTTGACGTCAGTTACTCGGATATCCAGGGGGGATATGCAGGCCAGGGCAACATTGCCGGCGATCCGCGCTTTGTGTCCACGTCCGACTATCACCTGGGCACACTGAGCCCGTGCATCGATGCCGGCGACCCAAGTTTCTCTGCCGCTGCGGAGCCGGCGCCCAACGGCGGCCGGATCAACATGGGTGCCTACGGCGGAACCGTCGAGGCCCGCCAGAGCGCCAATCGTCAGGTTTTGCACGTTGATATCCGATCCGGACGCGACTCATACGATGGCTCAAACCGGACGCGCGCATTCGCGACGATCCGAAGGGCGGTGGAGAGGGCCCGGGACGGCGACGCTATTCTCGTCTGGCCGGGAGTATATCAGGAAGAGATCACATTCAAGGGCAAGGCGATCATCATGCAGAGCGCCGCCGACGCGGCGGTGATCACGGCGCCGAACAGCCATGCGTTCTCCTTCTACGGCTCCGAGAGCTCGCGCAGCATCCTCTCCAATTTCGTGATCGCCGGCTGCGGTGAGAGCGCCGTTTACTGCGATGGAGCCTCGCCCACCCTGAAGAACCTGACGATCGTGCAGAACGCCATCGGCATCGAAGGGTTCGGCGGCGCCGATCCGAACATCATCAACTGCATCTTCTGGGACAACATGGGCGCTGCTCTCTTCCAGTGCCAGGCCTGCTACAGTTGCATCGAGCCCACTGATTATGACCTGAGGATGGGCAACATCGGCTGGATGGACGGCAACATCGACGACGATCCGTTATTCGCGGATCTCGAAAACGGAGATTATCACCTGCGCTCTCGCTACGGTCGTTACGTGCCGCAGAGCGGGACGTGGGTGCTCGATAGCACGACCAGCCCGTGCATCGATGCCGGCGACCCGTCAGAGTATCCGCGCAATGAGCGGATGCCCAACGGCAGTCGCATCAACATGGGCGCCTACGGCGGCACCGCCTGTGCCAGCCTGAGCAGTGGCCCAGTGTGCCCGTGAGTCCAGGAGGTTTGGAGAGTGAACTTGGCTTCGGAAAAGCCGAGGGTGATTCTGCAGGACCGAGGAGTCCTGGCCGCAACGGATCGCGCGGACTCGAGACGGGGTCCTCGTCCCCGAACGCGGGAAGCCGCGTTTCAGGACCCCTGTCTGGTGGTGGGATTCGAGGCCGGTCTTCTGACCGGTTGGGGGTGGAGGGAGAGCAGGGCCGGTGGCGACGCCACAAACCTGCTCTCCCCTATTTGTTCATGGCGAACGGAATCTCTTCCGTTCGTCGAATAGCGGCTTTGGGCTCTTTGGCACGCAACCTCTGGTGGAAATACGTCGGCAACCCACAACAGATTGTACCTTGAGGAGTTCTGGCTGAATTGATGCACAATAGCGATCCGTGACACGTATTCTTCTTGCCACGGATACCGCAAAGTCATATAATATGCTGGGCCGGTTTTCACGGCAGGTTACAGGGGCTTGGGGCTTCGAACGCGAAGCGTGGTGCGTTTGGGCACCTTTTGGGATCGGAGGACATGGCAATCCGTACGAGATGCCAACACATCTCTGTCGGAGTCGGCGGGGTGAAAGAACGCTCCGGCGCTCGGTTCTGCGCTCCGGGTCGCGAAGCAGCGTTTACGCTCGTCGAGCTTCTCGTCGTTATCGCTATCATCACACTGCTGATGGCGATCTTGGTCCCGGCGCTCCACGGTGTGAAGCGCCAGGCGATTGCGATGGTGGGGATGAAGAACCAGCGCGAGATCGCCAACGGCGTCAATCTCTTCGCCGCCGACAACGATGACCGCTATCCCGACTCCGTCGCAACGGTCGGTTTCGACGCAGACTGGCGCTGGTACGACCTGACCAAGATGACCGGTAACAAGAAGCGTAGTCCGCAAATCCACCGCTCGATGAGCGCCTACCTGCGCGACTACATCCCACAGGCGAAGGTGCTGGCCTGCCCCAGCGCCCCACGGCAATACAAGTACCTCCAGGAATCCTGGGACGCCGGCGACGAGTGGGACAACCCCGAGACGCCGCTTTCGTCCGATCCGGTCGGCGGCACCTATTGCTTCTACTGGAACTACATTGGCTATCTCGGCGCGCCCCGCAAGCTGTTCCTGGGGCCGCGCGGTCCGGCCGCCTTCATGACGCAGAGCCAACTGCTCGTCAGCGACTACTTTGGCTTCGGCCACTGGCGCAATCCCGAGGGTTTCGCAAGCTGCGAGAAGCTCCCCGACGCCGGGATCATCGAGGAGACTTGGCTGCTCTCGTCCTGGTGGTCTTCCGAGGGCGATCCGAACACCGCCATGCCCAGGGTCAAGCTCCGCGCCGCCTACACCGACGGCCACGTCGAGACCTACACGCCCGATGAGACGGTCCCGATGCGGATCTCCCAGACCCCCGAAGGCGCCCCGCCCATCCCCGACGGCGCCGGCAGCGACGGCATCTTCTACATCCCCAAGAATGCCTTGTACTGATTGCTGCGATCCCTGCGAGAAGTCCGGTCTTGACGCCCCCGGTGCAATCGTATCTATTGGATTCGCTGCCGGGTTCAGCGATACGTGGACGCAAGGCGCAGCCACAGGCGACAGACGGAAGTCAGAACTATGGGTCAGCCAATCGACAAGATCACGCTCCGAGGGTTCAAGTCCATCAGGGAGTTGAATGACTTCCCCCTGAGAAACCTGAACATCCTCATCGGTGCCAACGGTGCGGGCAAGAGCAATTTCGTCAGCTTCTTCACATTCCTGCGCGAGGCCGTTGAGGGCAGGCTCGGCATCTATGTCGCCAAGAAGGGCGGGGCTGATGACCACTTGTTCATGGGACCCAAGGTGACCAAACAGGTCTATGCTTATCTGCATTTCGGTCTCAATGGATATGAGATCACCCTGGAGTCAACGCTCCGCAACAGCCTTGTCTTCACTGATGAACGTATCCGTTTCGACGGGGATGAAAAGACACCGCCGGTCGATGTCTCCCTCGGGACGGGGCACTATGAGTCGAAACTGAGGGAACAACGAAAGTACAGCGCGAATTGGATGACAGCAAGACCCATCTCCGATTCGATCCCGAGATGGGTTGTGTATCATTTCCACGACACGAGTGATGAAGCGCCGATTCGGCGGACCTGTTCTGTGCGAGACCAAGAACGCTTGCGTGAAGAAGGAGAGAATCTGGCGGCTTTTCTGCTGATGCTGCATGACCGTCATCAAGATACGTATGAGAGGATCAGGGACACGGTGCGTTTGGCGGCCCCCTTCTTCGACGACTTCAAGTTCCGGCCCAGACCATCCAACGGCGATGAGATGCTCCAGCTTGAATGGACGCAGAGAGGCAGCGACTATCCATTTCTTGTGAGTCAACTCTCGGATGGTACGTTGCGTTTCATCGCACTGACGATAGCGCTGCTGCAGCCTGATCCGCCGGCCACGATGCTCCTGGATGAGCCGGAGCTGGGATTGCATCCTTACGCATTGACCCTGCTTGCGGAGCTGCTGAAGAAGGCTACGGAGAAGACGCAGGTCATCGTGTCCACACAGTCTGCGTCGCTGCTCGACAACTTCGAAGCGGAGGACGTCATCGTGGTGGAACGCGAGAATGGAGCGTCCACATTCAAGCGTCTGTCCTCTGCCGAGTTGGAGGCATGGCTGAAGGACTACTCGCTCGGCGAGCTGTGGGAGAAGAACATATTCGGCGGGAGACCCTGAGATGGTTAGGGTACACGTCCTGGTCGAAGGCCAGACGGAAGAGACTTTCGTCAAGAGTGTTTTGCAGCCGCATTTCAATCCGCGCGAGACCTACCTCTTCCCCCGATTGATCGGCAAACCTGGACACAAAGGCGGCGTCGGTGAGTACCCGCGTGCCCGTCGAGATATCCTGGCTGCTCTGAAGCAGGACGAAGGTGCCCTGTGCACCACGATGTTCGACTACTATGGAATGCCGAGTAGCTGGCCGTGCCGAGAGTCAGCAAGAGAGAAGCTTCTTGGCGAGAGACCCGACACAGTCGAAGCAGCAATCTTGGCGGATGTATCTGCCGAATTGGGCGCAGAATTCAACCGTGATCGGCTCATCCCCTACGTGCAGATGCACGAATTCGAAGCCCTCCTGTTCAGCGACCCCAAACTGCTGGCCGATGGCCTGGAGTTGGTGGATGACTCTGAGACGCGACGCATCAGGGACCGGTTCGGATCGCCGGAGGAGATCAACGACAGCAAGCATACCGCTCCGTCCAAGAGGATCATGGCACTGAATGCCGGGTACTCCAAAGTGTTGGATGGAGTTCGCATCAGTCAGAACATCGGTCTCGGGGTCATACGAGCGCAATGCCCACACTTCAACGAGTGGATCCGAAAGCTGGAGGCGTTGGGAGGCTGCTGATTGCGCCGCAGACTCTCGTTGCTCCTACCATGACAGCGATTCGAGGAAGCGCAGGCTTTGGGGGATCTGCTCGATTACTGTGGGCGACTCGTCCTCGATGAAGTAGTGCTTGATCCCGATCTCCTGGGCGACGCGCAGGATCTTGGGCAGGTCGATCTGGCCGGTGCCGAGGACCACGTCGTTGCGGACGTCCTCCGAGCCCGTCAGCTTGCCCGTAGCGACGCCTTTCTTCAAGTCCTTGAGGTGGAACAGCGCCCAGCGGTTCGGATACCGGCGGAGCAGTTCCGCCGGGTCTTGGCCGGGATGGACCGTCCAGAACACATCCATCTCGTACGTGACCCACTCGGGCTTCGTCTCCTTCATCAGCAGGTCGAAGAGCGTGCCGTCCGCGTGCGGGACGAACTCGTAGCCATGATTGTGATAGAAGAACTTGATCCCCTGTGCGGCTGCCGCCTGCCCGGCGCGATTGAAGACGGCCGCCGCACGGCGGCACGTGGCCTCGTCGAACGGGCCCTCGTGCGGAATCCACGCACAGCCGGCGTACGACAATCCCAGCGCCTTGGCCTCCTTTGCGACGGATGCGGGGTCCTGGTCCCACTGCTCGAAGCCCCAGTGTCCGGCGATCGGCTTGAGGCCGTGCCATTGGAGCCGTTCGAGGAGCTGGGCCGGCTTGAGGCCGTAGGTCCCCGCCAGTTCCACCTCGACGAACCCGAAGTTGCGGGTGTACTGGAGGCCCAGCGGCACGTTGTCTTTGAAGATGTCCCGCAGGCTGTAGAGCTGCAGCCCGACCGGGCCTTTGAAGTCGGCGCTGGTCCCGACGCCGCGGGCGCCGGGACGCGGGCCGCTGTTGAGCCAGGCGTCCACCCGCCGGTCCTGCTGGAAGTCCTTCTGCAGGATGTCCAGGTCGCCGTCCCCGTCCAGGTCGCCGACCCGGCTTTCGTGGCAGCCGATGCCGGTGGAGAGCAACTGGGTCTGGAAGTTGCCTTTGCCGTCACCATAGAGGACCCACTGCCGGCACTTGGCGCCGGAACCGGGGTTGTACATCTCGCCGGTGTAGATGTCCGAGTGCCCATCGCCGTCGAGGTCGGCGACCTGAAGGGTGTGGCCATGATCCACAGACTCGATGAGCACGCGCTTGACCCACTTGTCATCTTTGTGCTCATACAGGGCCAGCGGTCCCACCCCGTCGCCGGAGCTGATGACGACCTCCGGCCAGCCGCCCTCAATCAGATCGCCCGCCGCCGAGCGGGTGAAACGGTAGTCGTCGTCAATGGGATGGGCCTTGAAGGTCGTGCTCTCGACATGCTCGAACCAGTGACCGCCGCCGACGATGTCCAGCTTTCCGTCGCGATTGACGTCGATTCTGGCGAACCCCTCGGGCGGCTGCTTCTCCGTGCTGAGCTGCGCGATCTGCGTGACGGGCCACGGTTGCGTCGGCTCGGACGGGATCTCCGCCAGGTACAGCCGTCTGCCCACATTGTACCAGAAGGCCAGCTCGACCTTGCCATCCCCGTCGAAATCACCGAAAATCTGGTCATGGTGCGTGCCGCCCACGGTGATGACCAGATGTCGCTTCCAGGGCGTATCGGTCTGGAAGTCGGGGTACGGATTCTCCCACCACCAGATTTCCCCGGCCTTAGACTGCGCGCCCTCCAGGATGTCGAGATCGCCGTCGCCGTCGAGATCGTAGCAGTCGCCGCCCGCCTCGATCCGCACGCCCGCCGCTCCATCTTCGAGGGCGTACCGCCGCCAGCCATCGGCCGTCCGGCGAAACCACGCGATCTTCTCGTAGCTGGCCACAAGGAAGTCGTTGACGCCGTCCTTGTCGATGTCGAGGATCAGCGTGGCCGTTTGCCGGCCGACGTCGGGCTGTGGAATCTGCCCGGTCGTGCTCGACAGATGCGACCACCGGACCCGATCCGTCTGCTGCGCAAGCCCCGTCTGAGCCAGAACAGAGACAAGGACAATGCCCGCCAGCGACGTACACCAGATGACACTCCTCTTCGTGACCATTATACAACCTCCTTATTCAAGCGAAGATGTCATAACGATACGTGTACTGCTGTCGTACATCAAGCCAGTTCCGGGTCATCGGGCAAAGACCGCAGGGAGGCTCATCCCAGGCCGCTGGCGAGACTTTCAATCGAACCACTCGTCGGCCGGGTCGAAGGGGGGGATGCAGACGTTGACGATCCGCAGTCTGCCGACCGCGCGGTGACGGCATCCCGGCTGGATCAGGATCGTGCTGAAGGGATGAACCTCGACGAACTCACCGTCGAGCTCCAGGCGGCCCTGGCCCTCCAGCACGACGTAGATTTCCGTGTGTCCCTTGTGGTAGTGGACCCTGGCGTCCTGCTGGATATCAACGATGTGGACTGTAGCAGTCTCATTTTCCGGCAGGGCAAATGCCCGCCGGGCGAAGCCGCACGGGCACCGCACCGCCTCAATCTCGTCGAAATGGGCTGCGATGTAGTTGGCCACAATCCCTCGTCGTGCGCCCTGCGTTCAGTTCGTCAGTCCGGCGATGGCGGCTCCGATCAGCGTGGCGTTCTCGACGTTCACGATCTCGTAGTGGACGCGCTTGCGTTCCACCAGATACTGCTTGAGGTAGTACTCGATCTTCTGGCGGAGGGACTTCAGACGGTAGAAGGTCGTGCCCTCGGCCACGATGCAGACGGGCCGGCAGGGATTGTGGCCCTTGCCCGACTTGAGGGCGGCGGAAGACAGATTGGCTGCCGTCAGCTTGGCCGCCCGCTCGACGAGGGCGTCCACCAGGTAGTACAAGGCGGCGACATCCTCGTCGGTCCCCTCCACGAGAACTGCGGCGATCGGATTCTCGCTGCCTTCAGGATGGGCAAGGAAACTGCTGACGTCCTTCGTCGTAGCTGCGTCGATCCCGCTCAGTCCCGCGGCTGCGGCTTTGGAGAACAATCCCGACTTCGCGGCGGCCTGGGCCGTCGCCAGGCACAGCGGTCCGATGTAGGCGCCGGAGATCATCTTCTCGAACGTGTTGACGCCCGGGCTGAAGGAGGCCGCGTCGAACTTCTTGTCGACCTTGCCGCGCGGGGCCTTGCCGAAGCCGCCCGATTCGACGTTGATGATCTGACTGCCGCCGAGGTCCAGGTCCTTGGCTTTGCCGATTTTGCTGTTCTGCTCGACGTAGGCGGTGTTGGTGCCGGTGCCGAGGATGAAGCCGATGTACGTGTCGAATCGGCGGCCGCTGGCCTCGGCCCGGCCCGCCAGCAGGGTGGCGACCGTGTCGTTCAGCAGGACGAAGTGCTTCTCCTGCCGGACGCCAAGCCGGTCCAGGGCCTGGTTCATGTTCTCGCCGATCATCTGCCCCGCTGCCTCGGGGGCCTTGATCTCCTTGGAGAAGTACAGCGCCCGGCCGTCCTTGCTCGGGAACATCTCAATTGGGTACGAGAAGCAGAAGCCCACGTTGGAACTGGTGCCGGCCAGGTCCCGCACGTAGCCGGCCATGGTCCCGAAGAACTCTTCCTTGCCGACCTTTGCGGCGATGCCGGGCATGGGGTAGACCTCGAAATTCGAGATCACCGGCTCCCCGGCCTGGCGGAAGGTGACGGTCGCGACGCGGAAGTTCGTCCCGCCGGCGTCCATGACGATCACCGGCTTGTCGTGCGGCAACTCCCGCTCGGTCTCGATATACGTCGGCAGCATGGCCAGTGAACTCTTCTTGCCGGCCAGACCCTTCTCCATCTCGCTGAGGAAGACATCGCAGGTCTCCTGCATCTTGATGTCCCCATGGTACATGCCCTGGCTGCTGAGGAACGTCTTGACGCGGTTTCTTGGATCGCTCACCGGCTAACCCTCTCTATTTGCGATTTGTGAATTATGATCTACGATCTGGCTCACGCGTGCCGCGCGACCTGCGTGCCCGAATCGTAAATCGTCAATCGTAAATCGTCAATCCAAATACCCATCGGGGTGTTCGACGTGCCATTTCCAGGCGGTGGCGACCATGTCTTCGAGGGCGGGCCTCTGCGGTTGCCAGCCGAGTTCGACGCGAGCCTTCGTTGCGTCGGAGGTCAGGACGGCCGGGTCGCCCGGCCGGCGGTCGGTTTCGACGATCCTGAAGTCCCGTCCCGAGACCCGCTTGATCGCCTCGATCACCTGGCGAACGGAGTAGCCTTGGCCGTTGCCGAGGTTGTAGGCGAGTTCCGCGTGCTCCTCCAAGCGGTCCAGCGCCAGCAGGTGGGCTTGGCACAGGTCGTCAACGTGGATGTAGTCGCGGATGCACGTGCCGTCGGGGGTGGGGTAGTCCGAGCCGTAGATTTTGATCTCCGCCCGTTTGCCCATCGCGGCCTGGACGATCAGTGGGATCAGGTGTGATTCCGGACGGTGGTCCTCGCCGAGCTGTCCATCGCTGCCGGTGCCGCAGGCATTGAAGTACCGCAGGGCGGCGAACCGCAGCCGACCGGTCTGGACCTGATAGTGACACATCCGCTCGACCGCGAGTTTCGTCTCACCGTAGGGGTTGATCGGCTGTTTGGGGGCGTCCTCGGTGATCGGGACCTTCTCCGGCATCCCGTAGACCGCCGCCGTGCTGCTGAAGACGAACTTCCGCACGCCCGCCGCTTCCATGGCCGAGAGCAGGTTCTGCGTGTTCGAGAGGTTGTTGCGGTAGTACCGCAGAGGTTCCTGCACCGATTCGCCGACCTCGATCGAGGCGGCGAAGTGCATCACGGCCTCGATGTCCCGCTCGCGCAGGACCCGCACGAGACCCTGGTAGTCGGCCAGGTCGCCCGCGACGACCTGGGCCCCCTGGACAGCCGAGCGATGGCCCTTGCTGAAATTGTCGTATACCACCGGCTCATGGCCTTGCGCCCTGAGCAGAGCGGTCATATTGCTGCCGATGTATCCGGCACCGCCACAGACGAGGATCTTCATGGGCTTACCATTTACGATTTACCATTTACGATTGGATGATGCGCCATGCACGGCGTACGGAGCCGAATGGTAAATGGCAAATCGTGAATCGTCAATGGCGCAGCCTTCGCACGATCCGTTTGATGACCTCGGCGGCGAGTTGCGGGTCCGTCCCGAGATCGATCCAGGCCATGCCCTCGCGCTGCTCGGGGGTCACATCCAGCCGTTGCACGGCCGCCGTACTCTGGGTGTGGATCTGGTAGGCATGGGACAGACCGGCGATCTCGTTCGCCGGCAGCGCCAGACGCTGAACCTGCACGGTGCACTCGACCCAGAGGTCGGAAGAAGTGGGGGCTTCGGTCCCCATCCGCAATTTCACCGTTCTGCGAAGGGACTGCACATTGGCCTCCGCCACGTTGAAGGCCCCCACGTTGTCGCTGCGCCAGAACTCGAAGAACTGGCCCGCTCGCAGCGGCCAGGTCCTGACGATGCCTTGTTCGACGTCGAGCTTCTCGAGGGCGAAGTGCATGTCCGTCAGGACATCGTGAGCGGCCTCCACGACCTGGGCGGTCGTGACCCCCTCCGGGCAGGACACCCGGGCGGGTCCCTGCATGTTTGTCCGGCTGGCGCACCCCAACGAGAGCGTTGCGCCAGCCAGGATGACCCACCCAAAGAGCTCGGTTCTTCCATTCATCATCGGTTGCCTTGAATCCTTTCAGCGCCAGCCAATTATAGGCTCGACTGGCCGATCCCTCAACTCAGATTGCTGCGTAGCATAGGCGTCCCGCCCATGAGTATTAGAGGCATCTTGCCCCTGTCTTGCCACGGGCAGAGATGCCCGTGGTACTCACGGCCGGGACGGCCGTGCTACTGGGAGTCCCGAAATATCGATCAGGTGCATCTGCCGGCCGGGGCCGTCGTGGGGGGAGTCAATGATGGCACTGCGACCGTCCGGGCTGCAGCGTGGGTGCGTATCGCAGCGCCACTCGCCTGCGTACTCCCGCGGCAGGAGGAATCGGCCCAGCGGCACGATCTTGCCGGTCGGGACATGGTATAGATATACGTGCTGCTTCCGCTCCTGGTCGGGATAGGAGTCGCAGAGGACCCATTGCTGGTTGTTCGGCAGGTAGGTGCAGTGGCCGTCCCGAAGGGGCATGCCGTCGAGGACCTCGGCTTTGCCTGTGAGGTCTTCGAAGACCTGGAAGCGCCACTCCTTCGCCTCGGGACCATAGCCGGCGTAGGCCAGGATGTGGCTCGGATCGCGCCAGATGAAGTGCGAGACCTTGCCGCTGGGGATGAGCAGGTGCAGGTTCTGCCCGGTGGCGGAGGCGGTGAACATGCGGGTCTTCCAGCTCCTGCCCTCGGCCCGGCCCTGCCAGCGATGCAGGAAGGTGAAGCGCCGGCCGTCGGGCGCGACGAGCAGGTGGTTGAACCAGTGCTTGGCGCCCTCGGAGAACCCGCCGGGCTGGGGGACCTTCGCTGCGTCCGCCAAGGACAGCAGCAGCGACCGCTCGCCCGTCCGGAGGTCCACCTTCCAAATGCCGACGTCCTGAGGCGCCGCAACGTCCCGGTTCGGGTCCGCAATGCCGGCGTATCCATAGCCCGGCCGGGTGTCGTTGAGCCGCCGGAAGTCCGTGGTCACCGCCCAGCGTCCGTCGGGACTCAGCGCATAGACCGCATGAGGCAGCATCCGGCGCTCGCCCGACTTCGCGTTCAGGATGTAGCTGACGAACTGGTCTCCTTGCCGGTCGTTCCAGATCACCGCGTTCTCGGAGCCGGGCAGCCACTGGAGCATGCACCCCTGCTGCCAGTTCCACGCGGTGCTCGTTCCCAGCTCGGTCCAGCGGTCGTTGTCCTGGAGGTCCACCATCCCGACGCGGACCGTATCCTCGGCCCGCGGGCTGCGGTGTTCGAAGTCCACCTCCATCCCCAGGGCATACCGGCCGGTGGGATCGATCTGGAGCTTGTCATAGTACCCGAACCAGTGGAACCTCGGCCCGCGGGTGATCGCCCGCACCGGAACCGCCGCTTGGTCTGCTGTCTGTCCTGCTCCCACCCATTCCGCCCATGAGATGGCGGCAGCCGACCCCGCAGCCACCCGCAGAAACTCCCGACGCCCGATTGCTGTGTTGTCCATGCGATAGCTCCTTCCACCAGAACCTGCCAAAGCAAGTATCCTACCACACAGGGCCGCAAGAGCACACAGCAAAGCAATCGGGGGTCCATATCACGGAATCCGCTCTGTCCTGCCTCTGCCCCGGGAGAACCGACAAGAGATACCTGCGTCTTCCGTCTTGCGGGGTGCCAGCGGGCCGATATGATAGGTGATATGGAAATGTGAAGGATCACGTCTTTCTTCAGTCGCGTTGAAAGAGGTCAAGCATGAAGACGACGATAAGACTTTGACCGTGTTCGCATAGAGCGGCAGAGAACTGAATGAGTGATGAAGCAGATGGAAGGCAAGTCCTTCCAGGAACAACCGAAATACTGAGAGAAGAATACGAAGAACTGAAGCGACTTCAGCAGAGAATCAGAGAAACGGGGGAGTGTTGTTAGCGTTCCCCGAGATGTACTGTTCGTAGCTTTGCTCGTGAAGATGGGCGGACCAACGATGGAACAACCACGGTTGAAACGGCAAGCTGCCAGTGCGGTGAGTGTTGACACAAATGTCCGTTGCCTTCGGGTCTATCCAACTGAGGACACGAAACACACCGTATCTGATTTGCAGACAGTCGGCATTAGGCTCAGTAAGGAGCAGGCGATTCATTTGGCGCGTCTCCTCTTGGTCGTGACTCAGGAGTGGGAGGAGATTGACATCACAGCATATCGCTTCGAGAAACGACACGAGGACGGTACTTATCGCCTTACTATCACGAGTCAGGTCAGAAACCAGGACGAGGTAGCCGCCACTTCCTGATTCCTATTTGTCCTGACGGAGGACGCATGGCAAGTGTAACGGATTGGGTCCGACGAGCGTTGACCGAGTTGGGACCGGATGTGCCGGACGCGAAGGTGAAAGCGTACATCCGGGAGAAGGCCCCCGATGTACCTGAAGGCCATGTTTCTCTTGTTCTACGCAGACTGCGCGGGGGAGTGATTCCCACCAGGATGCGACACACTCCTGGGGAGTCAAAGAATAAGAAGTCAGGCGAAACGGCAGGAGAGAATTAGGCATTCCGACGACGTGCGGTGTGTCTGAAATCGTGCATGGACGACAACCCGCACGAGGTCTCCGAAGCTGGACAATGCATTGAGGTACGAAAGGAACCGCATTCATGAAGTTCGGTGGACGAGTCAGGCGGGTCAGCCATGAACAGATGCCGGAGAGCCTTGCCATGCTCAAACTGCTGGCCCGGAGTCAGCAGAGCATCAGGGCCGGCAGATACAGGCCGCTCAAGAGGGCGTTTGCCGATCTCACTGCCCGGATGAAGAACCCGCCCTGAAAGCGTTCGTTCATCATGTCCTGGACGGGCGGCGAGCCGTGCAGGAGGTTTTGGAGCGTCGTTTGCTGCGGTAGCGAGCGGGAATCCGCACTGCGTTCGGAGTGGATGGGCCGTGGAGGTGCGAACGAGCCAAGCGACCTGCGACAGCGTTTCGGTCCTTTGAGTTTGGGCCCTTTGGATTTGTTTCGGATTTCGTGCTTCGTGCTTCGGATCTCTCTGCGGAGCAGGGCCGCGGTTGTGCTAAAGGGGGGGTAGGCAGGGGGCCGATATCCTTGCTATGGAGCTCTATTTGTATAACGGAGCAGGCGTCCCATGTCTCTGATCCAAAGGCAAACCATCGTGGCGGGACTCCGTGCGCTGCCCGCGGGGCGGCCGGCGGTCGAGTTCCTCGACTACCTGACCGTCGAGGCGGGACTCTCCGAGAACACTATCCTTGCCTATGGTCGCGACCTCCGCGAGTTTCTCATTTACTGCCGGGACCATGGGCTGAAGGAGATTGGGGAGCTTGCGGTGCACCGCGTGCAGTTGTACTTGGGGGAACTGGCCCGGCGGGACGCGAGCGAGAACTCCGCCAAGCGGGCCCTCGTGGCCATCCGGATGTTCCTGCGGTTCGCCAAGCTGCGGGGTCTGATTGAGGACGACGGTGCGGAGGTCCTGGAGAGCCCCAAGATCTGGCAGCGGCTGCCGACCGTGTGCAACCAGCAGCAGGTGCTCAAGCTGTTGGAGGCCCCGTGTCCCGAGGAGCCGTACTATCTGCGGGATCGGGCCCTGCTCGAATTGCTCTACGCGACAGGGGTCCGTGCCGGGGAGGCGGCCGGACTCAAGACCACCGACCTGAACCTCGACATTGGGTATTTGCGCTGCTTCGGCAAGGGCAACAAGGAACGGGTTGTCCC
>ENA-OSEO01003678-OSEO01003678.1-sediment-metagenome-genome-assembly--contig:-NODE-3678-length-17467-cov-4.253594_pt1 | contig 17467 bp, 12 predicted proteins | sample MGYA00237883_ERZ534232 | MGnify/ENA metagenome assembly ERZ534232
TCACTTTGGCCGTCCTTCCTGAAGGATGCATGGCGAGTTGAGACCGTTCAACCCGAGTCTCATTGATTCAGTCCGGCGGCAAAAGCCAGGCGTCAGCCTCATCAGGGAGCCTGGGGAGGAATGCCCGGGACGGGCAATCGACCTGAACCCGGTCCGGCCGCCCCGGGCCCGTAAGAAGCGCCCTGACGGAGCGGCCCTCCCCCGGGGAGCCGCCCGGCCGTTTCCAGAACTTCTCACCTCGAAATGAGCCCCCTTTATAGTCCCTCCAGCCGGCCCGGTCAAAGCCGGGCGCGTCAACGGGCTGGAAAAGAGTCCCGGACAGGCTTATTATGCCCCCGGTCATAAATTCGGATCTGGTTATCGCTTTCTAAGCATCATCGAGTGAGCCGGAGGGTCAGGTGGGGGATGAATCCAAGAACGGGGCTCAGTTGATCGAGGAGCTGACTGAGCTTCAAGCCTTTTTTAACGTCACGGCCCAGGGGATTGTCTGCCAGGACGCCCAGGGGCGCGTGACCTGGGCCAACCCGGCCGCGCGGAAGGTGCTGGGGCTGAGCCTGGAGCAGATGCTGGGCCAGACCTGGCCGCACCCGCCCGGGAGGCTCATCCGCTGGGACGGTTCCGAGTTCCCGGCCGGGGAACACCCTTCAATGTTCGCCCTCGGCACGGGTGAGAGCGTCCGAAACGCGACCGTGGGATTGCTCAAATCGCCGGCGGAGGCTCCTCGCTGGATTCGCCTCAGCGCGGTTCCCCGGTTCAGACCGGGTGAAGAAAAGCCCTGCCTGGTCTGGACCACTCTGGACTACCTCACCGAACCCGAGGCGGCCGAGGAGGCTCTCCGCGACTCGGACCAAAGGCACCGACTCATCGTTGAGAACTGCCAGCAGGGCATTGTCGTCGCCCGAGAGGGCCGGCCCCTTTTCGTCAACGCCAGAGCCGAGGAGATAACCGGCTATCCCAAGGCGGAGCTGATCACCAGACAACTGGCCGGGTTGGTTCATCCCGATGATCGGGCCGTGATGTTCGAGAACCAGACCACAACACTCGAAGGGGAACGGCTGCCTCAGACGTATCAAATCAGGATTGTAGACAAAAGGGGACGCATCAGGTGGATGGAGATCAAGTCAGTGGTCCTGGACTGGGAGGGTCAGCCGGCCAGCCTGAACTTCCTGACCGACGTCACCGAGAGAAGATGGACCGAGCAGGCCCTGAGGGAGAGCGAGCAGTTTTTGCGGAGCATCTTTGACGCCGTCCAGGAAGGAATCACCGTTCTTGACTCTCAGTTGAACATAGTCCGGGTCAATTCCTGGGTGGAACAGCATCTCGCCCACAAGATGACTCTGTTCGGCCGTAAATGCTATGAGGCCTATCATGGGCGAGACTCCGCCTGCCCCTGGTGTCCGGCTCTCGAGGCCATAAGCACCGGGGAGAAGCAGGAGCGAGTCGTGTCCCTCCAATCGACCGATGACCGGGCAAGATGGGTCGAGCTGTCGGGCTATCCCCTCAAAGACCAAGAGGGTCAAACGGTTGGGGTTGTTGAATACGTCAAGGATGTCACCGAGCAAAGGGAGGCTCAACAGGCCAAGGCCAAGCTCGAGGAAGAGATGCGGCAGGCCCGCAAACTGGAAGCCATTGGCACGCTGGCAGGGGGGATAGCCCACGATTTCAACAACATCCTTTGGGCCATAACTGGTTATACCGAACTGGCCCTGGACCACATCTCCCAAGACGGGCCGGCCAGGAAGAACCTGGAACAGGTTCTCAAGGCCTCCCGGCGGGCCAAGAACCTGGTTCAGCAGATACTCAGATTCGCCCGACCGAGCGAGCAGGAGCGCCGGCGGGTGAGGATCGACCTCGTCGTCGAGGAGGCCCTCAGGCTTTTGAGAGCCTCTCTGCCCACGACCGTTGAGATCAGGCAGCAGTTGGAAGCGGGCCCGGAGGTGGTCCTGGCCGATCCGACCCAGATCCACCAGGTCGCATTGAATCTGTGCGCCAACGCGGCCTATGCCATGCGCGACCAGAACGGGCTGCTCGAGGTCAAGCTCGAAAGGGTGGAGCTGGACCAGGTCTTGAGGACGCAGTTCAATGAATTGGACCCGGGCGTCTATCACCGGCTGACGGTCAGCGACACCGGCCAGGGCATGGACGAAGAGACCCTAAGCCGGATCTTCGAGCCCTTCTACACGACCAAGGAGCCCGGGCAGGGAACGGGCATGGGCCTGTCCGTGGTCCACGCCATCGTCAAGAGCCACGGCGGGGCGATCGTGGTCTGGAGCAAGCCGGGGCAGGGCTCGACGTTTCAGGTTTACCTGCCCGTGGCGGCCGGCCAGGCCGATGATCCGGGCGCTAAGCCGGCCGAGCCGCCTTTAGGCCAGGGCGAGCACATCCTTTTTGTGGACGACGAGGCGGCCCTGGCGGAGATGGGCCGGCAGATGCTGGAACGCCTCGGCTACCGGGTGACCTCCAGCACTTCCAGCCTGGAGGCGCTGGAAATATTCAAGGCCCGGCCCGAAGAATTCGACCTGGTGATCACGGATCAGACCATGCCCAAGCTGACCGGAACCATGCTCGCCCAAGAGGCCGTGCGTATCCGTCCGGACATCCCGATCATTCTCTGCACCGGATTCAGCGAACAGGTCTCGGCCGAGAATATCCAGGCCATGGGCATCAGAAGGTTCATCATGAAGCCGCTGGAGGTTCGCGAGGTGGCCGAGGCCATCAGGGTCGTCCTGGCCACGGCGGCCTGAAGATCAGCCCCGGCCGCGCCCGGCGGCCCAGATCGCGGACCCGGGACCGTTCAGGCAGGCCCGCTGGCGAGGTTTGTCGGGGGCGCGACTCGGTCCGGTCCCGCCCCGAAGAGTTCAGGCCACGGCGTTGTTGAGATGGCCGTCCACCTCGCTGGCTTTGACCCGCCACTGGTTGCCGGGAGTCTTGAAGGCGGCCAGCTTTCCGGCCTTGACCCACCGCCAGACCGTCTGGTAGTCGACGCTGAAAATTCTGGCCACCTGGTAAAGCGAGTAGAGCTTTTCCATTCTTCACCTCCTTTTCCCGGTTGTTTATACTCAGACAACGACGCCTCGCCGCCGCATCTCCTTGCCCAATCTGGTCATGGCCCGGTGGTAGAGCCCGGCCGTGCCTCGGGCCAGGCGTCGCTCAGGATTGTCCAGGGCCTCCCGCAGGGCCCCGATCTCCTGGCTGGAGAGAACTTTCAGGCAGATCCCGACCGACAGCCAGACCGAGAGGAGATCCTCCCGGCGGCCCCTCCAGTCCCGGTCCTGGATGCGCTCCCGCGGGCTCAGGGAGTGGGCCTCGGCCAGGTTCTGAGCCTGCCGCCGGTGGAACCTGAGCGCTGCGGTGACGCTCGGAAACGGCCGCACCGCTACCACTCCTCCTCACCCGGCTGGCCAAAGAGGCGCAGCCGCTCCGTCTCGTCGAGCCCGCGGTGCCGGAAGAGGTAACAGTCCAGGCACTCCAGGCCGGCCGGGCCGTAGGCGCACTGGAGCCGGCAGAAGCGGTCGATGTCGGCGAAGACCGGGCTCATGCCTCCTCCTCAACGCAGAGGTTGGACACGCCTTCGGCCTCGGGGGCGTACTGCCGGTTTTCCAAACGGCAGGCCGGGCAGAGCCAGCCGCCGTCCCTGACCGGCCGGTCGCACTTCAGACAGCGCCTCTTGACCTGGTTCATCGGCCTTCCTCCAATGTCGAGTTTGTTCAAACAACTAATGCTTGCTTATTTCTTACTGGTTGAAGCCCTAACTTTCTTACCCCGCCTAAGGGCAATGCTAACTCCTTGGCTCGACCCGGTCAAGATTAAAAAACAACTGTTGGTTGCTTTTTGACTAGCTAAAGCGCCCTTTGTCTAGGCTTCACTGCCCGGCCAGGCAGGATTGGCGCTCTTGGGGCCCTAAAAGGCGGGGGGGCCGGGATTTTGACATCCCGGCCCCGGGGAATTGGGGTTTGCTACGACGGCAACGACCTTGGGAACGACCCGCCCCTTGTACGCGTCCGGGGGGAGGAGAACCTCGGGGCAGAACCACCCTGGCCAGGACTCAGGGTGCCTAATGGTTTCTCGACTTGAGGATTCGAGCCGAAAAACCGGAGCCGTCCCCAGGAGAAGTGGTCAGCCGTCACGTCCTGAACTGCACGGAGTATGCCAGCACCCAGTTCCGGCGCTGGTCCAGTCGGTTGCTGGTCTGGCGGGCTGAGAGCATCCAAGTGTGTTTCACGCTGCAAATTTCACTTTTCAATTGGCAACGGAATTTTGCAATGATCACTTCTCCGGAGTTTCCTCCTCGGTCTTGATCGCCTCCCTGAGATCGATGATCTTGGCCCCGGCAACGTACTCCCTGGTCTGGTAGCGGACAATGCGGCCTATCTGGGCGGTGATGCGGCCCATCCGTTCGGCCAGGCCGATGATCCGCTCGATCTTGCTGCCGGCCGGGTGCCCCGGTTCGATCATGCCGGCGGCCAGTTCGGCCGAACCCATGAGAGCCATGAGCGGCTGATTGAGCTCGTGGGCCGCCGCGCCGGCCATTTCGACCACGCCCTCCAGTCGCTCCCGCCTGAGGCGCTCCTCCTCAGCCTGGCGGCGCTCGGTCAGATCTCGATAAGAGGCCTGGACGGCCGGTCGGCCCTCCCAGGTGACCACCTCGGCGCTGGCTTCAACCCACTTGGTCCGCCCATTCCCGTCCCTGAGCCTGATCTGGTACATGTTGGACACCTCCTGGCCGGACAGGCGGCGGCGCTGGCGCTCCCTGGCCTCGGAGGCGTCCTCGGGGTGGTGGAAGGAGCCGACCGGCTGGCCGATCAGCTCACTGGGGCGGCGGCCCAGCAGCTTCTCGGCGCCCTGGCTGGCGAAGACGCAGACCCCGTCCTGGAAGACTACGATCAGGTCGCTGGCCTGCTCGACCAGAGCCCGGTAGCGGGCCTCGGAGCGGCCCAACTCCTGCTGAGCCTTTTTGATCGGGCTGACGTCGGTCAGGACCAGCAGGGCGCCCTCGGGCACCTCGAGGCGATCCAGGGGCGTCATGGTGATCAGGCAGTCGACCAACCGGCCGTCGGCCGTCTTGATCTGAACCTCCTGGTTCCAGACCGCCAGCCCGCCCTCGCCCGGAAGCTCCTCCGGCCAGATTTCTTCGGACCGGTCCGGATTGTCGAAAAAATCCTCCAGGCGGCGTCCGATCAATTCGTCCGCCTTCTGGCAGCCCAGCAGTCGAGCCAGATTGGAGTTGGCCCAGGTGATCCGGCCGTTGAGGATCTGGGCCAGGCCGTTGGGGATGACCTGGGCCATTGTTTCGTAAAGCGTCCGGGGCGAGAAGACCCGGCCGGAGCGGATCAGTCCGTAGAGGGCGACCGCCGAAGTCAGCGCGGCCAGGAGGTTGGCCGGGAGAGGGTAGCCCGGCCTCCATTTCAAGACCAGCAGGTTCAGAGCCCAGGGGCCGGCCAGGGCGAGCAGGCCGCCGGCCGCCACCAGCCAGCGGGCCATCTCGGTCAGCCGGTCGCCTTCCCGGGCTGCGGCCAGGAGCAGCCAGGTCACCAGCCCGGAGACGAGGATCACCGCGGCCACCGAGAAGACGAAGAGCCAAGGGCCCGGCTGGACCGGGTAGCCCTGTGAATTGATATAGGACACTGGGCTGATCAGATGGGGCTGGGTCAGGCCGAGCAGGTAGAAGAAAACGAAAAGACCGAAGACCAGGATCCGGTTCCGGGTCGAGGCCCGGTCCATCAGGGCCAGAAGCAGGTCGCAGCCCAGGGCCGGCATGATGGCGAAAAGGAACGAGAGGTAACGGTAGACGACAAAACCGGCCTCCGGACCGAAGCGGCGAGTCGTCTGGCTGAGAACAAGGTCAAAGAAGGCCCAGGCGATTAGGCCCAGCAGCCAGCGTTGGGCCGCGGTGGTCTTGGAGTCGTGGGGGTCCAGGCGGGCGAAGAGGATCAGCAGGGTCGTGGCGCAGGCGGTCGTCAGGACCGCGCTGAAAAGGTAGAAATTCTCCAGCAGCCCGGGCAAGTCCCCCCCTCTCCTGGCTCTGCTTCCGGCCGGAATCAGTTTAGGATAATAAGGCCGCCGCGAAAAGTCATAATCACGGCCGGGCCGCGCTTTGGCCTCGGTTGACTCCCCCGGGCGGGCTGGTAGAATGCTCGCCTGAACCGCCATGGACCTGGAAGTCTTTGTCGTCCCCAATTGCGCCCGCTGCCGCCGCCTCAAGGAGCTTCTCCAGGCGGCCGGCCTGGCTTATGTCGAGCGGGACGCGGCCGCTTACCCAAGCCACCTGCGGCGGCTCAAACGCCTCAGCGGCGGCGCGGCCGTGCCGGTCCTGGCCCTGGGCGAGGAGTCCTGGCCGGCCCTGACGCTCGAGCAGGCCGGGGCGGCCGTGGCCGAGCTGAGGCGCCGCCTGGACGGCTCTTCGTGAGCCCGGCCAGACCCCTCATCGCCCTCAGCCAGGGCGACCCGGCCGGGATCGGGCCGGAGATCATCATCAAGGCCCTGGCCCGGCCCGACCTGACCGCCCTTGCCCGGGTGGTCGTCATGGGCGACGAGGCCGTCCTGGACAAGGCCCGGCTGCTCCTGGGCTCCCCCCTGAAGATAAACCCGGTGGCCGAGCCCGAGGACGGGCTCTTCCAGCCCGGGGTGATCGACCTCATCCCCTGCTCCTCCTTCGGGCTGGCCGGACACGCCTTCGGCGCCACCTCCCCGGAGTGCGGCCGGGCCGCCTACGAGGCCGTGGCCAGGGGGGCCGGGCTCTGCCTGGCCGGCCGGGCCGAGGCCCTCTGCACCGCGCCCCTGGCCAAGCTGAGCCTCAGGGCGGCCGGCCACGACTATCCCGGCCACACCGAGCTCCTGGCCGAGTTGACCGGGGCCGAGGAGGAGCCGGTCATGCTCCTGGCCGGCCCCAGGCTCAGGGTCGCCCTGGCCACGACCCACCTGCGCCTGACCGAGGTGGCGGCTGCGCTCAGCCCGGCCAAGATCCTCCGGGTCATCCGGCTGAGCGACCGGTTCATGCGCCGCCTGGGCCTGGCCCGGCCCCGCCTGGCCGTCTGCGGCCTCAACCCCCACGCCTCCGAGGGCGGGCTCTTCGGCCCGGAGGACCGGGACCTGGTTTCCCCGGCCGTGGCCGCGGCCCGGGAGCGGGGCCTGGACGTCAAGGGGCCGGAGCCGGCCGATTCGCTCTTCCACCGGGCCGTCGAGGGCGAGTTCGACCTGGTCGTGGCCCTCTACCACGACCAGGGGCTCATCCCCCTCAAGCTCCTCCACTTCCGCCAGGCGGTCAACGTCACCCTGGGGCTGCCCATCATCCGGACCTCGGTCGGCCACGGCACCGCCTTCGGCCTGGCCGGCCGGGGGACGGCCGACGAGACCAGCCTGGCCGCGGCCCTGAGGCTGGCCGTCAAGCTGGCCCGGCCCGAGGCTGAGCTGGAGGTCTGGGAGTGATCCGGCCCGTCTCGTCGACCGATTCCACGGGCAGCCGGCTTTGGCCGGCCCCGGAGTAAATAGATGGCCCTAGAGAACATCACCATCCGCGGCGCCCGGGAGCACAACCTGCGCGAGGTCGACCTGACCCTGCCCCGGGACAGGCTGATCGTCATCACCGGGGTGAGCGGCTCGGGCAAGTCCTCGCTGGCCTTCGACACCATCTACGCCGAGGGCCAGCGCCGCTACGTCGAGTCCCTCTCGGCCTATGCCCGCCAGTTCCTGGAGCAGATGGACAAGCCCGACGTGGACTCCATCGAGGGACTCTCACCGGCCATCTCCATCGAGCAGAAGACCGCCTCGCGCAACCCCCGCTCCACGGTCGGCACCGTGACCGAGATCTACGACCACCTCCGCCTCCTCTACGCCCGGGTGGGCACGCCCTTCTGCTACCAGTGCGGCCGGGAGATCAAGGCCCAGTCCTCCACCGAGATCACCGACCAGATAATGGGCCTCGAGTCCGGCAGCCGCCTCCAGGTCCTGGGCCCGGTGGTCGTGGGCCGCAAGGGCGAGTACGCCCGGCTCTTCGAGCGGCTCCTCAGGGAGGGCTTCCTCAGAGTCAAGATCGACGGCCAGATGTACGACCTGGACCAGCCGCCGACCCTGGACAAATACAAGAAGCACGACATCGAGGTCGTGGTCGACCGGATCGTGCTCAAGGAGGGCGTCAGGCCCCGCCTGGCCGAGGCGGTCGAGCTGGCCCTCCAGCTGGCCGACGGCCTGGTCAAGGTCGAGCTGGTCGATTCCGGCCAGGAGCTCTTCTTCTCCTCCAAGCGGGCCTGCCTGAGCTGCGGTCTGTCCTACCCAGAGCTCAACCCCCAGACCTTCTCCTTCAACTCGCCCCAGGGCGCCTGCCCGACCTGCACCGGCCTGGGCATCAGCCGCTCCTTCGACCCGGAGCTGATCGTGCCCGACGAGAGGCTCTCCCTGCGGGAGGGAGCCATCCACCCCTGGCGGGAGCGCAACTCGGTCCAGTTCCTCCAGAACCTGGAGTCCCTGGCCGGCCACCTGAGCATCGACCTGGACGCCCCCTGGCGCGACCTGCCGGCCGAGGTCCGCCGCCAGATCCTTCAGGGCACCGACGAGCCGGTCAAGTTCTACTTCCAGCAGGGCGAGCGCAAGCGCTTCTTCGAGCAGCCCTTCGAGGGGGTCATCCCCATGCTCCAGCGGCGCCTGGCCGACAGCCAGGCCGCCTACCTGCGCCAGGATCTGGAGCGCTATCAGGCCAGCCGGCCCTGCCCCGACTGCGGCGGGGCCCGCTTAAGGCCCGAGGCCCGCTCGGTCCGCCTGGGCGGGCTGAACATCCACCAGGTCACCTCCCTGAGCGTGGCCGAGGCCCTGGAGCACTTCCGCGGCCTCAAGCTCAACCGGCAGCAGACGACCATCGCCCGGCGGGTGCTCAAGGAGGTCGAGGAGCGGCTGGGCTTCCTGGTCAACGTCGGCCTGGACTACCTGACCCTGGACCGGACCTCGGGCAGCCTTTCCGGCGGCGAGGGCCAGCGCATCCGCCTGGCCACCCAGATCGGCTCGGCCCTGGTCGGGGTGCTCTACATCCTGGACGAGCCGACCATCGGCCTCCACCAGCGCGACAACCGCCGCCTCCTGGGCACCCTGACCAACCTGCGCGACGTGGGCAACACGGTCATCATCGTCGAGCACGACGCCGAGACCATCCTCCGGGCCGACTTCGTGGTCGACATGGGGCCCGGCGCCGGGGAGGAGGGCGGCCGGGTGGTCTTTGCCGGGCCGCCGGAGGAGCTGCTCAAGAGCGAGACCCTGACCGGGCTCTACCTCTCCGGCCGCGAGACCATCCCCCTGCCCGGGAAGAGGAGGAAACCCAAGGGCTGGCTGAAGATCAGGGGCGCCCGGCTGAACAACCTCAAGGACATCGAGGTCGGCTTTCCCCTGGGGGTCCTGACCTGCGTCACCGGGGTGAGCGGCTCGGGCAAGTCCTCCCTGGTCATCGACACCCTCTACCGGGCCCTGAGCCGCCGCCTCCACCGGGCTAGGACCCGGCCGGGGCCTTACGAGAGCATCGATGGCCTCCGCCTCCTGGACAAGGTCATCGACATCGACCAGTCGCCCATCGGCCGGACGCCCCGCTCCAACCCGGCCACCTACACCGGCCTGTTCACGCCCATCCGCCAGCTCTTCGCCGCCCTGCCCGAGGCCAAGATCAGGGGCTACCGGCCCGGCCGCTTCAGCTTCAACGTGCCCGGCGGCCGCTGTCAGGCCTGCCAGGGCGACGGCATCATCAAGATCGAGATGCACTTCCTGCCCGACGTCTACGTCAAGTGCGAGCTCTGCGGCGGCAAGCGCTACAACCGCGAGACTCTGGAGATCGCCTACAAGGGCCGCAACATCGCCGAGGTCCTGGAGATGACCGTGGCCGAGGCCCTCCGCTTCTTCGAGCCCGTGCCGGCCATCCGGGAGAAGCTGACGCTGCTCAAGCAGGTCGGGCTGGAGTACATCAAGCTGGGCCAGCCGGCCACGACCCTCTCCGGCGGCGAGGCCCAGCGGATCAAGCTCTCCAAGGAACTCTCCCGCCGCGACACCGGCCAGACCCTCTACATCCTCGACGAGCCGACCACCGGGCTCCACTTCGACGACATCAGGAAGCTCCTGAGCGTCCTCAATCAGCTGGTGGCCAAGGGCAACACGGTCATCGTCATCGAGCACAACCTGGAGGTCATCAAAACGGCCGACCACGTCATCGACCTGGGGCCCGAGGGCGGGGACCAGGGCGGCCAGGTGGTCGCGGCCGGCCCGCCCGAGGAACTGGTCCGGGTCGAGGCCAGCCACACCGGGAGGTACCTCCGGAAAGTCCTGGCCGCCGGGTGAGAATCGGGCCGGGGAAATAGGACTGGCGCGGCCGGCCCGGGGGTGGCAGAATAAAAACCTTGGTCCGGGCCGACTCCCTGCGGCCGGGCCGGGACGAGGCGCGGTTTGGAGACTCAGACCAGAGAAGAAACGGCCGGGGACTGTACCGGGGAGCCCGTTTTGGACGAAAGCTGCTCCCCCGAGGCCAGCCCTAGAACCCCCAGAACCCATCGCCGGGGCGGATCGGCCGGGCGGCTGATTCCGGCCCTGGCCCTCCTTCTGGTCCTGATCTGCCTCTCGCCGCCGGCGGCCCCGGCCGAGGAGCCCGCCCGGCCCGACGTGGTCATCGTCGTCTGGGACTGCGCCCGGGCCGACCACCTCTCCCACCTGGGCTATCACCGGCCGACCACGCCGGCCCTGGACCGCCTGGCCCGGGAGGGCCTGGCCTTCAGCCAGGCCCGGACTAACGCTCCCTGGACCCTGCCCGCGGTGACCAGCCTCTTCAGCGGCCACCAGCCCTGGGTCCACGGCGCCGGCCTCAGGTCCCTCTCGGGCCGCAACCTGGAGGCTCAGGTCGATCAGCTCAGCCTGGCCGGTCCGGAAATAGAATTCCTGAGCGATCGGCTCGTCCGGGCCGGCTACGATGCCCTGGCCGTCTCGGCCAACGTCTACGTCGGCGGCCAGTTCTTCGCCGGCCGCCGGCCGGTGGAGGTGATCGAGACCAAAGAGGACGCCCGGGCCATGACCGACCTGGCCCTGGAGCGCCTCCGGCAGGCCCCGGCCCTGGATAAGCCCCGGCTGGTCTACCTCCATTACATGGACGCCCACTTCCCCATCTGGCCGCCGGCCCGCTACCGCAACATGTTCGTGCCCCAGGGCGTCCGGCCGCCTGACCGGGATCACGGCGGCTGGGGCTTTGCCCGCCCGCCGGCCGACGAGGAGCAGCGGCGGCGCCTCGAGGAGTTCAGGACGCGCAAGCTGAGCCTCTATGACGGCGCCCTGCGCTACCTGGACGACCAGCTGGCCAGGCTGGCCGAGTGGGCCGGGGCCCGGGGGGCCCTCCTGGTGGTCCTGGCCGACCACGGCGAGGAGTTCTGGGACCACCAGGAACTGGAGGCCAGGATCTACAGCGATCCCCGCCAGTCCTTCGGCCTGGGCCACGGCCACACCCTTTTCGAGGAGCTGCTCCGGGTGCCCCTGGTCCTGGCCGGACCCGGCTTCAGGGGCGGGGTCAGGGACTTCCCGGCCCAACTGACCGACGTCTGGCCCACCCTGGCCGCCCGGCTGGGCCTGGACCGCCCGGTCGGGAGCGAGGGCCGCGACCTCCGCGCCGCCGGAGGGCGGCCGGTCCAAATGGCCGGGGCCAACGGCTACGGCCAGAGCAAGCTGGCCGTGATCGACTGGCCCAACAAGTACATCGTCTCCCACCAGGAGTCGGCTCTGCTCTTTGACCTCCGGGCCGATCCGGCCGAGCGCCGGGATCTGTCCCGGGAAGCGCCCCGGACCGCGGACCGTCTGGCCGGGGAGCTTAGCGGCCTGCTCGAGAGCCGGCCGTCAAGCTCCGGCCCCAAGCTGGTCCCACGCGAGGCGCTCAAGCAGCGACTCAAGGATCTGGGCTACCTCTGATGAGAACCGCCACCTTCGATCACAAGGTCATCTTCGGCCTGTTCATGGTTCACTTCATCGGCGACTTCTACCCCGCCTTCGTCAATCCGGTCCTGCCGGCCCTGGTGGACAAGCTCTCCCTGAGCCTGGCCCAGGTCGGGCTCCTGATGGCCATCAGCCGGCTGCTCTCCTTCGTCACCCAGCCCTGGGTGGGCTACCTGGCCGACCGGCAGAGGACCAGGTTCTACATCCTGGGCGGGCCGCTGATGACCATGCTCTTCGTGCCGCTCATCGGCCTGGCCCCGGACTTCTGGAGCCTGGCCGGCTGCCTGGCCCTGGGCTCCATCGGCGCCTCGATGTTCCACCCCACCGCGGCCGGCATGATCAGCCGCTACGCCGGAACCCGCGTCGGGCTGTGCATGGGTCTCTTCTGGCTGGGCGGCACCATGGCCTTCGGGCTGGGACCCCTGGCCGTGACCGCGGTGGCCGAGGCCTGGGGCCTGGCCAGCCTGCCCCTGACCACCCTCCTCGGCCTGCCGGCCATGATCCTCCTCTTCGTCCTCATCCCCAGGCCCGAGGGCGAGGGGCTGAGGAACCTGGGCTTCCTGGGCTCCATCAAGGACACCCTGGGGCCGAACTGGCGGCCGCTGACCGTGATCTGGACCCTGATCCTGGTCCGGACCTTTGTCAGCCAGTCTTTCATGACCTTCCTGCCCATCCTCTTCGCCCGCGAAGGTCTCTCGCTCGTCTCGGTCGGCGGCATGATCTCGGCCTACGTCTCCGCCGCCGCGGTGAGCGGCCTGCTGGGCGGCTTTCTGGCCGACCGCATCGGCTACCGGCCCATCTTCTTCGTCACCTACGCCCTGGCCACGCCCTGCATCTACCTGACCCTCTACGCCCCGCCGGGCTGGATCCACATCTCCGCCGCCCTGGCCGGGTTCATGGTTCTGGCGACCATGCCACTGGCCGTGGCCCTGGCCCAGGAACTCGCCCCCCGGGCCAAGTCACTGGTCTCCAGCCTGATGATGGGCCTGGCTTTCGGCGTGGGCGGAATGCTGAGCCCGATCACCGGCTGGCTGGCCGACGTCTTCTCCATCCGCCCGGCCATGTCGGTGGTGGCCATCTTCCCGCTGCTGACGGTGGGGCTGATCTTTTTTGTGCCCGAGTCGACCCGGATCAAGAAAGCCGGGTCGGCCAAGACGCCGGGGCCGGCCTGAGCCCGAAAGGGCGCGGTGGCCGGCAAACCCATGGTCCAGGCTTGAGCGGCCCCGGCGGGAGGAATCCCTGTCTTAGCCGGAGGGACGCGGCCCTGGCCTTCGGCCTGGGCTGTCGTGGCGGCTCATGACCCCGGCCTTCGGCCAGGGCGCTAGGACGCGGCCTTGGCGGCACAAGACACGCCGTGTAATGGCCAGAGTCTAGTGGTGCCGCGGCTGCGTCCGCGGCACCGTCGCGAAGCGACATAAAACGTTACAATGGCGGCTGACAAACAGTCCCTCCTGAACAGGCACCTAATCTCTGACCGCCGCCGCCCGGGACTGGTGGTTCGTCTGAGAAGCACGCGGCCAGACCCGAAGCCGGTCCCGGCCTTTGGCCTGCCGCCAGGGACGGGGCCCTGGCGGCACAAGACACGCCGTAAATTGGTAGAGGTAAATCAGGCAGGCTCTTGCCCTGGGTCCGTGAGGTCAGGATCAAAGGGAAGTCCAGGGTGCCCCAAGTCTTTAGACTTGGGAAGAATCCGATTCTTCCGCACCAGAGGGGAAAACTGGACGTGGCACGGGCATCTTGCCCGTGTTTCCCATTCCCTGGCGCTTGGGGTGGAACCATCGCGGCCAGGATGGCCGGGCCACCTCGGTCGATCAGCCGTCACCCTAAGAATCCTGCGCCGTCAGGGCGGCGTCCCTGACACTCCTTGGCTCCCTGGCAAAAGGGAAGAATACTGTCACGGACGCAGCCGTGGCAACACAGAATAATAGCCTTCCCCCGTGGACTCAAGGCCACGGCTATGCCCCGCCTTGTCCTTGCGGCCGGGCGCTCAACGACGCGACTCCCTTGACATCCCCGCCCCAGGCGTGTCATATTGACCCTGCCGAGCGAACGCTCAGTCGGTTGATTCCCGACCCGGCGCCCGCCCGGCCAGACTCCTGTCGCGGAGGTCCGATGTCCTCCTCTGGAGAGCCTGGGGTTCAGTCCTGGCTCCAGAAAGACGTCCCCAGCCTGGTCAAGGACCGCCGTCTGGTCGAGGCCAGGCGCCTCCAGATAATCGAGGCCGCCGTCGGGCTGTTCACGGCCCAGGGCTTTCACAAGACCACCACCCGCCAGATCGCCGCCGAGGCGAGCCTGAGCGTCGGCAGCCTCTACGAATACGTCCGCTCCAAGGAGGACATCCTCTACCTGGTCTGCGACCACATCCACGCCGCGGTGGAGAGCCGGCTCAAGGCGACCATGTCCCGGGCCAGGACAGGCCGCCAGGCCCTGGAGCAGGCCGTGGCCGCCTACTTCGCCGTGTGCGACGATCTCTCGGACGACATCCTGCTCATCTACCAGGAGGCCAAGTCCCTCACCCCCGAGGCCAGGGCCTTTGTCCTGGACAACGAGGTCCGGCTGACCGGCCTTTTCGAGGACATCCTGCGCCGGGGCTCGGCCGACGGCAGCCTCAAGGTGGCCGAGGAGGCCGTCAGCCTGATGGCCCACAACATCGCCGTCCTGGGCCACATGTGGACCTTCCGGCGCTGGTACCTGGCCCGGCGCTACAGCCTGGATGAGTTCACCAGGCTTCAGACCCAACTGCTCCTGAGCGAGCTTTCCAACCGGAAGCCCTGAGGCGGGGCCTGGCCAAGGAGGATCGAGAATGCACCCCGAGCCCAAAGCCTATCAACCCCTGCGCCCGGTGCGCGTCGTCACCGCCGCCTCCCTGTTCGACGGCCACGACGCGGCCATCAACATTATGCGCCGCATTCTCCAGGCCACCGGGGCCGAGGTGATCCACCTGGGCCACAACCGCTCGGTGGCCGAGATCGTCGAGGCGGCCGTCCAGGAGGACGCCGACGCCATCGCCGTGAGCTGCTATCAGGGCGGCCACCTGGAGTTCTTCAAGTACATGGTCGACCTCCTCAGGGAGCAGGGGGCCGGACACATCCGGGTCTACGGCGGCGGCGGCGGGGTGATCATCCCCGAGGAGATCGAGGAGCTGGAAGCCTACGGCGTGTCCAAGATCTTCTCGCCCGAGGACGGCCGGCGCCTGGGCCTGCAGGGCATGATCAACCTCATGGTCGAGACCTGCGACAAGGACAGGCGCGACGGCTTCAGGCCGGCTCGGCTCAACGCCCTCAAGCCCGAGGACAAGCTCGGCCTGGCCCAGGCCATCTCCTGGGTCGAACGGGCCAAGGCCGAGGCCGACCCCGACCTGGCCAAGGGCCTGGCCGCCCTGAAGAAGCACCTGGCCAAGCGCCGGGCCCCGGTCATCGGCATAACCGGCACCGGCGGCTCGGGCAAGTCCTCGCTGACCGACGAGCTGGTCCGCAAGTTCCTCCTCGACGGCGACGAGACGACCATGGCCATCCTGTCGGTCGACCCCTCCCGGCGCAAGACCGGCGGGGCCCTCCTGGGCGACCGCATCCGCATGAACGCCATCTCCTCGCCCCGGGTCTACATGCGCAGCCTGGCCACCCGGGCCGCCAGGAGCGAGATCGCCGAGTCCATCGCCGAGGCCATCCTGGTCTGCCAGGCGGCCGGCTTCGACGTCATCTTCGTCGAGACGGCCGGCATCGGCCAGGGCGACGCCGAGATCGTCAGCCTGGTCGACGTCTCGGTCTACGTCATGACCGCCGAGTACGGCTCGGCCTCCCAGTTGGAAAAGATCGAGATGCTCGACTTCGCCCACCTGGTGGCCATCAACAAGTACGACCAGAAAGGGGCCGAGGACGCCTGGCGCGACGTCTGCAAGCAGGTCCAGCGCAACCGCAAGGTCTTTGACCAGAAGGCCGAGGCCATGCCGGTCTTCGGGACCATAGCCGCCAAGTTCAACGACGACGGCGTCCTGGCCCTCTACCTGGCCATCCTGGACCAGATCAAGGAGCGGAACGGCCGCGAGTTCACCTCCCGCTTCCCCCGGCCGGAGAAGAAGTACTCCTCCTCCAAGACGGTCATCGTTCCGGCCGAGCGGAGCGACTACCTGGCCCAGGTGGCCGACACGGTCCGCGGCTACAAGCGCTGGGCCCGGGACCAGGCCGAGCAGGCCCGCCGGGCCTGGGCCCTGGACCAGAGCCTGGCCGCGGTCGAGGCCGACCAGAGCCTGGAGGAGAAGCTCAAGGAGGAGCTTAGGGCCGAGTTGGGCCGGCTGGCCTCGGAGGTCAGGACCGGGATCGAGCCCGACTGCCTCAAGCTCCTGGAGGAGTGGCCGGCTCTCAGGGAGACCTATTCCGGGCTGGAGTTCTCCTACCGGGTCCGCGACAAAAAGATCACCGTGCCCCTGACCAGCGAGTCCCTGTCCGGCCAGCGCATCCCCAAGGTGGCCCTGCCCGACTTCGAGGAGCCGGGCGAGCTGCTCAAGTTCCTGCTCCTGGAGAACCTGCCCGGCCGCTTCCCCTTCACCGCCGGCTCCTTCCCCTTCAAGCGCCTGGCCGAGGACCCGACCCGCATGTTCGCCGGCGAGGGCGACGCCTTCAGGACCAACCGGCGCTTCCACTACCTGTCCAAGGACATGCCGGCCAAGAGGCTGAGCACGGCCTTCGACTCGGTCACCCTCTACGGCGAGGACCCGGACGAGCGGCCGGACATCTACGGCAAGATCGGCAACTCCGGGGTGAGCATCTGCACCCTGGAGGACATGAAGGTCCTCTACTCCGGCTTCGACCTCTGCTCGCCCAACACCTCGGTCTCGATGACCATCAACGCGCCGGCGCCGATCATGCTGGCCTTCTTCTTCAACACGGCCATGGACCAGCAGGCCGACAAGTTCAAGGCCGATCACGGACGCAAGCCGGACAGGGAGGAATTGGAGCGCCTCAAGGCCTTTGCCCTGCAGAACGTCCGGGGCACGGTCCAGGCCGACATCCTCAAGGAGGACCAGGGCCAGAACACCTGCGTCTTCGCCATCGACTTCGCCCTGAAGATGATGGGCGACATCCAGGAGTTCTTCGTGGCCCACAAGGTGCGCAACTTCTACTCGGTCTCCATCTCCGGCTACCACATCGCCGAGGCCGGGGCCAACCCCATCACCCAGACGGCCTTCACCCTGGCCAACGGCTTCACCTATTTGGAGTACTACCTGGCCCGGGGCATCCCCATCGACAAGTTCGCGCCCAACTTCTCCTTCTTTTTCTCCAACGGCATGGATCCGGAGTACACGGTCATCGGCCGGGTGGCCCGGCGCATCTGGGCCGTGGCCCTCAAGCGCAAGTACGGGGCCAGCCTCCGCTCCCAGATGCTCAAGTACCACATCCAGACCTCGGGTCGCTCGCTCCACGTCCAGGAGGTCGACTTCAACGACATCCGGACCACCCTCCAGGCCCTCTGCGCCATCTACGACAACGCCCAGTCCCTGCACACCAACTCCTATGACGAGGCCGTGACCACGCCC